>Ga0272441_10006447_pt1 | contig 19642 bp, 17 predicted proteins | sample SSMProp6N_FD_193582 | JGI IMG/M metagenome (GOLD analysis project Ga0272441, IMG submission 193582) | Marine sediment archaeal communities from Little Sippewissett salt marsh, Falmouth, MA, United States - SSM-Prop-6N | ecosystem: Environmental > Aquatic > Marine > Wetlands > Sediment ... | reverse complement strand
ACAAACACACTCATCCACGCATACAACAGAGACTCACCCCACAACGCCGCCTCATCCTCAACCACCAACAAACGACGCCTCGAACCAAGATACGACTTGAACCCCGCCAACTGAAACCCAATAAACCTATCAAGCAACAACCAAAAAACGTGGAAAGATCATAACGAAAATAATTTTAACTAAAACCAACCACCAAGCCAAGAAAAACACCATAAACAAACACAAAAACCCATGAAAACAACACAAAACCAACAACCACACAACCCGGAAAAAACGCTTATAATAAGTAACCAATTATAAGGAAAGCGCCGACTCGTCGAACCAAGGACTCAGCCCTACACGCCGCTCCAACACCCGGAAAAGAGCCCTTCACCCCAGGTTCTCTATCTCAACCGGCTCCAACTCGTCGGAGGGCGTGAACCCGAACACCCTGCCGTAGAAGTACAGCTCCGCCTCCAGGCTCCTCACGATGTTCTCCGCCATCCTGAACCCGTGCTGCTCCCCCTCGAACGCCAAGTACGCCACCGGCAGCCCCTTCTCCCTCAACGCCTCCACCATCAGCTCCGCCTGGTTAGGCGGAACCACCCTGTCCTCCAGCCCCTGGAAAACGATCATGGGCACGTTGATCCCATCAAGATGGTTCACCGCCGACCGGTCCCTGTACAGGTCCCGTCTCTCCGGGTAGGGCCCCATCAGGCTGAACAGATACCTGCTCTCGTACTTGTGGGTGTCGCCCACGAACACCTCCAGGTCACTCAGCCCATAATAGCTGGCCCCCGCCCTGAAGTAGTCTCTGAACGCCAGGGCGCAGAGGGTCGTGTAGCCGCCGGCGCTGCCGCCCCTGATGGCGGTCCTCTCCGGGTCGGCGAGCCCCTCACCCACGAGATACTTGGCGGCGTTGACGCTGTCGTCCACGTCCACCACCCCCCAGTTACCGATCAAACGACGCATGTACTCCCTGCCGTACCCGGTGCTGCCCCCGTAGTTGACGTCCACCACCGTGAAGCCCCGGCTCGTCCAGTACTGGATGCCCCAGCTCAGGGTCGTCGTCACGGCACTGGTGGGGCCGCCGTGCACCCTCACCATCAACGGCGGAAGCTCCCCCTCCGGCGCCTCGTAGTCCCTGTTCGCCGGCGGATAGTATATGGCGTGGGCCGTCAACCCGCCCTCCGTCGGGTACTCTATGGCCTCGGGCGTCGAGAGGTAGCCCGCATCCGTCTCTGTCTCGTCGCTCCTCCTCAACACCTCGACCTCCCCGCTGGCCAGGTCCAGCCACGCAACCTCGGGAGCCGTCTTGTAGCTGCCGCCCACGAACACAGCGTACCCGTCCCCCACCCTCAGGCAGCTCAGGTCGGTGTAAGGCATCTCCACCTCCTCCAGCGTCCCGTTCTCCGTGTCAATCCGGGCCAGGTGTTTGAACCCGTCCTTACTGTAGACCGCTATTATGCTGCCAAGCTTCTCGAACCCGTAGTAGGTGAGGCCGAACACCCAGCTCGGGCCCCCGAACTCGGCCTCCATCGGGTAGACCGCCTCAACCGCCCCCTCCTTCCATCTGTATAGGTTCCACCAGCCGCCCCGGTCCGAGACGAAATATAGCACGCCGTCGGGGCCCCACTCAGGCTGGACGATAGACTCGTCCGGGCCACCAGCCACCATCTTCATCTCGCCCAGAGAGCCGTCCCCCTCAACCTCGGCCACCCAGAGCTCGCAGCCGTCCCAGGGCATGTTCGGGTGGTTCCAAGTCAGGAACGCAAGCCTGTTGCCGTCTGGGCTCAGCCGCGGGCTGGAGTAGAAGTCGTTCCCCTCGGCTAGGGTAGCCGAGGAACCGTCCTTCATGGAGATGGACACCAAGCTGTTGACGGCCTCGTCTCGCCCGGCGCCGTGGTCCTCCCTGACGCAGACTAGGCGCCCCCTCGGATCATAGACGTAGTCGGCGTGCCTCTGGGCCGGATCCCCAGTCACACTGACGGAGGCTCCGCCTTCTCTGCATCTATAGAGCAGCTGGTCCCCGAAGTTCGAGAAGTAGACGACGCCGTCTACGACGGTGTACGCAGCACCACCGTACTCGTGCACCGTCGTCCTCGCGTTAAAACCCGCGGGGATGCGGTCCCTGACCACGTCGTCACTGTACTCCACGACGACGCATCGACCCTTCTCGCTGGGCCTCATCTCAGACCAGTACACCCTGCCCCCCGCCAGCTGCACGTCGCCGAGCCTCACGCTGCTGGATGCGGTCAACTCTGCGGAGATGGGGGACCTCCACGAACCATAAGGAGCAGTCTCAACCATCTGAACCGTGTAAGGGTTCTCGAAAGAGCTATAAAACTTAGAATGATGGCTTCACGTGGACGTCTATATACACAACTTAAGATTATTCACCAGTTGTTAATGTAATAGAAGTGCTTCAAGCCGAGTATCAACAAAATAATAGCAAGACAATGCCTCTTATAAGGGAAGGGATAAACTGACAAACTGATAATAGACAACAAAAGTAGTATTGTAAGCGAAGATAATTAGTAAAAGTGGGTTGTGCTGCCGTCCTACGCAGGATCACTGCATCGAACAACAGCCCATATATCCAAATATGCTTACTAATCCGTACTTATTTAAGATTTGCTTGTAATTAATATATAATCTAGTTACAGTCTAGAAGGATACAGAGTCAATAAAATCCTGAGTGAGCCTCATTCGTTCATCACATGCATCATAGAGAGCGGGAGCGCAAGACCCAGGGTAATAAACGAGTTTAGTAATCAACATTTCTTCTCTAGCTATTTTAACAGCGGGTGTAAAATCACTATCACCCGACACTATAATTGCCTTGTCCACTACTTTAGCGGCTGCAAGCCTCACCAGATCACATGCAAATAAAACATCAACGCCTTTTTGTTCATATTTACGCCCAGTTTTTTTCAAAATGCCTAACCTGATCACAAACCTCGGATATTGCTGAAGTTTGTAAAGAAATTTATCCATGCCGGCTTTTAATGCTCTTTCCTTCTTTGTAGGAGAAGAACTTTGATACGGTGGACAGATGTAATAATAAGTTCGGAACCTCATACAGTCAGGCTTGCACAATTCATCGGAGAACCTTAAAAAAATCAATGTTCTTCATCCCAAACCTTTTCTTATTTAAAGCCCGGATGTATCCTCCATCAATTAATACAGCGGCTTTACCTAACATATAATTTATACTTAAAGAAGAAAGTTAATAGTTTTTGTATTAATTATTAATAAAAATATATTCTTAGGGAACCTGTCTATGTGAAAAAACGTTTTAACGCCCACCAGACAACTTGAGCTTGATGACAGAGCAGATTCTAAGCGACCTAAGGGAAGCCGTCCTCTACTTCGACCCCGACGACGCCAGGAGGCTCGCCCAGGAAGCCCTGGACAACGGCGTCGACCCCGTGGTGGCGCTGGAGGAGGGCCTGGCCAGGCCCCTCAGGGAGATAGGGGACCGGTTCGGCACCGGCGAGGCCTTCATCACCGAGCTCATCGCCGCCGCCCAGGCCATGGAGGCCGGAGCAGAGGTGCTCAACGAGGAGATCGCTAGGCGAGGCGCCACCAGCAAGAAGGTGGGCACCTTCCTCATAGGCACCGTGGAGGGCGACATCCACAGCATAGGCAAGAACATCGTAGCCACCATGCTCAGCACCGCCGGCTTCGAGATAATAGACCTCGGCGCAGACGTCCCCGCGGAGACCTTCGTGGAGAACGTGGAGAAGCACCGCCCCGACATCCTGGGCCTCAGCGCCCTCATGACCACCACCATGACCAAACAGAAGGAAGTAATAGAGAGGCTCCGAGAGGCCGGGCTCCGGGACAAAGTAAAGATCATAGTTGGGGGCGCCCCAGTAACCGAGGGCTGGGTCAAGGAGATAGGCGCCGACGCATGCGGCCTCGACGCCCTCAACGCCGTCGACGCGTCGCTGAGGCTCATGGAGGGGAAATAGCTGACCAGGGTAACCTTCCTCACCGAGGCTGAGCGCGACGCCGTCCACGCCGCCTCGCTGACGGTGCTGGAGAAGGCCGGCGTCAAAGTCAACAACCGTCAGGCCCTCGAGCTGCTGAGGGATAACGGCTGCACCGTGGGCGGCGACATCGTCCACATCCCCCCAAGCCTGGCCGAGGAGTCCATAGGGAAGGCGCCGGCGTCGTTCGACCTGTACACACGGGAGGCCGAGGAGTCGTACACGGTGGGCGGCGACACCGTCATCTACAACCCCGGCTCCAGCGCCATATACTTCACCGACCGGGAGACCGGCGAGATGAGGAGGGCCGACGCACAGGACTTCCGTGAGCTGGTCCGGCTCACAGACGCCCTGCCGCACATCCACGCCCAGAGCACCGCCATGGTCCCCCACGACGTCCCCGAAGGCATCTCCGACCTCTACAGGCTCTACGTCATACTCAGGAACTCGTCGAAGCCCATAGTCACCGGCGCGTTCACCAAGGAGGGCCTCATAGACATGAAGAACATGCTAGACGCCGTCGCCGGCGACAGGCTCCGTGAGGCGCCTCGCGCCATATTCGACTGCTGCCCCTCGTCGCCGCTGATGTGGAGCGACGTCACCTGCCAGAACCTCCTAGACTGCGCCGAGCACGGCATACCAGCCGAGATAATACCCGCGCCCCAGATGGGCGCCACCAGCCCCATCACCATCGCCGGCACCATAGTGGCGGCAAACGCCGAGTTCCTCAGCGGCGCAGTGATCAGCCAGCTAGCCGTGCCCGGCGCCCCCCTGGTCTACGGCGGCTCACCCAGCGCCTTCGACATGAGGCACTGCACCGCCCGCCTCGGCGCCGTCGAGGCAGTCATGGCGGCGTGCGCCTTCGCCGAGATGGGCAAACGCTACGGGGTCCCCACCCACGGCTACCTCGGCCTCAGCGACTCCAAGACCGTGGACGCCCAGAGCAGCTACGAGTCCGGCATGGGCATCCTCCTCGCCGCCATGGCCCGAGTCAACGTCGTCTCGGGCCCCGGGATGCAGGCAAGCGAGAACTGCCAGAGCCTGGAGAAGCTGGTGATAGACGACGAGCTCTGCGGCGCCGCCTACAGGCTCATAGAAGGGATACGGGTGGACGAGGACACCCTCGCCGCCGACGTCATCAGCAAGGTGGGCCCGGGGGGCCACTTCCTCGCCGAGAGACACACCCGAGACCACCACATGAAGGAGAGGCACATGCCCGGCGACGTAATCGATAGGCTCTCCCCAGACGCCTGGACCAAGGCAGGCATGAAGGACGCGACGCAGCGAGCCAAAGAGATTGCCGACAAGACGCTTCGGGACCACACACCCAAGCCGCTGCCCAGAGAGTCCGAGGAGAGACTCGAAATCGTGTTCAAGGCGATTCTGAAGAGACACGACATCAAACCCGACCAGCTACCGAAAATATAACAAGAAAAACTACTACTAAACCCAACCCTAAGATAAAGGGGCGATAGCAAGGCCGTTTTTATCTGTGTTTATGCGCTAGGTAGGAATAGAACGTGACCCATTTGTTGGGTTAACGCTCTTGTACATTGCATTCTTCAGTCATTCCGCTTGAAACTGTGCACCCCACTTCTCTTCCCGACGTGAGTGAAAAGCCCACATCTTGTAACCTGCCTCGGCGTCCATAGCGGGAGACCCGTCCACACCGCCATCGATCCGCCTGGCCTAAGCAGGCGATGCATCTCGGGCAGAAGCTTGTTCAACGGTAGCACAGGGGCCGGGACGACGCCGAACAGCAGTATCAGATCATAACTTTCATCCGGTAGTCCGGTGTCAAGCGCGTCGGTCTTTGTCAGCCTGACGTTTCCGAGAGAGGCATCCCTGATCTTTTGCGCGGTCTTCTCGACGGCAAGGGGGTGGATGTCGAAGGCGTGAACACGGCCCTCTTCCCCCACCATCTCCGCCGCGGGGATGGTGAAGTAACCCGTGCCACACCCCACCTCCAGGACCTCTAGCCCCGGTCGGACTCCCGCCGCTTCCAAGGTCTTCACAGGATCGTTGAACCGTCTCCTGACGGGGCTGTCAAGCAGATGCAGCATGTGTTTGAAGGCGAAGCTAACTATCGGGGAATCCTCGAACCTGCTTCCCTTCCCCGATGGGCCTCCACCGAACACTTGCTCATGTCTATCAGTTTCACGCGACATTTACACTCCTACAAAACGCCCGTGAGGGAGTTATAAATCAGGTAGAGGGTTTTTACTTACCTAGTGTAGGAGAATACACTAGCGGAGGCGTGGGCTTGCACATCGAAGACGATGTCTTCTCGGAACTCGTTAACCTGTTGCCTGTAATCCAGGAGACCGCGTTGGGGTGCCTGGAGAAGGAGCTCAACTCCTTCAAGCATGACAGTTCCCGTATGCTCATGGAGCGGGAGGGCATACAACGGTTTTTCCGGTTTCTCCAGAGGAAGTGGGCCCTCGACATAATCTACGTGCTCCTGATCCGAGGCCAGCTCCACTTCAACGAGATAAGACGAGTCCTCGAAGGCGTAAGCTCTAGGACTCTCACAGACAGGCTGTCAGAGCTGGAGGGGAGAGGCATAGTCGCCAGGACAGTTCATGGAGATAAGCCTGTTAAGGTCATGTATTCTTTGACGGATTTTGGGAGAGGCCTGGCAGCCTTGTTTGTACCTGTGTTGTTTTATGGGTTAAGCTACGAGACAACTTAACCAACTTGCATGTATTCGGCGTCGATTGGTTCGGCTCTCGTATCATAGAAATTAGTACTCGTTCAGATTTTGAACCTAGCTATCAGTGGAGGTATCTCAAATATTCCTCTTTTTGTAGAGTAAAATCATGTATGCGAGCGGTATGGTTTCAATTGAAATGAAATGCATTCACGCATTACTCTTTAGAGAGTCTGATGATTTTATATGCCTTCAATGGGTCTCGTAGCTCGGGCAAACTTACCCCTACACCATAACAAGTTACCACACGCTCCAGAGTCAATCTAAGCCACACGCTGTCCGCTTCATAATTCTCTGGCATATCGATATTCAATACCCGCGTATACATGCCATATGCCTCACGATCGCCAATATTCAGAATCTCTGCTGTAGCCTTGAAACTAATCGAGGCTGGAGGTGCAACACCTATCAATTTATGCAGTAAGTTCTTGTAGAATGGAATAGTCACAGCAACTCTTTGATTTGAGGATATGTTACGGGTTTTCTGAGTGTTTTTACCTGTTAAGATATAGATGATGTTACCGTCGCTAGCGTATACGACTACGCTGCTTTGAGGCGCACCTTTTGGGCTCGTTGTAGATAAAGTTAGCCAACGGTTGTTCTTGATGATGTCCCTCACTTCTCTTTCAAGGACACTTTGATGACCCATGGTTACACTTACGGTGAAGTGAGGATTAAATTATGGCCCCACACACACTTACTTTCAGTCTCCTCCCCATATTCCCATCCCTTCCCCTACCTACACTCTCTCTATTCACCCACACAAAGTGTGTGTTTTAGTGCGTTTAACTTAAAATTAATTACTTCTTATAGCATTGGCGCGTGCATTACTTTTAAAAATCAATATTAAGTTCCCAACATCCCATCTGCGAGTTTTATATGCGCGCGCGACTCTTAGTTCTCAGTGAGGGAATGAAAAGATGGCAGTAGCAGCGGGAGCAGCACACATATTGGAACTTATTAAAAAGGCACTCAAAGAAGCGGGAGCCACTTCTGAAGAGACTGCTAAAACACCCGAAGAACTCAAACTTGATGAAAGGTGGCGAGTGGCGTGGCTGAAAATGAGTGCCAATACAATCATACCTTCTGGTGTCGTTGCAACAAAGGACGGAAGATATTATTTAATTAGTAAAAACGAAAAGTAAGACGATTCGCGCGCGCAATAAGTACTAAATCCTCCTCTGAAAGTTTGACCCTATTAAACAAACTATTTCAATCAATATCGTACTATCCCAGATTTAAGACAATGGAGTGTGTGCGCGCATAGCAGCGGTAGATATTATTACATGAAGATGTTTTCCTACACATGATCTCTCAATGCCCGAAAAGGATAACGTAAGAAAGCAATGGAATAATCTGGCGGATTACTGTATTTCGAAAGTTAGAGACGGAAAAGACTTATGGAGAAAATACTTGAACGCCCCTGCGTTCACGAAGATGGTAGGAGATGTACAGGGATTACGATTGCTTGACATGGCATGTGGCGAGGGATACTTTTCTCGATATTATGCTAAGGCTGGCGCAATAGTCACAGGGATAGACTTTAGCGAGAGACAGATTGCAGCAGCTCAAGAAGAGGAGTCGAGGACTCCTCTAGGAATCCAGTATCAAGTCGCTGATGCCTCAAAAATGGGTAACATTGAATCTGAGAGCTTTGACATTGTCATCAGTTTCATGGCGTTAATGGACATTGAAGACTACGAGGGAGCAATAATGCAAGCGGCCCGAGTGCTGAAGCCCGGTGGTCGATTCGTGTTTATATCATTCCATCCATGCTTCGGTTGGTCTAGAAGAGGATATGACGGAGAAATTTTGTGTAGATGGGAGTATAGAAGGCTTGAGGATGGCTCCAGAGAGCCTCATTATCTTAAGATTTTCGAGTATTTCACGAACCATTCATACAAAATGCGGTGGAAGGATGATGAGGGCCATGAGGTTGTTGTTACAACTATGTTCCACCGGACTCTTACAGATTATATGAAGTCGTTAAGGAAAAACGGATTCGTAGTATCGCAGATCGAGGAGCCGAGGCCCGTTGAGGGTAAATTGGAGCCTAATGATATGAGCAAGCTATCCAGGATACCTCACACGATCTGTGTTGAAGCTCTGAAACTTAATTCCACATGTGTGTGACAGTGTTAGGAAAGAGAGAGGGAGAGAGTGGTAGGGAGTAGGATGTGTGGGGGGGATTAAATTATGGCCCAAACCCAAACCTAAACCAGAATATATGCAATATGTGGAATTGGCATTACTGATGTTCGTCGACGCGCGTGCTCCTTCAGTTACCTTCTACATCCACACTAATCATCACTGATTTTTCTGAATATGAGGAGGATAATGATGGAGATGAGAGGGAAGACGCTGCACACCAAGAAAGCGGAACGAACTCCCAGGGAATCAATCAGATATCCTATCAAGGGAGCAGAGAAGACCTGACCAAGAGCCAATCCCGTATACGAGAAGCCGATCCCCTGAGGATGCTCTGCCGCGGTTATGCTGGATAAGGCGTGCTGAGCCGGCACCGCGAGATACCTAGCCACACCGTACAGGACGAGGATCAACAATAATGCTGCGGATGCGAACCTGCCCATCGCCAAGAGAATCATGATAAAAGCCAATCCTAGATTAGCACAGATCATGATCAGAGATTTATCGTATTTATCCGACAAGGCGCCCCCCAGAAGCGATGCCACGCTGCCAACAGCGAGCATGACACCGGTCAGAAAACCGGCCCAGACCACGGTTTCACCATAGGCCTCGGTGAGAAACAAGGGAATAAAATTTTGAACGTTCCCAAGGGATAAGATAGAGATGCTGAGAACAAGGATGAACAGTGGAAGAGTGAAACGGAACTCACTGGTTTCTGATGAAACCGGCTGACTAGAAGCAGAAGCGGATTGCCGTACTTTATCTGTGTTCTCGTTCACGAATCTCCAGAACAGGAATATGATGAAGAGTCCCACAACTGGAATTACTTGAAGAGTGCGACGCCACCCAAGCATCGACGCGAGCACCGCAATCACCATTGTACCGATAGCAGAACCAATGAAGCCACCAACCTGGTGATACGCGATGTACTTGGCTTTGTTAGAAGCCGACGCCCTCTGAGTCACCATCGCGTAGGTGGCGGGATGAAAGACAACCTGGCTAAGGGCGAAGAGCGCGGATATCAGTAGGAGAAACCCGAAGACCGGGGCAAGGCTGTACAAAAAGACGGCTGCGCTACAAAAGAGCATGCTGAGCACCGCAAGACGTTTACCTCCAAACCGCTCGACCAGATAACCCGCAGGACCCTGAAAAATACTGACGACACCGGATACGGATCCCAGGAGACCGATCTGAAAGGTAGAGACGTTGAACTCCGCTCTAAGCAGTAGATAGAGCGGCGGTAACGCATATAGATAGACATGCTGCAAACTATGGAGCAAAGCAAGCAAGCCTATTTCGATTTTTCTTCTGTCCATATCATCCCCTCCCTGTTTATGGTGAGGGACTTCCTCAAAGTTAGCTAGTTCTTGCTTATGAGACTTGCTCATTAATTCAGAATCATGCGCTCGGATAGACACATCAAGCATCTAGATCACTAACCGAACAAACGAACAAACGAACACACCCCTCCCCCCGGATCACCCCTTGTAGCCGGCCGCGTCAGCTAAACGTTATTATCTGAGGCATCGTTTGAATCATCAGTGACCCCCATGAGCGGATTAGTCATAGTGAGAGACGTCATGGCGAAGAACGTCAAGACCGTGAAGACCGACGACACCGTCCACGCCGCGGTGCAGAAGATGAACAAGTTCGACATAGGAAGCGTCATCGTCACAGCGGGCGGACGCCCCGTCGGCATAATAACCGAGACCAACATACTCCGACGCATAGTCGGGCCCCGCATGGACCCGGCAACCGTCTGGGCCAAGGACATAATGACGAGCCCCCTCATCACCATAGAACCCAACACCGACCTCGCCGAGGCGGCCAAGATGATGGCGCGGAACAACATCAACAGGCTCCCCGTCATGGACGGCGACAAGCTCGTCGGCCTCCTCAGCAGCACAGACATAGTGAAGGCCAACCCCACCCAGCTCGCCATCCTGGAGGAGCTCCTCAGGGTGAGCTAGTGCCCCTCATGGAGACCATACTCGGCAGGAGAAGCATCCGCAGATACAGGCCCGACCCCGTCCCCAGGGAGAAGCTCGACGCCATCCTAGAGGCCGCTCGCCTCGCCCCAAGCTGGAAGAACCAGCAGTGCTGGCGGTTCATCGTGGTCACGGACGAAGCCAAACGCAGAGCCATAACCAAGAGAGACTGGACCGCCGAGGCCCCCGTCATAATAATCGGATGCGCCCACCCCGGGCTGAGCGGCGGCAACGCCGGCCAGCAGTACTACATGCTCGACATGGGCATAGCCATGGAGCACATGGTCCTCGCCGCCGCCGAGCAGGGCCTGGGCACCTGCTGGATAGGAGGCCAGTTCAACGAGGCCACGGTCAAGGAGGAGCTCGGCGTCCCTGACGACGTGCGGGTAGTCGCCCTGCTACCGGTGGGGTACCCCGCCGAGAACCCGGGCCCCAAACAGAGGAAGCGGGTGGAAGAGATCGTCAGCCACGAAAAGTGGTAGAGCCACCCTTTACGATGAGTCCTAGCCTTTCCCCATCTTCTCGTATAGCAGGTCCCTGATGCGCCGCTGCTCAAGGGCCTGCCGACTCTCCCTCAGCAGAACCTCCCTGACCTTGACCCACTCGATCAACGTGTCAACCTCTTCCAGGTCTACAGGAGTCTCCGCCTCCGAGAGCCGCTTCACCCTCATAAGAACCTCGCAGTACCTGTGTCCCTCCCTCTCACACGGAGAAACTGTTACATCCATAAAAATGAAAGAGGTCCGCCTGGTTTATATCGTTAACGAGGGCGTTCAAAGGTTTTATCCCGCCGCATCTACATGGAACCCTGAACACAGATGAAGGACCCATGGGAGAGAGACGCGGCCCACCCCGCCGAGTACCACAGCGTAGAGTGCAGGCGAGGCCGCGAGTACATAGTGAGGATGACCACCGGCGCGGACGTCTACAAGGCCATACAGAGGTTCGCCAAGGACGAAGGAATCAGGTTCGGCAAGATCCACGCCGCGTTCATGGGCGGCTTCAGCCCGGCCAAGATGTACATGTGGTGCCCCGACCCCCACGACCCGGCTAACTGGCACAACGAGTCAGCCGCCAGCTTCGAGAACCTGTCCATGCTCGTGAGCATGAGCGGCATGATCCATACGAGGCTCGTGGACGGTGAGCCCGAGCCGTTCCCGGCCATCCACTACGTCGTCGGCGGGGCCTGGGACGTGCCCACCGTGGGCGGCCACCTCGCCGAGGGAACCACCGTCAAGGGAGTGGTCGAGGTCTTCGTGACGGAGATCCTCGGCATCGAGGAGCTGCTGCCCAGCGGCTACGACCCGGAGACGGACGGCGCCCCAGAGGAGTGGTACAGGGAAGTCCAGTAGGCCAACCCATCATAAACCGGGCACGTACCAACCGGTGCCGCCCCTCCCCTTTATGTAAAGCGCGAACACCAACAGGATCACAAGAGCGGCGAACATCGCTGCGCCCTCTAATACGTCTCCAGTGTCTGAGAGATCCTTGTCGATGAAAACCGACGCCAACAGGAGCAGCACCCCGAGCAGGTAGTACAGCTTGTCTCTCCCAGTCACGCCACTCAACGTTTTGTTTAAACAGATAAAACATTAATGAAAAGGCACCATGGGACGCGGCAGCCAACTAACCGTCTTGGCCACCCGGGGTCACTATCTTCGTGGGCATAGAATCCCTTCAGCCCTCACAGAGATGGTGGACGAGATACTAGGGTAAGCTCAGGCCTTCCCGACCGCCTCTAGGCCCGTCTGATAGTTGGCGTGTATCGCCTTGGCCGCCTCGACCACATCGGCCTGCTCCTCCGTGGGGAGACTGTCCCATATGTTGGGGCCCAGCTCAAGCCCCACGCGGGTGGGCACGCATGCGTTCACCTCTTCGGGTAGGCCCGGCAGCCTCAGCGGCTGGGACACGCTGTAGATCTCGCCCCTGTCCTGGAGTATGGACCTGACGATGTCCCTGAACCCCGCGGCGGGGCCCACCTCGGTGCCGCCGACGATGTCCACCACCCTCTTGGATATGCCCCTCACGTACCCCACGGCCTCCTCCCTGTCGAGGGTCTTCCCCGTCTCCGACAGGTAGTCGCTCAACGCCGTTCCCGCTACCATGACGGTGGACCAGAGGGGGTACGCCGCTGACCCGTGCTCGCCGCCGACATACCCCTCGACGCTGGACACCGGGACGTTCAGGTCCCTCGCGAGCTTGGTCCTGAACCGGAGGGTGTCGGGGTGGTCGCCGGTTCCTATGACGTACTCGGCCCCCGAGACCCTCCGGAAGAGGGTCGCCATGGCGTCCACGGGGTTCGTGACTATCACCCACCTGGCGTCCGGGTTGTTGGGGGGCATGACCTCCGCTATGTGGTTGATGATCTCGGCGTTCGCCGCCACCAGGTCCCTCCTGTCCATCTGGACGCCCGGGATGCGGGGCTTGCCGGGGCACACCACGACGAGGTCCGCCCCCATCACGCCCTCGTCCATCTCGTACGTGTTGATCTCGACGTCGTACCTGAGGCTGGCGGCGACGTGGCTCAGCTCTTCGCCGAAGGCCCACGCCAGGCCCGGCTTGGTGTCTACCACCGAGAACTCTTCTGCCAGCCTCTCGTTGAGGAGGGTGTACGCCGTCGGGCGGCCTATCCGCCCGTTTCCCACTACCGCGATGTGGACTCCCATGAAATCAACTCCTAAAAGTGTTAGTTAAATGCATTACCATTCCGATAACCACACGTTCGACCATGTATTAAGCTTCGTTGAGATAATATTTAGTTCAGGGCTAGAAGGTCAGGACTAGCTGAGCATCCATAGACTCAATCAAAGAGCAAGGTTAGGCTAGAGGCCTAAAAGACCCTTCAACGCCAGGTTGCCAGAACCTTATTTGATGCTCATTGCGAGCTACTGTAATGGCAGAAAGACTGTGAAGGTGGATCCCTTCCCGTACTCGCTGGTCACAGATATCTCTCCGCCGTGCATCTCCACAAGAGACCTAGTTATCCAGAGGCCGAGGCCGACGCCGGTGATCTGCTGAGCCTCAGAGTCACGAGACCTGAAGAACTTGGTGAAGAGTTTCTGCAAGTCTTCCTTGGTTAACCCTATCCCGGTGTCCTTAACATCAACCCGTATCATGTGCTCTTCGACGCCGAGTTTAACTGTAATATACCCCTCATTCGGAGTATATTTTTGCGCATTGGAAAGCAGGTTCGTGAAAACCTGCCCCAGCCTTTCAGCGTCACCGTTGACACTGGTATCCTCGTTGGGCGTCTCGAGTGTGACATGTTGATTCTTTAGGTTGAACTGTGGACGCAGATTTTCCACCGTATCCCGTATAACATCGGCGAGGTTTAACGGCTCCAAGTTAAGCTTGATGGCTCCTGCCTCGATCCTTGAAACCGTCAGCAGGTCAGTGACAAGTTTCGTAAGTTTATCTACGTTCCTCTTCGCTACCCCAAGATAGTCTTTCTGTTCCTCGTTGATGTCACCCGCGTCGCCGTCGAGAATCATGTCCATATACCCTGATACGCTGCTCAGCGGCGTCCTGAGCTCATGGGAGACGAGAGAGATGAACTCTGATTTGAGACGCTCAACCTCGCGTTCCTTTGTCACGTCTCGAAACGCAAACAAGGTACCAATCATCGAGCCGGTGGTATCCAGAACCTGCGAGGAGTGTATCTCAAGGTCTCTTTTAATAGGCCAGTTCTGAATAACAAACTCCGAATAATCGTAGTTGTCTTCACGGAAAGCTTGATTGAAACGGTCTATGATTCCTTGAGGATCGTTGAATACCTTCCTAAAGTGATCAAGCAGCTCCGTGAATGTGTGACCTAGCACATCTTCTCCTCTTAGAACAAAGACCTCCTCAAACCTTCGGTTCACCCACGATAAACGATCGTCAAGCGAGAACAACAGCATTACCTCAGTCGTGGCATCGAGGATAGCGGCGGTCTCACCTCTGGCACGTTCAGCTACCGTGTACTGGTTTTCAAGGTTCTGTAACACGACTTTGAGGTTCTCCTCGATGTTTTTTCTCTCGCTGACGTCTCGCTTTATAACGATAAAGTAGGTTACTTTCCCGCCCTCGTTGATCGGGTTGATCGTCAGCTCCTCGTAGTAGGCTTGATCATCCTTCCTCTTTATGAGATATTCACCGGTCCACGGCGTGCCTTTCCTGGCTTTCTGCCATATCTCGGTGAACTGGGTTTTCATGTCTTCAGGTTCAAGGACCTCAAACGCTGAGCCAACCAGCTCAGAGGCGTTATAGCCTGTGATCCTGTTCACCGCGCGGTTAACCCAGAGTATCTTTCCCTCGCTGTCAGAGATTATCACCCCGTTTCTCAGCGCTTGAAGCGCCAATGTATGAAGCTTTGAGAGTTCTTCCTTGAGCGACAATCTCAGAGACCTCCTGTCTCAGACGTTTTCGGCTCAGCGAAGTCCGTTATCACTGCTCTGATCCAGCCTTTAACGATGACTTTGTCCCGATTCACCATTCTCTCATACAGCAACCCTACGAGGCTTGACGGGCTGTTATCCCGCGGGTCCTGTGCGTATAGCAGAGGCGCATGCTCCTCGCCTGAGCTGTAGACGCCGGTGAACGGGTTCACCGAGTACTCATGCATATGCTTCAAAGCTATTTGTTCGGTACGCGTCCACATCCGTGTCGCCCTGTTATAGACGACCTGTTTCGTGGTTCCATATGCCTTTACTAGTTCGAAGATGTGGGTGACCTTGTTCTTGTAGAGCATCAGGTCCGCTGCCAGGCTTTCCCTCTCCTCCTGCGTGAATCCACTGAGCCATCCTTCGTTAATCTTCTCAACCAGCACAGGGTCACTCTCGTCACCGCGTCCGTTACGGTATGAGTCAAACAGCAGCCGCCTCTCCGGCTGTCTGAGGACATCCACGTACTGGACGTCGTTCACGCTCTGGGCGTCGGCCAGCACATCCGCTGGAAGATCATAGGCGCTGCCCCTGATGCCTTTTACCTGCGTCCCCAGTAACAGTGTGATGAGCTCGTAGGCGCTCTTATCCCACGATCGCCGTGCCCTCATGGCTCTGCCGCGGAGCTGCTGCCAAGCAGTCACATCTCTCGTCGCTGTAGCGTCTATGAGGACGTTTGGCTTTATGACGTTCCACCCGGTTCTAGCCCACGAAGACACGATAATCACGTTCACAGGCAGGCTTGTGGCGTCGAAAACCCGGGACATCAGGTTGTACATGAGAAGTTTTTTCTCTCCACCCGGCATCTTGACGACGTAGAACCGCTGGACCTTCCCATTCGCCTGCCTGAGCCTCGCCTCATGGGCTTCATCGAAGTAACGGGACAGTATAGCGTAGTCGTAGAAGTTGTCCACCCATCGGCGGAGAACGTTGTTCCTGAGGCTCAGCCGTGCCTTCAGCAGCTGACCGGGTCTGCCTAGGTTTAACTGATTGATCCTGTGTGCTAATTTTGTTAGCACACGTCGGTTTAACTCGCTGGGTCTCTTGGAGCCGACGCCGTGGAGGCCCGAAACATAGTGAGACAGGGTATCGTTGAAGAAGTCTCTCAGCTCGTTCAGCCGGTCCCGTGGGATGGCTATCCGGCTCGTCACTAACCCGAAGAACGAGTCCCCGAGCTCTCTGATCATGATCTCTTCCTTTATGAACCGGGATATCTGGTGTGGAAGCGGGTTCTCGCTGCTCCAAGGCATATAGACTTCGCTGGATAACGCAGCCAAAGGCACCAGTCTATTGTCTCCTAGCATCTGGGCGAAGACGCCTGCGATCCCCGAGTAACCGGGAGCGGCTACGTCTTCCTCCCATTTGATGCGTTTGGCGTTATCGAAGACGATGACTCCCGACACGGGGCGTAAACTGTACTCCGCCTCGATGATGGAGTTGATGGTGTCGAGCCTGCCCTCGCCGATGCGGAAATAGAAGTTACGCAGGCTGTTGTAGAGGCCTATGATGGTGGATGCTAGAGCGTCCTTGAGGTCTTGCTTGGCTTTCCGGGTGACAGGCTGCTGTGGCTCGATTGGAGTGAAAGTGTACCCGTAGCCCTCGGAGTCCAGCCGTAGCGAGAGGTCTGGGAAGTAGACCAGTTCCCTCAGCTCCTCTCGCACAGCGTTAAGTATTGAGATAATGTCTTTGAACTCGTTCGGTGTTTCACTGACTCGTAACGCGTCTTTCACGAGTGCCTCGTCTGACATCTGTTTCATTGTCTGAGTTATGACCACCATGTTCAAGTCGTTCAGGGAGATTTCCTTCATCTGCTCCCAGGCGCTAAACCTTTTCCTGATGGCGCCCTCTTGGTCTCGCTGAGATTCATACATGTCGAGGTGTTTTCCTAGGAGTACCCTCTGAGCCATTGGGAACGTTTTGAAGGAATCGACGAGATGCTGAACTCCCACGAGGTCTATGAACGCCTTAATCTGTTCCTTGTACTGGTCTAGGAGTTCGAGCACACGTTTCTCGCGGTCCGAGTAGGAGAATGGAATACCAAGCTCTGCGAAGGGCGCCACGAAGCCATACGCTATCAAGTCGGCGGGAGGCATAACGTACACCAGTTGGAGACCCAGAAGCGGGAACCTGTCACGGTACGTCTCCGCCGTGCCGGAGAAGCCTAATAAACCACGCAGACTACCGTCGTGAAGCCACTCAGTCAACAGCCGCGCCACGTTCGCGGACACGTTGTTCATGTTGTCCGCGACCTTATGCACCTCGTCGAGTATCACGTACTGGACGTTACTCGCCTGAAGGAACTTCTCTATCGAGCCCTTATCGAACCCCCCTTTACCGGTGGGCGACCCCAGCTGAGCCAGCGAGGTATAGGTCATAATCAGTATGGGCGGCGCGGCTCCGGTCCGGCGGCGCTCAGCCTCATAGGTGCCGGGCGTACCCGTGAATATCTCATCTATGGGCATCTTCAAGCCGATGTCCTTGTAGCAGGTCTCGGCGACCCACTGCTGAACATAGTTGGAGGTAGGAACCAGTATAAGGACAGATTCGCCTCTCGAAAGAGTCCTGAGCCAGTCTTGGATACACATCAACCCCATGAGGGTTTTACCGCTCCCTGTGGGAGCCTCGATCAAGGCGCCCTGATACCCGTACCCTTTGAAGATCGCGTAAGCGTCCCTCTGATAAGGTCTAGGATATGGGCTGCCTATGATGTCTGCGTGCTGCCACAACTGGCTTCTCCCAAGCTGAATAGGACGGGTGATCTCGGTGGCGGCAGCTATGAATAGCTCAGCCATCTCAGGGCTGCAACCCGAGAACCGTTGGAAGAAGTTCTTGAACGCGTTTTTCCGGTTCACTATGTCCGAGAGACCGAGGAACCCGTTTCCCTCAAACTCACGGTAGAGTGTCGAGCCTAGAAAAGCCTCTAGGTTCGCGTGATCGATGTTCAGATGGTTATAGGGAATGTTCTCGATCCTGTATTTTTCACCGATTTGCCGGATATGTCCACGGGAGATCAGGTTATTTAGATGAGCAACTACGATTTGATTCTCCATTTGATGAATCAGGTGCGACTCTTTGGTGTGCTCGGTTAACGTCTCCAAAGTAATCGGTGAATCCGCGTCGCTTAGCACCTCCATGAGGATGTCGCGGAAAAAGTGCTCAGAAGTATGTTTATTCAGGGTAAGGACGAGGGGGATTGTGGTAGGAGCAACTTCTCTCATAAAGTACAGTGGTTGGTGAAGAATCACGAGGTTCCTAAGAGCCGCGTTGATTAACTCCTCGTTTCCCCTGCGAAGGGCGTCCCTGAGAATTCCCAAGGTGCGTCCATAGTACCGTGCCAGCAGATAGAAACACTGGACCATTCCCTTCTGGTTCCCGTTTTCCCTGTGACGGATGAAGTCGTTGTGGAGCCTAGAGGCGAAGTTATGCGCTACCCAGTAGTTACGGGGCGGCGCCCCCGCCGCGGGGATCACACAGGACAGAGCCGACAGAGGCTCCATCCGCGGAGAGTTCACGATCGTTGAGACCTCTTCCTCCACGTCAAAGGGTTCTTCATCCAACAGGGTTCAACTCCTCTACTTCTTGAAGCTGATAACGTCTTTTCCACGTTTCAGCATCGCGACGTTGATCCTCTCGATAAGCTCCCGTGGGCTGAACGGCTTGGTAATATAATCATCAGCACCGGTCTCAAGCCCCTTGACGATGTCCTTGGTCTCGGCTCTCGCTGTTAACATGATGGCGACGGGTGTTTTCTTGCCCATCTTCTCCCTCACCTCAGTAAGCACCTGGTACCCGTCTTTTTTTGGCATCATTACATCAACGATCATGATGTCGGGTTTCTCCCGTAGAACAGTGGATACACCTTCCTCTCCGTCAACGGCGGTAACAACCTCGAAGCCTTCCTTCGTCAACTTGATCCTCACAAGCCTAAGAAGGTCTGCATCGTCATCTATGGCGACGATCTTGTACGGCATAATAACCACCATTACTTGGTAATTAAAATATTAAAACACAATTGAAAAAGGTCCCGCGAGGGGCAGCCGCCTCAGCATCGTCCCTTGAGCTGAACCTCACCCAGAGCGCGGCGACATGGGTCACGCGTGTTGAGGGAAGGGCTTAAACTAAAAGGCTTACCCTCAAACCCAAATCAATTTTCATAATTTATTGTTGACGCTTACTATCCTTTACCGCAATATATTATATTTTAAAATAAACTTACAAAGTTGACTGAACTTGCCCAGATCAAACAAGACCAGCGATGAGTTCGAAATCACTAAAATACTCCACGACTCCTTCGGATGGGCCCTAACCAAAGACCGGCCGCTCTTTGAAAGCATCTTCGCGAAGGACGACGACTTCTTCACTTATTTCCCCGACTCAAGCACCGTAGTCGGGTGGAACGAT
>Ga0272441_10006446_pt1 | contig 19643 bp, 20 predicted proteins | sample SSMProp6N_FD_193582 | JGI IMG/M metagenome (GOLD analysis project Ga0272441, IMG submission 193582) | Marine sediment archaeal communities from Little Sippewissett salt marsh, Falmouth, MA, United States - SSM-Prop-6N | ecosystem: Environmental > Aquatic > Marine > Wetlands > Sediment ... | reverse complement strand
GCCACCATGGTGGGGGAGGACCTCGCCGCCAGGTTTGGACCTAGAAAGCTGTTCAATCACGACGCAGAAGACCATGACAATCTTGTGTACCTCGGCGAAACCAAGCGCTCGCACGAGGTGGAAGTGAGCAGGCTAGTCATGGAGTCGGACCAACTCATCTACATCAGTCAGCCTTGGTCGCATTTCAACGGCGGGTGGAAGTCAGTTGTTGTCGGTCTGAGCAGCTTCCGCAGCATCAGACATCACCATCGCCCATTCGCCAAGGCGTCGGGCAAGTCATCCCTGGACCCAAAGAGGTCGGCCTTTCCAAAGCTCCTTAATGAGATGGGCGCTGTCATCGAGAAGGAGCTGGCCAAGAAGGGACGGCGTGTGTTACTTATCGAGGGAACGATGAACAACGCCTCTCCACAGCAGGTTGTGCAAGTGGTGGCGGGACACCCACCCGAGACACATGAGCGCGGGCTTGAAATTCTCCAGCAGCAACACGTCGTCCAGGTGAAGGGTCAATCTGATGTCGTCCTGTACGGCCTGGGCAACCACCGCGATCCCTACTCGAAGATGTCCATCATCAACCCCATACAGGTGAGGAACCTGGCTATGTCGTACAGTTACGGCCTGTTCCAGAACGTACCGCTGGTACGAAAAGATGGCATTCTCATCATGTGCCACCCATGTCTGCCCCAGTTCCATCAGGTACACACTCCGTCGTATGTAGAGATGTTCGACCGGCTACTCCCATACGAGCGTGATCCTGTCGCACTATGGGAACTGTACGCGGAGGAGTTTGCCCATCGGCCCGAGTACGTGCACAAGTACAGGTACGGTTTCGCGTTTCATGGCGCACACCCGTTCATTCTCTTCGGTCAGGGCCTATACGGGTTGTCCCATGTCAGCCGGGTGTTACTTGCAGGGGCACGCGACCCCGAAGCGGCGCGACGACTTGGTTTCGAGCCATTCAACACGGTCGAGGATGCCATTGCTGAGGTGGAGGCGTCCTTGGGTAGGGACTGCAGCATCACCTATCCGGACATGAAGCAGAACTTCATCTGCGACGTGGAGGAGTAGAGACCTGAATAGAAGGTCAGATACAAGCAGAGAGACATGAAGCTGATGAAAGTGAGCCGCCAGGGACTCGAACCCTGAACCTGCTGATTAAGAGTCAGCTGCTCTACCAGTTGAGCTAGCGGCCCCAGAGGAAGCTGAATTCTAGCATCCGAACGGGCACAGGTACAAGTTCGGCCATAGACACCAAGACGCCCCGCTTCTTCACGGGGCGTCTTGGCAGGAGGTGAAAAGCCGTCTTGCTGGCTCTGCTCTCCGACGACGGCGGTCGGGGCCATTTCTCTACTCTCTCTTCACACGTGTAACGTACTCTCGATTCAGAAGGTTTATGCTAGAATACCAAACTGCCTTGAAAGTCCTCCGCGAAATCCTCATTACTGCTGCAATTGCACTGGCGATCTTTGTTCCACTCAAGGCGAGCGTCCAGGGATACGAAGTGCAGTACTCATGCATGCTGCCCAACATTCAGGACGGCGACTGGATAATCGTCGACAAGCTCGTGTACAAGGTCTCAGAACCGGAGAGAGGCGACACGATGGTCTTCCAGCCGCCTGAGAGCCTCAACTCCGAGTACCCCTTTGTCAAGCGTGTCATCGGCTTGCCGGGTGAGACGGTAGAAGTCAAAGATGGGCTGGTCTTCATCGACGGCGTTGCTCTCGACGAGCCTTACGTTCGCGAGGCTCCTCGTTACGCCACCGCTGAAAAGGTGATTCCAGACGGCGAGTACTACGTGCTGGGCGACAACCGCAACAGTGCCAATGATTCACACAATGGTTGGACGGTCCCCGAGGAGAATGTCATCGGCAAGGCACGCGTGACATACTGGCCACCGTCGCGCTGGAATGTCATCGGCCATTTCGGCCAGTAGTAGCCACTTGGAGGTGTGACAATGGGCAATCCATCTGACGACTCCGTCCAAGAGGCTGGTCCCGGAGTAGAGGACCTCTTCCGCAAGGCAGGTGTCCTTCGAGAGGGGCATTTTCTACTCACCTCTGGACTTCACTCACCTGTCTATTGGGAGAAGTTCCGTATCCTTCAGTACCCTGATTACACTGGTGAACTGTGCCGACTGATTGCCGCGCATTTCCGCGACAGGCAACCCAGTGTTGTTGTGGGACCGACCACAGGCGGTGTCATCTTGTCCTTCGAGACGGCGCGCCAGCTCGGCACTCGTGGTCTCTTTGCGGAAAAGCAGGGACATTCACGGGTACTGCGCAGAGACTTCAGCATCTCCCCGGATGAGCGAGTGCTCGTAGTGGACGACGTCCTGACAACGGGCAAGTCCGTACGCGAGACTCTTGATGCCGTTCGCGCTCTTGGTGGCGACGTCATCGGCGTCGGGGTGTTGGTGGACCGCAGTCAGGAGCCGCTCGACTTCGGCACGGAGCTCTTCAGCTGTCTGCGCGCTCCGGCCATCGCATACACTCCCGAGCACTGCCCGCTCTGCGCTTCCGGGATTTCCCTGACCAAGCCCGGTGGAGGCTAGTCTCTCCACGCACCACGGAACAGCACGCCACGTGTACGCAACGTTGACGTCACCAAAGCTGTGTGGTAAATTTGGCGGCACGCCGAGGTAGCTCAGGTGGTAGAGCAGTGGACTGAAAATCCACGTGTCATCAGTTCGACTCTGATCCTCGGCACCATCCATTTCCTCCGCTCTTAGTTATTGGGTCCCTCCGCCTGTTCCTCATCGCGCTTGCGTTCGCTTCATTGGTTCGTCCCAAGTCGACCACACCGACCAGCGGCATTTTGAAGCCCTCAAATTGCCGCCACATTTGACAACGACACTGCCCTGTGCTTGATTGAGAGTAACCAAGAGAGACCGGGTGCGCCAATCTTGCCCGGTCCGGAGGAGAAGACGATGGCGACTACATACGTGACACTCATCAAGTTCACCTCCGAGGGTCCCGAAAGCATCACTGACTTCGGCAAGGCATGGGAGGACGCAGCGCAGCACATAGCGGCGATGGGAATCACCACCATCGGTGCGTACGGTCTTCTCGGCGCCTATGACATGATGATTATCTTCGAGGCGGCTGACCAGAAGTCCGCGGCGAAGCTGCCTCTTTCGCTTGCCCGACTTGAGGCAGGCATCAAGACCGAAACGTGGACAACCATACCGCTTGAGGAGTTTGTGAAGCTCCCGGAACAACTGTTCTGCGAATGGCCGCCTAAGACCGACGAGTGAGCCAATGTGGTACAATCTCGCGGCCGAGTGAGAGGCGTGGTCTTTTCGTGTCCTCTTGCTGTCAAGACGGGCCGGAGTGGCGGAATGGTAGACGCGACAGTCTCAAAAACTGTTGGGGGGCAACTCCCGTGTCGGTTCGAGTCCGACCTTCGGCAGTACCATCGCTGCCGGATTGTGTAGCGGTAGCACAGGGGACTTTGGATCCTCTAGCCCAGGTTCGAATCCTGGTCCGGCAGCCAAACTATTGCAGCTACAAGTCCGTCGCCTCCTCCTGCACGGACTTGGCAGGTACACATGTGGCCATGCTATAATTCGCCTCGCGTTTCACGTTCCGCAGTAGCTCAATGGTAGAGCAGGCGACTGTTAATCGTCTGGTTGTAGGTTCGAGTCCTACCTGCGGAGCCAATTAGACCTTCCCCGAACTGACATCCTTTTCGGATTCGACACAGATTCCCGCCCACACATGTGACTCGACCCCCGAAATCACGCCTTGCGATATCAGTCACGACAAGTGGTCTATTTCTCTCAAGAGAACGACAATATGACAGAGCGAACGCTGCAAGATGGGCCAGCGGTCTTCGAGGTCACCGTGCTACGACCTGCGAAACCATCCTCTACCGTTCTCTTTGCGGTAGGAGGTGGTGGCGACCCACGTCGCCATCTTCCTCTTCTTGAGTCGCTTGCCGAGTACGGCTGCACAGTTGTTGCCCCGCATTTCGACCGTCTGCCTTCACTGTCACCCACCGAGGACCAGTTGCTTCTCCGCGCCCACAGATCGAGTGTGGAAAGCCATCAAGCAGATTCGGCCGGCGGTGACCGGTTGGTCCAGGCGGATCTGCGTCCTCGTTGCCGAAAGCACAGTCGTGAGCGCGAGCGCCGCTGTCGATGCTTTGCTCCAGGGACTCGCGAACCCAGAGGGGCAGGTGAATCCGCCTGCGCGGAGTGCCCGTACACGCCATCACCCGAATCGTCGGCAGCATGAGACACGCAGGGTGCCCTAAGCCACGGCTGCTGTTCGCAGATCTGAGACTGTCTGCGCAGGGGATAACTGGCAGCGCCTTTTCTGACGCGTCTGATGTAGTCGCATGGCTCGGCGCGGTGCAGGCACAGGACTACTCCGCGGCGAAGTGGGCCTTGGGGCTCCGTATGCCGGTCGGCATGGCCAATGACTCAATCATCGAAGGTGCCATTGCGAACGGTCGCGTTCTTCGAACCCACGTGATGCGTCGCACCTGGCAGTTCGTCTCGGCGAAGGACCTGCGGTGGATGCTGGATCTGGTGGCACCCCGGTTGATTGCTCATTCCGCGGGTCGATACCGGCAACTTGGCCTCGATGCAGCCACCTTCGGGCGCTGCGCTACGATACTCGCGAAGACCCTCGACGGCGGTCATGCGCTCACGCGTGACGAGATTTGCTCGGCGTTTGAGCGTGAAGGTGTCTCGGCGCACGGCCCCCGCCTTTCTCACTTGCTTGTGCGCGCGGAGCTCGACGGCCTCATATGCAGCGGCCCCCCACGCGGAAGCCACCACACATATGTTCTTCTCGAACATCGAGCACCACTACGAGTGCCGCTGCGGCGGGATGAAGCGGTCGCCGAGCTGGTCCGCCGCTATTTCCGTAGCAGGGGGCCGGCATCGTTGCGAGACTTCGTTTGGTGGTCAGGCCTGACCGCCAAGGAGGCGCGAGCCGGCGTGATGGCCATCCAGTCGTCTCTGGCTGCGGACGTCGTGAATGGCGAGACATGCTGGTGGCAGAATGACGCGCCAGCGCCTGTCGGGTCTCCCTCCGTTCACTTGCTGCCAGCATTCGATGAGTACGTGCTTGCCTACCGAGACCGGACGGCAGTTCTAAACACCAAGTACTCCGAGCGTCTGAACGCCGGCGGCGGCATGCTGCGCCCCGTGGTCATCATTGATGGTCGCGTCGCTGGCACCTGGCGGCGGACCGCGCTCGGTGTTGGCACGATCTCGATGAAGGCAGAGATGTTCGCGCCCGTGGGTGAGAGGGAGAGGTTGGGGATCGCTGGTGCTGCTCAACGGTATGCCGAGTTTCTCCAACGCGATGCACGTATCGATGTTGTCGCGACTGCTTGCCGGCGTTCATCGTCGCCTCACACGTCATGAGTCGCATCCTCAGCGTCACGCCTGTGGGCTTGCCTCTTCATTGAGCCGAACCAGCAGCCGCCGAGTCCTCGCTCACCAGGTCATCTTCGAGAATACATAGGCGAGCGCACGACGGCGGTTCAGCGGCCGCAGCACATCTCACGTCGAGGCGATTTGGGCCGCGCGCCTGCGCCTAGATAGGCCAGTGCCCTTGCGGTCGGCGTAGCGCCTCAATGGCCGTGGCTTCGACTGCGGCGGCGACCTGCCCGCAGTCGCGGCCCGCGGTGCGACACCGCTAGTAACGCGACGCCTTTCTTCAGGAGCTCACAGCCGAAGTGCCCGGCTTCCTTAGTCGCTGAGAAGGCTGAGAAGGAGAGATCGAACTGTAAGCCTCATTCCGCTGCCGCATGCAGTGGACAGAACCCATCCGAATGCCCATGATGTACTGGAGCGGCCTACCACGCCGCGAGAGGTGTCTGCAGCTTCTGAGTACAGAAGCGAAGGAGCAGCGCATGGGTATCGAACTGGGTGCCTTCTCGATCAGTCTTTCGGTGGCCAACATCGAAGCCTCACTATCCTTCTATGAGAAGCTGGGGTTCACGCAGTCCGGAGGAGATTCCGCGGAGAAGTGGGCAATCATGAGGAACGGCGAGCACGTCATCGGACTGTTCTCAGGCATGTTCGACAGGAATATGCTGACGTTCAACCCCGGGTGGGACCAGAACGCAAGGGAGACGGAGACCTTCACCGACATCCGCGAAATACGGAAGGAACTGACAGCGAAAGGACTCGTCGTCGAGGGCGAGTTCGACGAGGCCACACGGGGACCCGCCAGCTTCATCGTAGTGGACCCCGACGGCAATCCGATTCTAGTAGACCAGCACGTCTAGGCTTTCGTTGCGTGGACCTGGCTGCGTCTGATTGGCAAAGCCGCTTTCGCGGCGCTACACCAAGCGGCATAGCACTTCCGGGGGTAGTTCCGATGGGCACACGGTTCGGCACATTCGACGACCTGATGAACGAGACTGACGAGTCGCTGAGGCTGATCGCCGGTGGCTTCGCGAGGTCATTCTTGAGCTTCATCCCGATGCAGTTGAAGTAGTGCGGCTGGGCGAAAGAGCCGCGACCTACGGATTCGGTCCGAAGAAGATGTCGGACGCCTATGCCTACATACTGCCATATACCAACTGGTTCAACCTCGGCTTCTACCGCGGGGCCGATTTGCCCAATCCACACGGGTTGCTTGAGGGCACGGGGCGAACCTACTGCACGTGAAGGTCCGTGAAATGGCAGGTGCCGACACCCCGGCAGTTCGCCAACTCCTCCAGGTCACCCACGATGAGCGTCGTCGGGCGCTGAAACTAGCGCAGGCCGCCAGACACCCTTTGCTCGGCTCACAGGATTGACCACCCCGCACCCGTCTGAGTATCATAGGGTGTGAACGGGGACAGACCCGTTCGATGCTTTATGACGCAAGTTGTTCTTCATATCTCCGTCGCGTAGGAAACCACGCTCGCAATAGCGATTTGTGGAAGCTTCCTTTCGTCGATTCGGCGTAGGCTCCGGTCCTATACGATTATCATCGCAACCTAGACTGCTGGACCCACGCCATACCCGATATACTATGGAGGACAAATGCACGAGCTACATTCCTGGGGCTTCGGCCCCTATTTTCAGCAGCAGTTATCCGACAACGCAATACCTGCCAGGATTGCTGCCGAACACCGTGACGGCTATGTCGTCTGGTCTACAGTAGGCGAGGGTCTCGCAAAACTATCCGGTCGTCTCAATCGCGAATTACAGGACGAATCCTATCCTGGAGTAGGGGATTGGGTGACGTTGAGAGCACTCCCCCTCGATGGCGAGACCTCAATTATCGACGGACTGCTCGACAGGCGCACCGTGTTCATACGCGGCGCGGCAGGCCAGCAGACGCGAGGACAGGTGATTGCCGCCAACATCGATATAGTCTTCGTCGTCTCGGGACTGGATGCCGACTACAACATTCGTCGCATCGAGCGCTACCTTGCACGCATCTGGGCCAGTGGTGCGGAGCCGATTGTCATTCTAAACAAGGCCGATATCTGCGACGACGTTGCCGCTCGCATCGCCGAGATTGAGGCAGTCTCGCCCGGGCTGACAGTCATCGCGACCAGTGCGAAAAGGTCCGAAGGACTGGATAGAATCAGGGAACACCTTCATCCCGGCACCACCGGAGCGTTTGTCGGTTCATCCGGCGCCGGCAAATCCACGCTCATCAATTCCCTACTGGGTGAGGAGCGTTTCGCCACCAACGAGGTCCGCACCGACGACAGTCGTGGGCGACATACCACCACTCATCGTCAGCTCGTCGCGTTGCCATGGGGCGGTCTTCTGGTCGACACCCCCGGAATGCGTGAACTAGCCCTCTACGACGAAGAGGGCATCGACGCGGTCTTTTCCGACATCGAGAGCATGTCCGCGCAATGCCGGTTCCGGGACTGCAGCCACCAGGGCGAACCCGGATGCGCCGTGCAGGATGCAGTGGACCGCGGCGAAATACCTGCCGAGCGACTGGACCACTACCTGAAGCTGCAAGCAGAGGCTCGCTCCTATGAACTGCGAAGCGACGAGCGCTTGCGACGCAAAGGCGAGCGCGCCTTCAGCAAGAGAATCGGCTCGGATCTGAAGCTCATTCGGAAGTGGAAAGAGGGGCGCTAGACCGGGATAGCAGCTCGGCTGAGAGATTGTCGTAGCTAGCAAGGCACTCGTGCCAGCAGCATGTCCTGCACGGGTGCTTGAGCGTTCCTCACGACAGTGCACAGAGCGACTGCAGTAGTGTTCGATGGCAGCAGGCCGACACGACGGGAACGGTATCCGATACCTGCCTTCGGCAAGGACGCGTTCGAAGGCCGCGGACTGATCGACGACTATCACAAGCTGCCTCCGTACCAACAGACCGACTACCCCGGTTGGATTTCGGACGCGAGACGAGAAGAGACACGCCAGCGTGGTCTGATCCAGATGCTCCAGCAGCCGGAGCGCGGCGGCATCCACATGAAGACTTGGTGGCGCGGCGACCGCTACGCGCGAGAGCCGGCCACTGAGTCCGCCCACGGACCGCCGGCGATGTCTCTACCCGCTTCTGACTCTCATTAGCCGCCTACCAAGCCAGACCGCCGGCTTGGTCCAGACGCCTTCCATGTCACGGGCTACCTCGGCAAGGAGGTCAGGTATTGACAGGTGCTGAGGGCACTTCTCCAGACACTGGCCGCAGTCCAGGCACATTGATGCCAAAGAAGACTTCTTAGGACTCATTCCTCCGTTCTGCAAGAGGTACATGAAGTTCGCAGAAGGATCCTTGAAGGCGTGCTTCGAGTTGTAGAAGGAAAAGCAGTTCGGGATGTTGACGCCGGCAGGACAGGGCATGCAGTACTGGCAGCCCGTGCAGCCAATGCGCATAGCGGCCCTGAACTCACTGGCAGCCTTCTCGACGGTACCCACTTCCTGTTCTGAGAACGCGCCAGGAACCGCCACATCGGCGAGGTCAAGGTTCTCCTCAATATGGGCAAAGTCGTTCATGCCGGAGAGCACCACAGTCACCTCCGGCTGGTTCCAGAGCCAACCCAGTGCCCATCCAACAGGCGTCTTCTTCGAACTGGAACTGTCCCAGACGCTCTGTACCGAGGGCGGAGGTGTCTTGGCAAGGTTTCCGCCGCGAAGTGGTTCCATGACCACTACAGCCATGTTTCTGGACGCGGCGTATTTGAGTCCGGCAGTCCCTGCCTGGTAGTGAGTGTCGAGGTAGTTGTACTGGATCTGGCAGAAGGTCCAGTTGTAGTCATCGACGATGGTGGTGAAATCCTCCGCGCCTCCGTGAAACGAGAAGCCGGCGTTCAGAATCTTGCCTTTCTTCAGGGCGTCGTCAAGGAACTCGACGATACCGTTCCTCTTCGCAATCTCCCAGAGGTCGCCGGAAAGCGCGTGGACAAGGTAGTAGTCGATGCGATCGGTCCTTAGCCTCGCCAACTGCTCATCAAGAACCCCGTCCATTTCCGACTTCGAACGAGTCCGCCAGTGCGGCAGCTTAGTCGCAAGCTTGACGTTCTCTCTGCGGGCGTTGATTGCCAGCATCTTTCCCAGGAACGACTCGCTTCTCCCATTGTGATACAGGTACGCAGTATCTAGGTAGTTCAGCCCGCGGCCGATTGCGTGGAGTATCTGCCTCTCGGCAAGCTGTTCGTTGATACCACCCATCCGTTTCGGCAGGCGCATGCACCCGTATCCAAGGACAGATAACTGGTCGCCGTTCTTGGGAACCTCTCTGTACTGCATGTTCACTCCAATTTTGTCTCCCGCGCAAGTATGGCTCACGCATCGATAGAACCATCTTTCAATCCGGATGATGCCGCCTCACTGACATCTCACGCCGACATGCATGAATTCCGTGCCGCGCACAAGAGGACGACAGATTGGTGACAACAGCCACTGGTGCATCAGACAACGACCCGATAGCCAGCAGCCCACAAACAGAGACAGTTGGAGTCGCCTGAGGCTCGCATGCCAACAGTGGCAAGACCTGGACAAAAGTCTTTGGCCGCAGAATAGCAGGGCCGCAGGTCAGGTTACAATTGGCACCAGAAGTACCGTCTTCAGCTTCTCCGGTGCCGTCCGCTGAGGATCGGATAGATAGACCTCAACGTGCCACATCTCACGTTGCATGCCCTCGGAGTCCAGAAGCGCCTCGATCTTGTCAAAGCTCTGGGGTTCATCCGCGAACGGCCCTACATGTAGAATCCGACCGAAGCGTCGAGCAGGCTCCTGAGCAAATTCAACCTTCTGCGCGTACGGACTGCCCGCGAGCTTGCCGCCCTTCTTTCTGACAGAGGCGTCCACGACCGCTAGCACCTCCTCACTGGTCGAGACAGAAGGAACGTCGAGCTCGACCATCCAGCGCCAGGTATCTCGCGGAGGGACTTGGCCCGTAGTCAGGTCGTGACCTTCGGCCCACCACATACCGACAAGCGCGCCTACCTTGTAGTCATCGCCCGTCGTCTTCTTGCGGGCAAACTTGAGTCCGTATGCGATGCCGTAGAGCGCCCCGACGGATGCCGCGAATTGCTCTGTCTCAGGTCCCTTCTCACCCGAAATCGCAAGGCACGTTCGCGGAGGCACGTCGACAATGTCGGGATTGGTACGCGCTTTCGTCAGTTCATCCGGCGTCGGCGAAACAGGACTGCGAGTTGCCATTATCCGCCCCCTCAACATCAATCCTGTCTACGACTATATCATCAGTGTTCGCGTATCGCCCGCTATCAATGGCGCGACACATCCCGCTGGCCACCGCTCCTTGACAATGGGAGAAATCCGAGGCAGGTTAGGTACGTCCATGGCACCGAAACCTTCCAGTCTCGACAACCTTGAGCGCGTCTTCGTCCACGACAGGCACGAACTGCGCGCCTGGCTAGCAGACAACCATCTCACCTCACCGGGCATATGGCTTGTGACATACAGAAAGGTCACGGGCAAGCCGCGTCCAGTTATCAGCGAGATTGTCGAGGAATTGCTCTGTTTCGGATGGATAGACAGCAAGCTCGTTCAGATAGATGAGAGGCAAACGAAGCTCCTCTGCACACCAAGGAAGACGACAAGCCACTGGTCCAAGCCCAACAAGGAGCGGGTTCAGAGGCTGACCGAACTAGGTCTGATGCAGCCGCGTGGTCTTGAGATGGTCGCCCTCGCGAAGGCCAATGGCAAATGGGACTACCTGGAGGAGATCGACAATCTTGAGGAGCCGGACGACTTAACCGCTGCCCTTGCAGCGCATAGTGACGCACGTCGCCACTGGGACGCGTCCCCTGCCTCATATCGAAAGGGCATTCTCTATTGGATACTCACGGCGAAGCGTCCCGAGACTCGCGCTACTCGTATCGCAGCCACCGTCTCTTCAGCCACTGACAACATTCGCCTGCAGGGAAGCACACGTGCGTCCATTGGAAGGAAGCCGTGACTGAAACCCACGAAGTGTCAGAGATGGCTGTGCGCCTCTACGGGGAGGTGGGTCCGAAGGTTGTCCTCCTGCATGGCGGTCCGGGCGCTGCAGGATACATGGCGCCTGTCGCGCGAGAACTGAGTAACTCGTTTCGAGTGATTGAGCCTTTCCAGCGAAGGAGCGAGAATGAGCCGCTCACCGTTCAGCGCCACATCGACGACCTAGACGATGTCATCCATGAGTACTGCACAGAGGAACAACCGGCAATCGTCGGTCACTCCTGGGGCGCAATGCTCGCATTGGCCTACGCCGCGCAGCGTCCCGGTGTGGCCCGATGCATCGTACTGATTGGTTGCGGCACGTTCGACTCAGCAGCGCGGGAACAGTTGCAATCGACGCTCGTTGAACGTACAACCCCGCAACTCACCAGTCGGCTACGTCGCCTGTCGCGCGAGATAGCAGACCCCGATGTGCGCCTCTGCGTCTACGGCAGATTACTTGAGCCTCTCTACATCTTCGATGCTCTGCGCGACGAGACCGATGAGACGGAGGAATACGACCGCAAAGGTCACGATGAAAGCTGGCGCGACATGCTCCGCCTGCAGGCCTCCCGCGTCTATCCAGAGACCTTTGTGCGGATCCGTGCACCACTTCTGATGCTCCACGGCGACTGGGACCCACATCCTGGGCAGACCACACTCAAGACGCTTGTGCCATACATACCCCATATCGAGTACGCTGAAATCCAGAACTGCGGACACTATCCGTGGCGAGAGCGGCACGCGAGAGCAAAGTTCTACGGCCACGTGAGAGCATGGCTCGGCATGTATATGACATAATACGATAGGCGCTCAAGTCGCAGCAGTCCGCAGCAGAGGGAGACGGGGAGACGCTGAGGCGTCTCCCCTTTTCGATGCATTCCTTGAGCGACGACTCCTACTCGTATACGTAGAGAGCAGTGCGATTCTTCTCGATGAAGCCCCAGTCATATGTGACGCCCAAGCCGGGTCCATCCGGAACCGGTACACAACCATCGGCCCCAAGGTCTTCGGCCTGGTCGGAATAGCCGCAGGTATACACCGGCGGAACGCTGTTGAGCATGCCAGGCCCGATGAGTGCCATCTCGTACATATGCGTGTTGCGCACGGCTGAGGCGACCGCCCGGTGAGCCGGCCCACACGCATGGAACTGGATATCAAGTCCGAGTGCCTCGCAGAAGTGCGCTATCTTCCTGGCGCCCGTAATGCCCATGTCGTACTCAGGGTCGGCGTGAATCATGTCGCAGCCACCCTGAATAAGGAAGTTCGCCTTTTGCTCTAGACCGCGAATATGTTCACTCACAAGGATTGGCGTCTCGAGCTTCTCTCGCAACCTACTGTGGCCAAAGGCGGAAACGCCAGAATCGCGGTACGGATCCTCATACCAGAAGAAATGAGCTTCATCGCACGCCCGTCCAACGTAGAGAGCGTCCATGTACGTTCTCAGCTCACAGGCAGGATCGATCATGAGCCGCATGTCCTCACCGACCTTTTCCCGCACCAACAGCACGGTTCGGGCCTCCTTGCGCGCATCACCCTCGTGCCATCCGTGAATCTTGAATCCTGTAAATCCTCGTTCCTTGCAGGCTAAGGCATACTCCGCAAAGGCTTCAGGCGAATCAAGCCCCCCGGGTTCAACCTGACCATGATACGTGCTCGCATATGCAGGGATGCGCGTGCGAAAACCTCCAAGCAGGCGAGATACTGAAATTCCGTACTTCTTTCCGGCAAGGTCCCAGAGAGCGATATCAAATACCCCGTGCCCCATGTGGTCGTAGGCACGAAGCTCGCGCTTCAACTCCTCGTAGATAAACTCACGCTGTTCGGGGTCGCGTCCGATGAGCATCGGGGCAAGCATAGTCGCCTGTCCAAGCGTAGACGGAGTCCCGACCCAGTGGGTAACATACTCACCAGTAGAGCCATCATCACACAGAATTCGGACAGCGAAGCGATTAGTCCGGAGACTCGAACCCTCCTGCCGAATGAGGTTCCCCACTCCAGCCGCCGCGTGGCTGCCGCTACCAAGTCCCTCCACATCGAACTTAAATGCATGAATCTCAACACGAATGATCGTCGACACAGTTTCTCCTTTCGACGCCTGTACATGGAAAGTGTCAGGCGCCCCAGACAGACCAGAATACAAAAAGGGGAGAGGTTCAGTCCTCTCCCCTTTGGAATCGCGTAGTGCGAGTTTGCCCCTAGTAGGCTTCTTTGTAGAGAGCAGCAATGCTCTCAACGCTGTTGTGGACGGCGTCATTCGCGAGGAAGCCGCGGGAAGTGTCGAGAGCGTTCTGTGCCATCGCCTCGAACTGGTCGTCATCGACGCCAATCTTGCCAAGAGTGAGCAGCATGCCGACCGAGTCCAGCCACGCCTCAACAGCTCCAACGGGGTCGCTGGTAGCGCCAAAGACGTTCTTGCCGATCTTTGCAATGCGGTCGCCTCGGACAGACATGGACTGTCGCAGCCACGCAGGAAGAAGGGCTGCCAGGCCATCTCCGTGAGCTACGTCGTACATACCACTGACCGCGTGCTCGATGAGATGAATCGGCCGATAGCCCATACCACCACCCAGCGTAATGGTCTGCGAGCAGGCAAGGGAGCTGGCCCAGCTCAGGTTCGTGCGAGCTTCGACATCCTGCATGTTCTTGACCGACACTGGAAGCCACTCGACCGCAACCTTCATGATTGCCTCGCGGATACCGTCCGCCAAGGGAGCGCCGCCAGCATGCGTGATGTAGTTCTCCATCACATGGAGGAAGATGTCCACGCCACCCTTGGCAACCTGGCCAACAGGCATGCTCAGCGTGAGTGCAGGGTCTACAACTGACGTGGCTGGGTAGTAGAGAGGCGTGCCGATAGCGCGCTTCTCATGCGTAGCCCAATCGGTAACCACGGCCCAGTTGTTGAATTCGGAGCCAGTGGCAGCCATCGTCGGCACGAGCATCAACGCGGCTTTCTCGGCCACGTTCTTGGCATCAGCCTTTCCGCTGTGGAAATCGAAGATGGGCTGTCCAGAAGAGTAGGCAAGCTTCAGTGCTTTGGAAGCGTCCATCACGCTGCCGCCACCGAGACCGATAATGAGATCTACGTTCTTGTCCGCTGCGACCTTCGCGCCCCTATCGATGTCCTCGCTGCGGGGATTCGGGGTAATGCCCTCGAATACCGAAGACTCAACGCCGTTGGCCTTGAGGTCGGCTATGACCTTGTCGAGCAGGCCAGTCTTCTTTGCGCTCGAACCACCGATGACAATCAGTGCGTTCTTGCCGAGCTTAGCTGCCTCCTCGCCGACCTTCTCCACCGTGCCAACGCCGAAGACGAGCTTAATGGGAGTCTGGAAAATGGTAGTCGCCATCCGATAACCTCCTTTGGACCACTATGTGGCCAAGTGATAGTAGTATACGACCATATTCGAGGCAAGCAAAAGGGGCGATTTGTGCGTTCGCCTGCAATGCACGTTCGCGTTGACACTCTACGTACGCAGACCCTATACTAACGGGGCCTTAGTGCCCGAGTGGCGCAATGGCAGCGCAACCGACTTGTAATCGGTAGGTTAGTGGGTTCGAGTCCCCTCTCGGGCTACGCTGGCATTCCTGCGTACGCTTGTGATAGACTAGTGCACTCGGGAGGGGTGCCGGAGTGGTTAATCGGAGCAGTCTGTAAAATTGCCGCCCGTTGGGCTACACAGGTTCGAATCCTGTCCCCTCCACCACCACAAGCTTCGATTGTTTTTACTTGGCTGAACTAGCCCACATAGCTCAGTCGGCAGAGCACGTTCTTGGTAAGAACGGGGTCACCAGTTCGAATCTGGTTGTGGGCTTTCTCTCAAGTTGTTAAGGAGGATATTGGCAAAATGGCAAAGCAGACCTTTGAGCGGTCCAAAGAGCATCTTAATGTCGGCACAATTGGCCACGTCGACCACGGCAAGACAACTCTGACAGCGGCAATGTCCCTCGTGCTGTCCAAGTCGGCCGTCGGGGCCTATAACACGTACCGCCCCTTCGACTCGATCGACAACGCGCCTGAAGAGCGTGCCCGTGGCGTGACCATCGCGATTGCTCATCTTGAGTACGAGACGGAGAAACGCCATTATTGCCATGTTGACTGCCCAGGCCACGCGGACTACATCAAGAATATGATTACTGGTGCCGCCCAGATGGACGGCGCAATCCTCGTTGTGGCAGCCGATGACGGCCCGATGCCCCAGACGCGCGAGCACATCCTGCTCGCCCATCAGGTAGAGGTGCCCGCCATGATTGTCGCCCTCAACAAGGTCGACATGATGGAGGACCCCGAGCTGCTGGAGCTGGTCGAGGTTGAGGTCAGGGAACTCCTGGTCGCCAATGGCTTTCCCGGCGACGATCTCCCTGTCTGCCCCGTCAGCGCCCTGAAGTCTCTCGAGTGCGGCTGCGGCAAACCTGATTGCGAGTGGTGCGGAAAGATCTGGGCTCTGCTCAACGCAATGGATGAGTACTTCCCAACTCCGGTCCGTGACCGCGACAAGCCCTTCCTGATGCCGATCGAGGACGTATTCAGCATCAAGGGCCGCGGCACTGTGGCCACCGGTCGTGTCGAGCGCGGTCAGCTCAAGGCAGGTGAAGAGGTCGAGATTCTCGGCATCAAGGAGACCCGCAAGAGCGTCGCCATCAGCATGGAGATGTTCCACAAGACCCTTACGAGCACCGAGGCTGGCGATGCAGTCGGCATTCTGCTCCGTGGCGTCGACAGGGACGAGATTGAGCGAGGCCAGGTTATGGCCAAGCCGGGCAGTGTCACACCTCATACCGAAGCTCAGGCTGAAATCTACATCCTGAAGCGCGACGAGGGCGGCCGACACACCCCATTCTTCACCGGGTACAAGCCCCAGTTCTTCATTCACACTACTGACGTGACGGGCGAGATTATTCTGCCCGACGGCGTTGAGATGGCGATGCCTGGTGACAGTCTCACCAGCATGAAGATCAAGACCATGGTTCCCGTGGTCATGGAGGAAGGCCTGCGGTTCGCAGTGCGTGAGGGCGGCAAGACCGTCGGCGCCGGCGTTATCACCCAGGTAATTAAGTAGTTATGGCCAAAAAGGGTGAACAGCGTCTTGTGATTCATCTGGCGTGCACGGAGTGCCAGGAGCGCACGTACACGACTGAAAAGAACAAGAAGAACGACTCGCAGCGGCTTGAGATGAAGAAGTTCTGCCCTCGGTGTCGTACCCACACTCTGCATCGAGAGACGAAGTAGGCATGGCGAAGAGCAAGAAGCGCAAGCCGCAGCAGCAGAAACCAAAGGTCACACCAGTCGAGTCATCGGCTGAGGCCACAGTTTCTGAAGGAGAAGAGCAATCAGTGAGCGTTGCGACCACGTCGGTCGCAACGCCCGCGAAGAAAACCGAGAAGCCCAAGGCGGCCAAGCCCAAGGCGGCGCCGACGGTCACGAAGAAGCGTTCCCGGCTCATGTTCTTCGTTGACGCCTTCAATGAACTGAGGAAGGCCCACTGGCCAGGTCGTAAGGAGACCGCACGGTTGAGCGTGCTCGTATTCACGGTGTGCGTGGTTGTGGGCGCCATACTTGGAGGATTGGACTTCCTTTTCACCAAGCTCATGGGTCTAGTGTTGTTTGGTGGATAGAGCAAGATGCCCAACGAGAACGGACACTGGTACTTACTCTACGTTTCCTCCGGTCGTGAGGATCGGGCGAAGCGAAATCTCGAGCAGCGCGTCAAGTACATGGACGCCGAAGACAAGATCTTCGACGTCGTCGTGCCGACGACCAACGAGATAGAGATTCGCGGTGGTAAGCGCCGCACGGTTATCCGCAAGGCATTTCCCGGCTACATCATGGTCCACATGAACCTTGATGAGGAGAGCTGGGATATCGTTCGTAATACTCCCGGCGTCGCCGGGTTTGTGAGCACTGGCGTGAAGCCGACGCCCCTCGTGGAATCCGAGGCCGACACCATCCTCAAACGGATGGAGGACTCGCCCACGGAGGTTAAGGTTGCCTTCAAGAAGGGCGACAGCGTTAGGGTCACAAGCGGTCCGTTCATCGATTTCATAGGCAAAGTTGAGGAAGTCAACTCAGATAAGGGCAAGGCAATTGTTTCGCTCTCACTTTTCGGTCGCGAGACGCCCGTTGAACTGGACTTCCTCTCAGTGGAGAAGCTGTAACAATGGCTAAGAAGAAGGTTACCGCCATAATCAAGCTGCAGATTTCTGCAGGAAAAGCGACGCCCGCACCTCCCATAGGTCCTGCTTTGGGTCAGCACGGCGTGAACATCATGCAGTTCTGCAAGGAATACAACGACAGGACGCAGTCTCAGGAGGGATTCATTATTCCCGCTGAGATTACCGTTTACCACGATAGGTCGTTCACCTTCGTCACCAAGCAACCGCCCGTATCAGACCTGGTACGACGCACGCTTGGCATCGAAAAAGGCAGCAGCAACCCCCGAAGGGAGAAGGCTGGCACGATGACACGCGACCAGTTGTACGATGTAGCAAAGACGAAGATGAAGGATCTCAATGCCCAGGACATCGAAGCGGCCGCGAAGATCGTAGCTGGCACCGCACGCAGCATGGGCATCGACGTCGAGAAGTAGCAGTGGCGGCACGTGCGCCAGTGGAGAGCATGACACTATGACAGTACACGGGAAGAAGTATAGAGAGTCGGTCTCACTCCTCGAGAAGGACAAGACCTACACACCTCAAGAGGCAATTGAGCTCGCGAAGAAGGCAGCTTACGCCGGTTTCGATGAGACCGTCGAAGTCCACATGAAGATGGGCTTGAACCCGCGAGCAGCGGACCAGCAGGTTCGTGGTGTGGCACTGCTTCCGAGTGGTCTTGGCAAACAGGTTCGCGTCCTCGTCTTTGCGCAGGGTCCTGCAGCCAAGGCCGCTGAGGACGCAGGTGCCGACCATGTTGGCGCCGAGGACTTCGTGACACAGATAGAGGGCGGATGGCTCGACTTCGATGTTGCTATCGCCACTCCTGACATGATGCCCAAGGTCGCCAAGCTCGGTAAGATCCTTGGTCGAAGGGGTCTCATGCCCAATCCTAAGTCGGGCACCGTCGTGCAAGCTGAAGACCTCGCCCGTGCCATCGGCGACGCACGCAAGGGTCGTGCGGAGTATCGACTCGACCGGACTGCAATCATTCACATGTCCATCGGCAAGGCGAGCTTTGAGCCCGACAAGCTGCTGGACAACCTTGCTGCTGTCGTCGAGGCCATCGTCAAGGCCAAGCCTGTTGGCGCCAAGGGACAGTACATCAAGAGCATCACGCTTGCTACAACCATGGGACCCGGACTGAAGCTCGACCTCAGGTCTGCATTGGCTCTGGCCGACTAGGCCACAGTCTGCTACAATACACAAAGCCGCCAGTGACCGCAGGCGCCCTTCGGGGCTTAAATGATGCCTGCCTAGGCGCGGGGAAGAACCGTGTGTCATTGGCACACGGCTTTTTTTTGGGTGAGATTATGCTGAAAGAAAAGAAGACAGAATCAGTCTCCAAACTTACTGAACAACTCGGCGAGAAGGAATTCGTTGTCTCGACGTCCTACCTCGGCATCAGCGCACAGGATCTTGCGCGCTCCCGCTGGGCAATGGCGTCATCCGGCATTGAGTTCCATGTAGTAAAGAACACTCTCGTCAGGCTCGCTGCCGAGCAAACGGACCGCCTTCCGGTGATGGGCATCATCGATGGCCCTACCGCTCTCGGTTTCGCGGCCGACCCAGTCGAGGCCGCAAAGGCACTGCGACAGCAACTCAAGGCAAAGGATGCACCGATACAGGTCCGCGGCGCCCTTCTTGGCAACAAGGTCCTTAGTGCAGCCGAAGTCATGGCTCTTGCGGATCTGCCGCCGCGCGATGTCCTTATCGCACAGCTAGCGGCGCAACTCCAGGCTCCGGTCAGCAGACTCCACAGGGCTCTGTCATGGCCGCTGCAGGGATTCCAGAACGTGCTCCGTGCAAGAATTGAATCGCTTTCCTAGTAGTCAAGGAGGTTATTAGAAATGTCAGCTGAAGAACAGGCAGCCGTCACCGAGGAAGTGAAGGAAGAAGAGAAGAAGCCCGCAAAGGCTAAGGCAGCCAAGAAGGACGCAAAGGGTCTCGGTATGACTGAGATCATCGCCGCCGTCAAAGAGATGTCAGTCATCGAGCTTTCAGAGCTTGTGAAGGCACTCGAGGATGAGTTCGGCGTCAGTGCCGCACCAGTAGCCATGGCCGCCGCTCCTGCTGCAGCCGCCGCTCCTGCCGAGGCAGCCGAAGAAGAGGAAGAGAAGACCGAGTT
>Ga0272441_10006445_pt1 | contig 19644 bp, 14 predicted proteins | sample SSMProp6N_FD_193582 | JGI IMG/M metagenome (GOLD analysis project Ga0272441, IMG submission 193582) | Marine sediment archaeal communities from Little Sippewissett salt marsh, Falmouth, MA, United States - SSM-Prop-6N | ecosystem: Environmental > Aquatic > Marine > Wetlands > Sediment ... | reverse complement strand
GGAACTCAGCCTCGCTCCGGTTGCACAGCGGCTGGCGGAACTCCTGGATCGACCGGTGGAAATGGCTCCTGACTGTATAGGCCCGGAGGTAAAAGCGATGTCGGAAAAGATCGGTTCCGGCGGGGTTATTCTTCTTGAAAATGTCAGGTTTCACAAGGCTGAGACGGAGAACGATACGGATTTTGCAGCGAAGCTGGCTGGTAACGGTGATGTGTTTGTAAATGACGCCTTTGGAACGGCCCACCGTGCCCATGCCTCGACGGAGGGCGTGGCGAGGGTTCTTCCCTCGGCCGCCGGATTTCTCATCGAAAAGGAAGTACGTTTTTTTGAACATCTTCTCTCCAATCCTGAGAAACCCTTCGTAGCAATAATCGGAGGGGCGAAGGTCTCGACGAAAATAGGTGTTCTTGAAACCCTGATGCAAAAATGTACCAGCCTGGTCATCGGCGGAGCAATGTCGTATACTTTTTTGAAGGCCCAGGGTCACAAGGTAGGGAAATCAAAAGTCGAGGATGATTACGTCGAAACCGCGAAGGATCTGATCCGTCGGGCGGAAGCTGCCGGCGTGCAGCTTGTTCTTCCTGTTGACCATGTTGCCGGCGCGCAGTTCGATGAAAAGACGGAAGCGAAGTACATCGATGGACTTGATCTTCCGGATGAACTGATAGGAATGGATATCGGTCCGAAATCTCTCAGGAACTTGAAGGACGTCATAGGCGGAGCGAAATCGCTGGTATGGAATGGTCCGATGGGAGTATTTGAGTTCGATAAGTTCGCAAAAGGTACGCTGGAAGTCGCTGAAATGGTAGCCGCCTGCGAAGGAACCACCGTGGTAGGCGGCGGAGATTCGGTAGCGGCGGTCAATAAATTCGGATTCGCCGGGAAAATTGACCATGTTTCGACAGGCGGTGGAGCCAGCCTCGAATATCTGGAGGGGAAGAAGCTTCCGGGTATTGCAATACTGGAAAAAGAATAAGGATAATAACATGAGAAAAGTTTTTATAGCCGGGAACTGGAAGATGCATAAAACGAGAGCTGAAGCGCGCTCGGTTGCGGAAGAGCTGGCAGCACAATTGAAAGATACTCAGGATAGGGTTATGATAGCCCCTCCTTTTACCGCCCTTGGAGATGTAGCGGATGTATTGAAGGGAAGCAATATTCTCCTGGGTGCCCAGAATATGTCGGTTGCCGAGGAGGGCGCTCACACCGGTGAAATATCAGTCGGCATGCTGAAGGAATGCGGGGTTGATGTGGTGATTCTCGGACATTCCGAACGCCGTCATGTATACGGTGAAACGGATAAAGGGATCAATACCAAAGTGAAGCTTGCCCTGCAGCATGACATGGAAGTGATTCTTTGTGTCGGTGAACTTCTTGAGGAACGGGAGGCGGGAAAAGCCTCCGAAGTGGTTCGGAAGCAGGTTATGGAAGGATTGAGAGATGTTGATGCTTCTCAGCTTGCAAAGGTAACCATAGCATATGAACCTGTATGGGCTATTGGAACCGGAAAAACCGCAACTCCCGAAGATGCGGATGATATCCACAAGGTTATTCGCAAAGAATTGGAAAAGATGTATAATGCGGATGCGGCTGATAAGATGGTCATCCAGTATGGAGGATCTGTGAAACCGGCAAATATTGCCGATCTGATGGCAAAAGAAAACATAGACGGTGCACTGGTAGGAGGGGCTTCCCTGAAGCCCGAAACCTTCGTACCGATTGTGAAGTATAACAACTAACGGAGAATATTTTTATGGGATTTTTTGGAATTGTGCTCTTGATCATTTTTGTTTTTACCGCACTGATCCTAATTTTGATGGTAATGATTCAGGATGAACAGGGCGAAGGGCTTGGCGGAATTTTCGGCGGTACCAGCAGCTCGACCTTCGGTTCAAGATCGGGGAATGTGCTGACCCGCGCGACCTCTCTCCTGGGAGCGTTGTTTTTAATCACAGCTTTCGGACTTGCCTGGGTGAATAGATCACCCGAAGCCGGTGATGTTCTCGGAGCAGCACAGGCTGAAGCGGGCAGTGAAAATTCCGAATGGTGGACCGAACCGGTTGATGTAGTGTCACCGGAAGATCAGCAGGAAGATACAGCAGCCACTCAGCAGAATTAAAATCCCACTGTCCCCGGCGCACACGCAATCGTCGGGGATATTTTCGTCTCATGAAGGAAATTGTATGAAAGTAGCAGTGGTATTTTTTGGCGGTTCAGGCAGAGAGAAACTCCTCAATATCTCGAAAGGTCTTGTAAAGGGGCTTGAAGGGCAGGGGCGGCAGGTTGATCTGATCGATGGTGATCGTGATGTGAATGTCAAATTGACCATCTATGAGTACATAGCTCTTGGAACCAGTGCGCCGAATTTCTGGGGCGGCAGGGTAAGTCACAAGATTGCCCTTTTCCTTGCCAATTCAGGTATGGTTTCCGGCAAAAGATGTTTCGCTTATATTACGAAAGGCGGTCTCAGAAAGACGAAAACCCTCCGGGCATTGATGAATGCGATGGAACATGAGGGTATGTACCTGAAAAACAGCGGATTTCTGTCTTCCGTCGAAGAAGCTGAAGAGCTTGGAAAAAGGCTCCACGTGAGTTAAATTGGAGGGAGGGGTTTCAGTATGGTAAAACGCATTACTGCTTTCGCACTCATGATTCTCTTTTCAACTGGTTTTCTCTGGGCACAGATGATCGGTCAGACCGCCGCGACGGTGAATCTGACCCGGACCGTTGGAATAACGAAGAGACAGGTGGAGCAGCGATTGCAGGAACTCAAAAGGATTGGAAGCCGCAGCGGTATACCGGCTGATTCAATTACTCGTGAACAGGTAGTGGATTCGCTTATATCTGAGATACTCATTCGGCAGGCTGCTGAAAGAGACGGAGTTTCGGTAAATGAAGAAAGCCTGAGCAGTATTATTGAACAGCAAAAGAGGGAAGTAGAAGCCCAGCTGGGAAGACCCTTGAGTTTAACGGAGTATAAAGAGGTCGTGCAGCGCGAGACCGGTTATACATGGTCGACTTACCGGGAACAACTGGAAAACCAGCTGCTCCAGCAGACATATATAACTCAGAAGAAACGCTCCCTGTTTGAATCTGTGGATCCTCCGACAAAACAGCAGATAGAAGCTTTGTATCGTGAAAACGCGACCAGTTTCACAAATCCGGAGTACGTAAGGATAAGCCACGTATTTGTACCGAAACTCGAGAAGACGGAAGGAGACGCGGAAAGGGCGAGGACCAAAATAGAGGAAGCCCGTAAAAAATTTCGTTCCGGCGAGATGAGTTTTGATGATCTTGTTCTGAAATATTCGGAAGATGAGAATTCAAAGTTCCGGGGCGGCGATGTCGGCTTTGTTACCGTTGATAATCAGCAGATAAAGTCGGTATACGGTCGTACCTTTGTAGACAGTATTTTTACCCTTGAAGAGGGAGAAGTTTCCGAAATAATAGAATCTAATGTCGGATTTCATATTGTAAAATCCACGGAACATCAACAGGCCAGGATTCTGTCTCTCGATGATCCTATAGCTCCGGATAACCCGGCTACGGTTCGTGAATATCTCAGAAATCGTCTTTTTCAGGAGCGTCAGCAGCAGACTCTCCAACGGGCAATGGAAGAGGTGATTGAAGACCTTCGAAACCAGGCCGAGATTGTACGATACGATTAAGCATGGGATCACGACGTAAAGCCAGAATAATTGCAATGCAGGCCCTCTTCAGCTGGGATTATACACATCTATCCCCGGAAGAACTCATGGAGTTTGCATGGCTGGACAGGGAGCGGCTGTCCAGGCTTGATACTGAACTTCTTGATTTCTCAAGACTCCTGGTACATGGCACTCTGGAAAATATTGAAACCATTGACAAAAAGATCGAAAGGCAGCTGGAGCATTGGGAGTTCGACCGGCTTGGAAGGGTAGATCTGGCGATCCTCAGGATCAGTATATATGCGCTGATTTTCCAGAAGGAAATTCCGCCAACCGTCACCATCGACGAGGCTATTGATATAGCGAAGAAATACGGAAGCGAAGAATCGTATCGATTTATTAACGGTGTTCTGGACGCAGTGAGAAAACAGCTGTCGGAAATGGCATAGAGGATGTATAAGACAGAAACATTTCTTGTAAGTGCAATAATCACCCTGCTGATACTGCTCAGCGTTACCATCGGTTTTATTTTTCATGAAAAAAAACAGACAAGTCTCCATACGGAAAACCAGAGCATCGAGAGAATAGATGAATACCTAGAGAAAGGGTACAGAGACGAGGCGGAAACGGCAATTCTGAAACTGTCGCGGAAGGAGTTGTCTACCGCGTCGTATCTTCGGCTCATGAAAAGAGCCTGGCATCTGACCAGGGCTGACGGCTTCAACAGCACGCTTTTCCTGAGAGTATCCGAAAGAGCTTATAGAAGCTTTTCAAGCAGGGATGATATATCGGCGTTATACTCCTATGCGCTCCTGAGAGAGGGCGAGACGGAGAGGGCGGTGGAGCTGATGCAGCAGAAGGGGCTGGATGATACGGAATGGAAAGCTCTTCTTTCCGAGATGCAGCTTTATGCTGAAGACCAGGGTGAATCCCGTGAACCTGGGATGATCGGCCTGGATCGGGAGAGCGGGGCGGAAGCGTACCTGGAGGTATATGAGCAAACCGGCAGCAGGGGATTCCTTCAGGACGGCATCCTGCGGCTGCTTGAAGGCGGACAAGTCGAACGGGCTTATGCTTTGATAGAGCGGGAAAACTCGATGGATTTACCTGCTGCTTTCCGGTTTTTCGCAGCCTATGATGCTGAAAAATGGATCAGCGCTTTGAATATATTGGAACGCAATCCGCAGCTCTTCCCAAAGCGTGAGCAGCAGCTGTTGAGAGCAGACATATATATGCGGATGCTCCGTTTTTCGGAGGCCGGAAAACTGTATGAAAACGTATATTCCGCCCCGGAAAGCAGAGAGTGGATTTCCGCTTTTAATCTTCTATATCTTGACCTGCGGAGTGATGCAGCGGTGGATGAGCAGATTTCGGAGGAAATCCTCCAGGATATCCGGTCCATCGAATCCAGCACGGAGCAGGAGAATGACGATAATCTGAGGATGGTCCTCGATGTTGCCGGACTTCTTATCGCCTTTCAACAGGCCGAAGAAGCCGATGCCCTCCTTTCGGGTTTCACAAAGGATGCATCGGAACCTGAATTTGAAATACTGCGTGAAAGTGCAAAATCGACGGTGAATCCGGAACGATACAGTTCCCTTCTGTGGGACCTCGTCTCCATCGAAGATTCACCGGGATATGCCGTACATCTGGCCTGGTTTCTGGTTGGAATCGAAGATATTTCCGGATTGAGGGAACTTGTGGAATTCAGCAGAAACAGATACGGGGATCAGGCCTGGTCCGATTTTTTTCACGGTATAGTACTCCTCTATCAGAAGCAATATGAACAGTCAGCCGAAGCCTTTCTTCATGCCTATGAAGAAGAGGTCAACTGGTGCAGCGCCTATAATTCGGCCCTGGCATATTTTGCCGTGCAGAAGACGGCCGAAGCTCTCCGTATGCTCGAATTATCGGAACTTGCCGTTTCGCGTGACCGGCAGGGGTACGAAAAGGCTGTTCTTGAGATACTGCTGAAAAAGGCGGAAATATTTATATTTAATGGTGATTATAAAACAGCCGGGGGAATCCTGGATAGGATTGGGGAAATCGATCCGGATAATCTGAGGGCAGGAATGTATGCGAGAATGTTAAGTGAGGAAAGAAGGAAAAATGATTAAATTAAAAACAGAAGAAGAAATTGATCGAATAAGGGAATCCTGCCGCCTTTTGGCAGGAACCCATGATAAGCTTGCAGAGCTGGTCGATGAATGTATAACAACCCGGGAACTGGATTCCTTTGCACGTAATTATATTGAAAACAACGGCGGTACTCCTGCTTTTCTGCATTACATGGGCTATCCGGCAAGTCTCTGTACATCGGTAAATGATGTTGTCATTCATGGAATACCGGATGACAGGAAACTGAAAAAGGGTGATATTGTGAGCCTTGATCTTGGTATCGATCTGGGGGGATACTTCAGCGACTCGGCACGGACCCACATTGTCGGGAGTGTTCCGGGAGATGTCCGGAAACTGGTCGATGTGACTAAGGAATGTCTCTACAGGGGGATTGAACAGGCAAAGGTCGGAAACCGAATACATCATATCAGCGCGGCAGTCTATGATCATGCAGCAGCCCATGGTTTCGGGGTGGTTCGTGATTACTGCGGTCATGGAGTGGGATTATCTCAGCATGAAGATCCCCAGATCCCGAACTATGTCAGCCGGGGTACCAACCCTCGAATAAAAGCGGGTATGGTTCTTGCGATTGAACCGATGATAAACCTGGGGACCGGCAGAGTCGTTCTGCTTGATGATGATTGGACGGTCAAAACAGCCGATGGAAGTCTTTCGGCTCATTGGGAACATACGATCGCCGTGTTCAGGGACCATACCGAAATACTGACGGTCTCCGATTAATATTTTGACCTTACCGGGGAATATTTTTATATTTTAGCCATACTTTATACATTATCAGTATAGTGGAGGTTTAAATGAACCACAGAAAAATGTTCTATTCCAAGAAATTTTTTATATTCAACCTTATTCTGGTTGGGGTGATAACTGGTTTCGTACTTGCCTTTGTCTTGTTCGGCAATTCTGTAATGATAAGGACCGGTGAACCGGTGCAGGCTCAGGAAACAGGAATACATGGAAGCCCTGAATACAGCGGCATTGAAACAGCTCAGGCTCTGCAGAACTCTTTCAGGAGTGTTGCCGAGGATGTACTGCCGATTGTAGTTGAATTGAGGGTTGTTGAAGTAGTGAAGCAGCAGGTACCGCAGTCGAACGGCTGGCCCTGGGACTTTCTGTTTCCGGATCAGGAAGGCGAGGAGCCGGAAGAGCAGGAGCGTGAATTCCGGAACCAGGGATTAGGCTCGGGTGTTATCGTTCGTCAGGACGGTAACAAGTATTATGTACTTACCAACGATCATGTAGTTGGGGAAGCGGATGAGATAGTAGCAGTTCTTTCCGATGGCAGGGAATATACTGCCTCCCTGGTGGGTAAAGACCCGAGAAAGGATCTCGCCATGGTCGTTTTTGAAACGAGGGATAGAAATATTTCCATAGCCCGGCTTGGTGACTCTGAGGAGATCCAGGTTGGTGATTGGGTTCTTGCCGTAGGGAGCCCCTTCGGATTTGTTTCCAGTGTAACCGCAGGCATAGTCAGCGCTAAAGGAAGATCAGGTCCTCAGGGCAATATAAGCGATTTTATTCAGACGGATGCCGCCATCAACCGGGGCAATTCGGGAGGAGCCCTGGTCGATATCTACGGGAATGTAGTAGGTATAAATACCTGGATCGCTGCACCGACAGGAGGAAATGTGGGCCTGGGATTTTCCATACCGATTAACAACGCCAAAGGTGCGATTGAAGACTTCATAAGCAAAGGCAAGGTGGAATACGGCTGGCTTGGAGTTACCGTCGGAGATGTGAACAAGGAACTGGCTGAACTTCTCGGACTTGATAACGAGAACGGTGCATTTGTACATAATATCTACATTGACTCACCAGCGGACAAGGGGGGTATGAGGCCGGGCGATTTTATTTTGTCGATAAACGGGAAAGATGTTAAAAGCCGTGATGAAGTAGTGAGAGCGGTTGGTGATCTGAGAGCCGGGGAAAGGGCAGAGTTCGAAGTGGTACGGGGCGGCGAGCAGGAGATTCTCAATGTTAGAATCGGTGAACGTCTGGAACAGGAGGAAATTCTTTCGAACCAGAACAAACTCTGGCCGGGTATGACAATTGTTCCCCTGACCGATGAAGCGAAGGAGCAGCTGGAGATAGATAAGTCTCAAGGAGGGGTGCTGGTGGCGAACGTGGAGAGGGGAACAAAGGCCTTTGTCCATGGTGTTCGTCCGTATGATATTATCACGGCCATCAATGATGATGATGTGGAAAACCTCGAAGACTTCTACCGGATCATCAGTGATCCCCGGGAGGACAGATTTGAGATTATTTATATACGTGAAGGAGAAAAAGGCTATGCTGGAGTTGTAAGGTAAGTTATACTCCTGGTATCAGTTGGATGTTGATATTGAAGAAGGAGGGGCTGTAAACAGGCCCCTCCTGCAGTTTACAGATCTAAGACTTAAAATGTTGTGAGGAGAAAATAGTCCGGATGAAAGATTTTGTCGAATATGATCAGGTAAGAAATAACTCTCTAAAAATGGCCAATATTATCCACAAAGATGGATTTGTACCGGATGTAATCTATGTACTGCTTCGAGGCGGAGCATATATCGGCAATGTTATCAGCGAATATTTTAAAATTGTTCGCGGAAATGAACGCCCTGTTTTTTATGCTGCCGTTGTAGCAAGGTCCTATACCGATATTCACAAAAGATCAAAGGTCATGATAGACGGCTGGACGTATAAGCCGGAGTACCTTCGCAACGGAGACAAGGTCCTGCTTGTAGATGATATCTATGATTCAGGCAGGACCATGAATTATTTAGCCGAAGTTATAATGGATCATGGTATACCCCGTGAAGATCTGAAGATCGCGGTTCACGACTACAAGGTTTTTCCGAAAAAGAAAGATGAAAAGTCTCCCATCGTTCCCGACTATTTCTGCAGAAAGCATATCGTAACATCTCCGGAAAATGATGTCTGGATACACTATAAAAGCCATGAGTTGGTCGGCCTGAACAAAGAAGAGTTCCAGAATTATTACTCGTTTACCGATAAAGGATTTATTGACATACTGGAAAAAGAATTGTTTCAATAAATACGGTGAACCTATGAACAGAGAATGCAGTTTGCGGTCAGATCTAAGACTTGTACTTTTCTCTCTTTTCCTTTTCTTATCCGTGTTGGTATTACCCGAGGCCCAGCAGGCCCGGACGGTTCCAGCGGTGCAGCTCGAACCCCGGCCGGGTACTTACGGAACCACCCAATTCGTACGCATCACAGCTCAAGAAGACAGATCTTTTCAATACCGGTTCGCGGGAAGCTTTGAACAGACATGGATAGATTATAAGCTGCCTCTGGAATTAAGCAGCCTTCCCGGAGAGGAAAGAACTTTTCAGCTGCAGGTCCGTGAAAAGATGGCGCAAAATCCGGGAGAGGGCCGCTCGTATACATATGTCATCGATAGAGTACCCCCTCAGCCCCCGGGGATAGAGATAGAGAAAACGGAGGAAGGCATATTTCTGGAATTCCAGACCATGGATCGGGAAGATGCCGTGCAATACTGGATCAGCAGTTTTAACCGGAACGAATATCGGACATGGACCGGCGGGAAAGTGCCTCTGGAAAATGGTCAGAACATGAAGGCCTATTCCGTCGATGAAGCGGGAAATCACAGCCCGGTGGTAACAGAGAGAATTGCAATGGACCGGGGGTGTGCATCCCTGGAAAACCTCAAGGTTCTTTCTCCTGTTCCGGGCAGCTTTCAGAATGAGCAGGTATTTGCCGTGTCAAATGAAGAATGCTTCGAGTGGATCCGTTTCAGTACTGATGGAAGTGATCCTGAATATAACGGGATAAAATATGAAAAACCGGTTCTTCTGGCAAAAAGGGGAGATATTGTTCTCAATGTTGCCGCAAAAAAAGCACTGGATGGCAGAATCGTCCGGGACCGTATTCAGTTTACCGTTGCCGAAGTGCCGGTCGCAGAGCTTGGCATAAGCGGCGGTGGAACTGCCTTCGAACTTGAACCTCTGAAATTACCGGAACTGTCCGCTGATTATCAGATTTTTTATTCCTTTCGAGATAGAAATATCACAAAGCGAAATGATGAATTGTCAGGTCGGATCATCGCTGGTCTGACTGAGGGAATGATAAATAATGTAGTGTACCGGATCGGTTTGTATGACTACAGGCAGAAGACGATGTACCAGTACCGGAGTTTTTTTATGGTCGACAGGAGGATTCCCTCTCCGCCGCTCATTATAACCGGTTCCGGACCTCCTTTCAGACAGACCGAAATCGTACGTATTGAAGCAGCGGAAAATGCTGAGATTTATTATACCACCGATGGCAGTACTCCTGACAGATTTGCAGATATCTACCGAAAGCCTTTTTCGGTACAGGCACCCGGAACCTCGGAACTTGGAGCAGTCGATATTCAGGCAGTTTCCGTATTACCGAACGGGAACAGCAGCGAAATAGCACGTATCCTTCTTCCTTTTGATCGGGATGTTCCTGCGGTCCCGGGGTATGAAATCACCGCCAGCACACAGAATGAAACGGTTTTTGAGCTTTCACACCCTGAGAAGGATATTGTTTTTATCTACGCTCTCAGTTATGACAGAAATTCTGAATTGACGTTGAACAGCGAGTCGCCCCGATGCGGTTCGACGGTAAGAATAGCCTATCCCTACGGTTATTCCGGAACAGCCAGGATCCGTTTTGGCGCGAAGGACAAAGCAGGGAATATCAGTCAGGCCACGGCGGTCGAGGAGGTACGCGTTGATACGGTTCCTCCGGATCCGCCGAGCATATCCGTACGGGACCTGCAGATGGATATGGATGGTGAGGGGATACTGTACTATAAAATTGATCCTCTTTTCGCTAAATATCAGCGGTACGAGGGAGCTGTCAGACTCGAAACAAAACCGGATCAAAAAGTAGTCTACCAGCTGTATGGAATCGCCGAGGATGACGAGGGAAACATCTCGGGCCCGTCACAGCTGCAGGTCGTTTACGACCGCAGAAAATCATCTCCTGTTCGTATTTCAGGCCTTAACGATGGTGCTCACTACAGCGAACCGGTAAGAATCCTTGGAATAGAAGCCTATCCTGATTCCGAAACGTATTACACCCTTTCGGCAAGGGATAAAGGAATTGAGGAATCCGGGAACGATCAAAACAGCGTACGGGCACCTGATGAAGGTGATATCCGGTTTAATGGAGAGATTTTCATCTCCGGTCAGGATAAGCGGGAAATACAATATGACCTTGCCTTCCGAAGTTATATTCCCGGAAGCGATTCCTGGAGTGATACTCTTCGATATTCCTTCATCATTGACCGTCTTTCACCCTCTTCATCCGGAATCAGAAGCCTCCTGGAACCGGGCTTGTTCAATTCGACGGTGCTCCTGAAAAAAGATGATATACCCGAAGGTGAGGAGGTATGGCTGTTCGTATCGGAGAAGGAACTGGATCCGGAAGATATAAGTGCGGAGAGGATACGGGATAATCGTTTATCGGCCCGAACCGGTACATATATCAATGGACTTCCATCGGAAGAGAAGAAATACTATGTATATGCAGCGGCCTATGATCTCGCGGGCAACAGCAGTGTGTCAGGACCATATCCGGTAATGATAGATCGGAAAAAACCGCCTGTGCCGGTGCTGCAGGGAGTGCCTGAGGGACGTTTTACCAGCTCCTCCGTAGCACTTTCACCACCGGAGGATTCAGAAAATATTATTGTCTATGAATTTGGCGATCATGATTCGGTTCCGCCTGTACCTACGGCCCAGTCTCCGGTACTTGAAAACACCCTCTATCTTCAGGCAGAGGATGAGGAGAGGACTTTTTATTTAATGTACCGCGCGATGGATCAGGCCGGTAATTTGTCGGAAAATTCAACATTACACATAACTATCCGGAAATCGACGCCTTCACCTCCTGAACCGGTGATTTCCAGGGTCGGCGGAAGGATGTGGGAGATCGTATTTTTGCCGGATGAGGATGAACGGGTTCTATACAGTATATCAGGCAGCAGCTTTGAAGAATATTCATCGCCTCTTCTCTATGAGCTGCCGGGGAATACGGACAGCGTTTCTTTGGAAGCCTACAGTCTGAACCCAAGCGGTATGCGGAGCCCGGTAATTTCAAGGTCCCTGAAGATCGACAGAACCGGAACCTCCCTTATCGGCGGGGTGACTGACGGTAGACTATACGATAGGGCTGTAAGCATTTCAGTGCAGCGGGAAAACGAAGATATCCGCTACGAACTTCTCTCGGGACAGTCTGCCTATCCTGTTTTAAGCGAAAAATCACCGCGGTTGACCAATCAACTTAAAATCGGGAATGACCGGGATACTGAGGAGACCTATCAATTAACCGTGGGCAGCTATGATGGTGAGACAGGTACATTCCACACCATAGAACAGTATAACTTCACCATTGATACGGCACCGCCGCTTCCTCCCCATCTGGAAGGTATCATTGATGGACTGCACTATACGGAAGATCAGTTCATAAGAATTACAGCTGATGAGGAAGGGGAAGATGTTTATTACAGCGTGAAGGAAACAGACGGACCTGAAGTACCATCGAAACGGTATCTCAAACCGGAGAAGATAAGTGTCCGCGGCGGAGTGAGAAGGGATTTCAGTGTAGAGATGTGGACTGTCGATAAAGCGGGAAACAGGAGCAGAACAGAAAGGGTACATTTTGTTATCGATAAGGCAGGGATCTACGTTTCACCGGATGGCAGGGATGGATTGAACGGGGGCAAGGATTCACCTTTCAAAACCCTCGGGCGTGCTTTGTATGAAGCGGCCAATTCTCATCGGAACACTATCTATCTCAGCACGGGGGAATACACAATTTCTGATCCCGTGGTGGTGGACGGTCAGCTTATTATAAAAGGCGGATACAGCGGCGATCGATGGCAGCAAAATGAGAATGAGAGAACACTTATTTCCGCCGGAAAGGATTTTAGTCCCGGCAGATCAATGTTTGAAATCAACGATGGTACTTTTCGCATCGAGAACCTGATTCTGACGAACCTCAATACTGTCAGTCCGGTAATAGTACAAAAGGGCGATTTTTCCAGCCTCGTTGTTCAGAAAAGCCTGTTGCTTCATGCAAACAGACAGGCTGAAACATTTATCCACTCAGACAATGGAAATATACGATTTCTTGAGTCTAAAATTGAAATAACATCGGTGCCGACGGGCCGGATATTTTCTTTTTCCGATACAGCAGTGGTTGTGAAGGATACAAGAGTTGATGCCTCGGACGGGATCGGTTATCTGGAGCTCTTCCGTATTGAAAAGGGGGAGGCGGAGTTTAACAATTCACAGATATTTCTTGGTACTGTTTCACGCTCAGTGAGCATCTATTCAGAGGATACTGATACTGTGCTTGTTGACTCTTATATTGAAAACGGTGCCGGAGAGATAAAAAGTACCGTTCTTCGTCAGGTTCGCGGAACCCTGAATATTCGCAATTCGGAATTAGGAGGAAAATCGCCGGAGAGTACATCCTATCCGCGGATCGCTTATGGAATTGAAGCCCAGGGGGCCAGGATCACCATACAGGATTCCTTGCTGAAATGCAGTGCCTTGAACGGCACGGTTCAGATGAATGTGGATTCAAGCAGCCTGGTAGTTGAAAACAGCCGACTGGAAAATAGTGGAAATACGGATTTCAGTTATCTGTTGAGAATGAAGGGCGGCAGCTGTTCTATTACCGACAGCGATCTGAAGTCAGGGTTCTCTTACGACATCTACGGAATCAAGGCGGAGGGCAGGGCGGCAGTATTGGTACGGTCCTCGCAGCTGTTTCTGGAGAGAGCTGAAAACGACAGCATCGGTTTTGATTTTGAGGAGTTTACGATCGGAACAATACAGAACAGCATGCTTACAGCCCGGGGCGGAAAAACATCCATCGTTGTGAACCAGAAAGGACCCGGGTTTATCCGGAACGGGAATAGCCTGAGTTCAAATCTGAAATTGGTGGAGAATACCTTTTCGGGATGGGAATATCTTTTAGTGAATCAGAGAGAGAGGCTCCGGGGGATTGAAGAGCTTGAGTCGGAAAAACCACCCTTCGATCTGAAAACACCGCATCGGGGCAACAGCATGGAATAGTCTTTTCCTATTTCTCTTGTGCCGCAGAAAAAGGGGCTGCCCATACAGAAGGCAAGCCCCTTTCTTTATAAAAGTACGATCAGCCTTTTAGAGCCGTTCAAAGCTGCCGTCGGAATTTCTTCTCCAAAGGCCATTATCAGTGCCCAGATAAAACACATTGGAATTCAAGGCAGAAGGCAGAACGCAGTAGACCAGCGAAGTTGCCAGATCGGGATAGGTGGCGGAAAATCCACTTGAATCATCGGTATCAGCAGTTGCGGTAGGACCGGATGCATCTGCGGTACCGATTTCCCACTCGTAATACCCGTTTTCGGTTCCTATAATCAGATAATCTGTTCCGCCGAGGCTTACTACGGCAAGGCTCGCCTGTACGGGAGCGGAGCCAATGTTTCCATCCGTGTCTTCAACCATAGTCCAGGAGGAGCCGCCGTCATCGGAGCTGAACAGCTGGCCCTTCGAAGTGGTGAGCAGGAGGAGCGTTCCGTCGGTGGAAAGCCCGGTATAGTCACCCGATTTTCCCGAAGGATCGGCAAGGGCTGCCATCGGATTGCTGTAGTCACTGCCGAAGATAGTGTCGCCGGTAATCAGAAGATCGTCCGTACCATCCGAGGCGGCGTCTACAGGCAGACTGGTGATATCTGCATGTGTGACAGTCATAGTGTCGGGGGCACTGCCGGATTCAACCGAGTCGACCCCGCCGATTCCTTTTTTCAGAAAATATCCATCCGCTGCTCCGCCTTCGGCGGTGAAAAGTTTGACATTGGTGTTGTAGTCCTTAATTTTAGTCCAGCTGCCGGTATATCTCCAGAGGGCCGCGTCGTCGAGATTATTGTCATCGTTATTGATATTTGCATAGAGGGTGCCCCCGGACTTGACGATATCATATACATAATTGTCACTGCTGATTTTGGACCAGTCATCTTCCGACTTTCGGTAAATACTGCGGCCGGCGAGAACGTAGAGATTGCTGCCAACCTCGACGGCCTGGTACACCGGAAGATCGGCAATCTTTGATTCTTTCTGAGCCTCTTCCTGGCTTATCTGATAGAAAATACCCACACCGTCCTGATTGCAGCCCGTGAAAAGGAGAGCCGCAAAAAGAAGGTAAAGGACGGGAAATACCGATCTTCTGATTTTATATCCAAATATTTTCATATTGTTTCACTCCACTGTTTAAGAAAAATGGTATCTGGCAGAAAAACTTATTTCGAGAAAATTCCCGAAGCCGGAGACATTCGCCTTATCTCCGAAATAGATCTCGGGAACCCACCAGTAATTGAGGGAGAGGCCGAGGCCCCACTCGGCGTTGAGGTTGTAATAGCCGCTGATACCCGGGATAGCAACCGGCCCGAGGTATATCTGGTCCTGAACACGGTTGATGACAATACCTCCCTGAAGGGAAAAGGGGAACTCGAAGGAGCCGGACCTGAACAGATATTCCGCCCACATGGTAATCGGAATCATGCTGTGAACGAATCCTCTCGGTGTGAAGGCGAAAGACCCGGAAAGCTTCGCCCCCAAAGCAAACCGGGGGGTGAGGTAGCTCCCCCAGCTGAGAGAACCCATACCGCCGACACTTAACTGCCCGAGGGCAGGTTCGAAGATATTCAAATCTTCTTCGGAACCGGCGGCAGGAAAATAGAAAAAGAGAGGCAGAAATGGCCCCATATTTATGGAAAAGGTCTGACTGCCCAGGCCGTAGGGTTCGATGAAACCTTCATCTTCGGGAAAATCATCCAAAGGAGGCCGCTGTTCATTCGGTCTTTTCTGCATGCCCCCGTTGGGCGGATTATCTGAAATCTCCTGACTGTAGAGGGGAAAGGAAATAAAAGTCAGAAAAAATAGAATCAAGAGAAGGGCGGCAATACGTAGTTTCTGTAACATAAATCCTCGATCTTCCTTACACGAAAAGTATGAATGCGATTGAATTGAATAGTAACACTCCTCTATCCTTTTATCAACACTATACAGGCATATCGCCAAAGCGATTATTTTATTGTATTATCAGAAGGTGGAGAGAATTTCGAGAAGGAGAACACAATGCAGGCTGAACTGATCGATGGGAAGAAACTGGCCGGTGAGATGAGAGCTGAGATAGCCGATGAGGTACTGCTTTTGGCTGAAAAGGGCATTGTACCGGGTCTCGGAGTCATTCTGGTGGGCGAAGACCCTGCGAGCCGATCATATGTGGCTGCAAAGGAAAAAGCATGTCAAAAAGCGGGTATATATTCGGATGATAACCGCTTACCCGCCGACGTTTCTCAGGATGAACTGCTGCGGCTGGTGGAACGAATGAATAAGGACCCGAAAATACACGGAATACTTGTACAGCTGCCCCTTCCCGATCATATCGATGAAGAGGAAGTTCTGTTGAGGATACATCCGGAAAAGGATGTGGACGGCTTTCATCCCTGCAATGTCGGAAGAATGGTCCTCGGGCAGAAGGCCTTCCTTCCCTGTACTCCTCACGGAGTGATACAGTTGTTGAAAAGATCAGGAGTAAAAACGGAAGGGTCCCACACTGTAATAGTCGGACGAAGCGCCATTGTCGGAAAACCCCTGGCGAATTTACTGCTGCAGAAGGCCGAAGGCCGCAATGCCACCGTTACGGTTTGTCATTCAGCCACTAAAGATCTGGCTGCTCTTACCAGACAGGCGGATATTCTCATCGCTGCAATAGGCCGGCCGGAAATGATAACCGCCGACATGGTGAAGAAAGGTGCCGTGGTTATAGATGTGGGGGTAAACAGGGTGGATGATCCAGCGAAGGAGAGAGGATATCGCCTGGTGGGAGATGTGGATTTTGATGAGGTGAAAAAGAAGGCATCGAAAATAACGCCGGTACCCGGCGGTGTCGGGCCTATGACGATTACCATGCTTCTGTACAATACCCTTGAAAGTGCACGCCGACTGACCTGAGAGACGCCTGGGAAGAGCAGGGACTGAAAAAGGCGAAGGGGAGGTTCCTCAGTATCCTTCCGTTTCGAAGCCCTGCTTTGTATGACATCGGGCTGTTCTTTTTTTAACCAGTATGGTACTATTCCGAAGCATACATTTCCGGAGGAATCCCGCAATGAGCACATCCAACCTCAAAAAGCAATATAGCGATATATTGGGAGATGCCTTTCCTGAAACCATGGAAATGCATTTCGGACAGGATTCATACCAGCAGGTATTGAAATTCCGCAAAGTTACATGGGAGATAGACGGCCAGGAAAGAGGTCTCCGGTACGGAGAGAACCCGCATCAGCCTGCAGCCCTATACCGTCTGGTAAACGGCAACCTTGTCCTGGGTGACGTCAAATCGGTCACACCTGAGTATGAACTGGCCAGCGGAGCCAGACTGCTCAAATCCGGAAAACATCCAGGAAAGATCAATATTTCCGATGTTGACAGTGCTCTCGGTATCCTCCGTTTCTTGATGGATAGTCCTGCAGCAGTAATTATCAAACACAATAATCCCTGCGGGGCGGCACGGAGATCCTCCCTTACGGAAAGCTACGTAGATGCCTTCATGGCTGATCCGATCGCGGCCTTCGGCGGTGCTGTTGCGCTCAACAGGGAAGTGGATGCGGAGACGGCCGCCGAGATCTGCCGTCGCTACACGGAAGTCGTAGCTGCGCCGGGTTTTACGGATGCAGCAATGAGGGAGTTCGAAAAGAAAAAGAATATACGCATCATGGAAATTCGGAATATCAACAGGCTTCAGGAATGCGCGGCGAATCCCTATCTCGATTTTCATTCCCTGATGGACGGGGGTGTCATTGTACAGTGGAGCTATCAGACGAGAATACGTACGGTGGAAGATTTTCTTCCCGCAGCCACCGAGTACAGGGGAACATCCTATCGTTCGATGAGAGAACCAAGCAGAGAAGAATTGGAAGATTTGCTGTTCGGCTGGCATGTTGAAGCGGGGGTTACGAGTAATTCAGTCCTTTATATAAAAAATGGTGTGACCCTAGGAATAGGAACAGGTGAACAGGACAGAGTCGGCTGTGCACGGATAGCGAGAGACAAGGCGTATGAAAAGTGCAGGGAAAGACAGGCCCTTCTTCAATTTGGACAAGGTTACGAATCACTGGACGAGGGCCAGAAGAAGAAGATCGACGAGTATACTGAAGAATCCCGCGGGGATATCAAGGGAAGTGTTATGATCTCCGACGGCTTCTTTCCTTTCCGTGACGGAGTTGATGTGGGCCTTGCGGAGGGAGTAAGGGCTGTCGCCCATCCCGGAGGTTCGCTTCGAGATTACCAGTCCATACAGGCCTGTAATGAAGCCGGCGCGGCAATGGTATTCACGGGAGAAAGATCCTTTCGGCATTGAGACTTATGAAGAACGGAAAGCTTCTTATTACACTTATTATTTCGGCGGCCCTTGCTTTTGTGCTCATTGCCGGATGGTACGTGCTTTTTGTTCAATATCAGGAATTGAAGGATACATTGCAGGTGCTGCAGGATGCAGTCCATACAGGCAATGATACCAGGGACGCACTTACAGAAACATTAGAGTTGAATCAGCAGATTCTGCTTCACAGCTTGAACGAGAGCAGGGAAATTCTGCGTTTGCCCACCATATCCCGGATGATGATTTCCACAGACCCGGAGGAGCCTTCCACAAGACCGGATGCGGGGGAAGATAAGTATTCTCAACTTCTGTTTCAGAAGGGCATCACATATTTTTCAGAATATTATCAGAGGCGTGAGCTGGAATACCTCTTAAACGATGTATTGAGATACGAGTCTAAAGAACCTCTCTTGAGTCAGTCAGGATTGGTTCTTAAGGAAACAGGCTCCGTACAGTATTTGATAACGGACAAGCAGGGATCGGCGGCTGTCTTTCAGCTGGAAGCGGTAAAGATGAACGAAGGACCGTTCATTCGGATAGAGAGCCTCTTCGGGGAGGAGGAGTTTATTGCCCTCGAAAAGGAATCCGAATTATCGGCTACCCGCTTAACTGCAGCACTCTCAGAGCATATACGTAAACTGAAGGAGATCCGTCGGGACAGAGAAGCGAAGATAGCGGGTTTCAAAGGTATTATTGAAGAGATAGGCGGCTACGGGGATATTCGGGAAAAAGAACTTATATTCGAAATGCCGGAAGAAATTGAACCGTATACGGATTTCACCTGCCGGATTCATGGCCTGGATGGACTGGAAGTTCCGGTATCAGCCGGGATTGATTTTATTACAGGTCAATATAGAGTGAACGATGAAGGTTTTGATAAGCCCGGGGTATTCGCGGAAAAACTGGAGAAAGTTCTTGCGGATCTGGATATGAGAACAGAATCGGAAAAGAGAATTGATGAGTTGAAGATCGTGCTTGAGGACCTCTCGGCTGATCCGGTCTTTCAGTCTTTTCTCGATGAGAATTCCCTTCGAATGTCACAGGTTCCCCGGGAAGAGGGAGATTATCTCTACTACGATCTCATGAAGCCTGATGGAAGCAGGTTCGGTGCATTTTCAATTTTAAAGAAACTCGGGAAGATTTATCTGTCAGATGAAGATGATGTTGTTATCACCTCACTCATGACGGTAGAGCTCGAACCACTGTTCAGTACAGCTCAATCGGGGAACAGCGGGGGAGGGGATACCCTTGAACTCCCCGATGCATCGTATTTTTCAAAAGCAGGAAGAGCTGCAGATGCGATAATATTATTATGCGGAACCCACGAGGGAAATGCCGATACGATAATGATTGCCAGCCTGGAAGATGGTTCCAGGATAAGACTGCTCAGCATACCCAGGGACATCTATTTCAAATACCGGAAACTCGGAACACATTA
>Ga0272441_10006443_pt1 | contig 19656 bp, 16 predicted proteins | sample SSMProp6N_FD_193582 | JGI IMG/M metagenome (GOLD analysis project Ga0272441, IMG submission 193582) | Marine sediment archaeal communities from Little Sippewissett salt marsh, Falmouth, MA, United States - SSM-Prop-6N | ecosystem: Environmental > Aquatic > Marine > Wetlands > Sediment ... | reverse complement strand
GGACGGACTTGGTCAGCAGGGCCAGTTTCTCTGCCCAGATCGTCACCTCGCCGGTGCGCGTCCGGCTGACGGGCCCGGCCACGGCGATCAGGTCGCCGAGGTCCAGCAGTTTGGCCAGGGCCCAGGTGTCCTCGGATAGCGCCCCGACGGGGTCATCGCTCTTGGGCTTTCGGAGGGCGATCTGCATTTGCCCCGACTCGTCGCGCAGGTGGGCGAACATCATCTTGCCCATGTCGCGCAGCAGGACCAGTCGCCCGGCGGCGTCGGCGCGCTGCGACTCGTCTCCGTCGGTGAACCGCGCGCGGATCGACGCGATGGCCTCGGCCGTGTCGTAACGCCCGCCGTACGGGTCGATTCCGAGGTCGCGAATCTTCGCCAGTTTCGCCAGCCGGTCCTGATGCACTTTCTCGAGCATTATCCGCGCCGCTCCATGGTCGGATGCATCTTCCCCAACGCGCCTGCCCAAGTCAAGGACGCCCGGCGCGCCGCGCAAGCCCGCCGGTCGCGACCCGTGGGCCTGACATTCCGGAAAGATCTGCCGCGCGCCGCACCGGCGCCGGGCGCCTATGCCCCGCTTTCGGCGCCGGCGTAGTCCTGGACCGTCGGCTCGGCGATGGACTTGACGAGCATGTCGATCAGGTCGTCGGGCCTGATGCCCTCGGCGTCGGCGTTGAAGTTGGTGAACAGGCGGTGGCGCATCACGGGTTTGATGACGGCGCGGACGTCGTCGCAGGAGACGTTGAATCGCCCGTGCAGCAGGGCCCGGCTCTTGGCGCCGAGGATGAGGTACTGGGCGGCCCGAGGCCCGGCGCCCCAGGTGAGGTACTTGCCGACGAACTCCGGCGCGGTCGGATCGGCGGGGCGCGACCCGCGGGCGAGGTTGACCGCGTAGTCGATGACGTGCTGGCTGACGGGGATTTTCCGGACGATTCGCTGCAGCGCCAGGATGTCCTCGGCCGACAGGACCGGCTCGGGGGCGCCGACGACGTCCATCGTCGTGGTCTTGACGATCAGACGCTCCTGCTCGCGTGTCGGGTAGTCCACCAGGACCATGAACATGAACCGATCGAGTTGCGCCTCCGGCAGCGGGTAGGTGCCTTCCTGCTCGATGGGGTTCTGGGTGGCCAGGACGAAGAACGGCAGGTCCAGGTCGTGGCGGTCGCCGGCGGCGGTGACGTGGTATTCCTGCATGGCCTGAAGCAGGGCGGCCTGGGTCTTCGGCGGCGTGCGGTTGATCTCGTCGGCGAGGATGATGTTGGCGAAGACCGGCCCGCGGACGAAGCGGAACTCCCGCCGCCCGGTGGTGCGGTCTTCCTCGATGATCTGCGTGCCGGTCACGTCGGAGGGCATCAGGTCCGGCGTGAACTGGATGCGGTTGAACGACAGTTTCAGCACGTCGGCCAGGGTCGAGACCATCAGCGTCTTGGCCAGCCCCGGCACGCCGACCAGCAGGCAGTGCCCGCGCGACAGGATCGCCTGGAGCAGCAGTTCGATCACGTCGTCCTGCCCGATGATGACCTTGTGCAGTTCGGCCAGGAGTTTCGCCTTGGCCTGCCTGAGGTTCTCGATGATTCGCAAGTCCGCCGGCTGCTTCGGTGCGTCGGTCATGACGGCCTCCGGAAAGCCCTGCCCCGGCCTGGGGCGCTGACGCCCTGTCAAACGTTGCGGGCGGTGCAAAGTTACAGTCCGTTCACGCGAATGTGAACCGCAAAATGCCCGCCCGCGCGGGCCTTGCGGGGGTCAGGGGAATCGGATGCGGCGTCCGGCGCGGAGGGCGTCGGGGGGGTACAGCCTGCCGCGCCAGACCACGCCCCCACGCCGCCGGCCCAGAATGCCCGCCCGGAGGAACAACGCCGCCAGGATGGGCGCCGTCAGGGGCTGCGCCAGGGCCGCAGCCGGAGCCTCGCCGACCCATCGGGCAAACAGCATCGCCGAGGCGAAGAAGCACGCCAGCACGCCGAGCCCGGCGTAACCGGCCGGACGCCCGCCCGCCCACGCCAGCGGGAGAACCGTCAGGATCGGCGACAGTTCCAGCGCCAGCATGATCACGGCCAGACCCACCATGCGCGACAGCCGGCAGTTGCCCGCCGTGGCGTAGGCTTTCTCGCTGCCGACGGCGGCCTCGCCGATCGAGCGGTACCAGTGCAGCCGCACGCTGCGGATCGCCGACACCGCCGCCGCCTTCGCGCCGGACCGCTTCATCAGCCACCCCAGCCCGTAGTCGTCGGCCACCTCCATCCGCAGAAACAAAAACCCCTCAGTGGCCTCCAGCGCGCTGCGCCGGACCAGGTTGAACGCCCCGACGCCGAGGACCGCGTTGGAGTCGGGGTTCCCCGCCGCCCACGGCCGGACGTTCAGCACGAACTGGCGGATAAACGCCCCCAGCGCCGCTCGCATGATGAATCGGCTGGGGCGCAGGCCCGGAAAGGCCGCCAGGTGGTCCAGGCCATTGTCCAGGCAGTATGCCACTGCCGTCCGCAGCGTCCCGCGCGCGAAGTGCACGTCGGCGTCGGTGAACAGGACGAACGCCCCGCTACCGGCGTGCAGGCCCCTGTCGAGGGCGTGGACCTTGCCCAGCCAGCCGTCGGGCAGGTCGGTGACGTGGACGGCCCGGACGCGGGGGTCGGCGGCGGCGAAGCGGTCGACGATCGCGGCCGTTCCGTCGGTGGAGCGGTCGTCCACGAGGACGACCTCGAGGTCCGGGTAGTCGTCGGCCAGGAGCGTCTGGACCGCGTCGGCCAGGTCCGCCGCCTCGTCGCAGGCCGGCACGACGACCGACAGTTTCGGCCAGTGGGCCGGGGTGAGCGGGCGGAGGTCCTCCAGTGCGGGCACGGAGCGGATCATGCGGACCATCGCGCGGATGTTCAGTAACCAGTACGCTAACGCCACGGCCGCATAGCACCACAACGCGACGGCGACGGCGGTCAGCATGTCCGGCCTCTGTCCCTGGTCGGCCAGCCTGCGGGGCGAATCATGCCTCGGCGCGCCCCGGCTGGGCCTTGAGGACCTCCATCATCGCCACGAGATTGGCCGGCGGCACGTCGCGGGGAACGGAGTGCGACGGGCTGAAGACGTACCCCCCGTCGCGGCCCGCGTCGATCAGGCGCCCGGCCATCTCGCGGACGTCGTCGGCGCTGCCGAACGGGAGGGTCTTCTGGATGCTCATGCCCCCGTGGAACGCCAGGCGTCCCCGGTAGGCCGGCAGGAGGTCGAAGACGTCCATCACCTCCGGCTGGAAGGGGTTGAACAGGTTCAGTCCGATGGCGACCAGGTCGTCGAAAACCTCCTGGACGCGCCCGCAGGAGTGCATGGAGACGGCCTTGCCCGCGGCGCGGACGGGCGCGAACATCCGCTCGAGCCGCGGCAGGATGAACCGCCGCCAGAGCGGCGCGCCCATCTGAAGCCCCGTCTGCATGCCGTAGTCATCGCCGAAGTGGACGCAGTCGATGTCGAGGTCCAGCGCCCGAGTGATCTGCGCGAGGTTGTGCTCGACGATCGCGTCGAGCAGGGCGTCCACGAAACCGGAGCGTTCGACCATGTCCATCATGAACTCGGCCATGCCGCGCATTGTCCAGGCCCGCTCGTAAAGCGAAAAGCCGATGGCGTACCGGCGGAAGCGTCCCGGGTGTGCGGCCAGGGCCTTGGCGGCGTCGGCGAAGACGGCTTCGGGGACCTCAGGCCACTCGTAGGCGTCCAGGTCGGCGGGCCGCTTGATCGGCCAGTCGCACGGGGTGCCGATGTCGGGGTCCACCGTACGGTCCCAGGTGACGCCGTAGCCGTCGCGGACGCGCCCCGGGCCGGCGGGTTCGAAGAGCCCCACTTCCGCCCCGACGGTCAGGAAGTGGTCGTCGAGGAATTCCGACAGGTCGTCGCTCCCGAGGTGGCGTCTGAGGCGTTCGGCGCAGTCGACGTTCAGCCCGATCGCCCACGGCACGTAGGCCGGGCGGCGGAACGCCAATGCATCGAGGACGACGTCGCGATGGGCCATGAACGGAACACCCGATTGTCAGACGACCGGCATGCCGGCCGGGCGGGCTCTCAGTGCGTGACGGCGTAGGACAGGATGTTGACGCCGAGGCGCAGGGCGTCGGCGTCGGCGTAGCCGAGGTTCCAGGCGTAAGGGATCTGCTCCCACCCGTTGCCCAGCGAGTGCGGCGAGTAGATCACCGCCAGGGCGCCGTCGAGGGTGACGCCCAGCAGCGACGGGGCGTTCAGATCGGCGTTGACGGCCTTGACGGCGTCGGTGTAGTCGGCCGTTCGTATTCTGAACGGCGCCTCGTACAGCGGGCTGGCCAGGGGAATGGGTTTCAGTTCGGCCTTGGGCAGGACGCGCTTCAGTTCGCGCCGGAAGGCGGCGTCGAAGCCCCTTCTCCCGGATGCGGCGTCGGCGATCAGAACCCCGCCTCCGGCCAGATACTGCCGCAGGCGCCCCACCTCGGCCGTGTCGAGTTTGAAGTCGCGCAGCCCGGTCATGTACGTCACCAGATGGTCGAAGATCTTGTCGTCCGCCAGCGACACCGGCACGCGCTTGAACTGCACGTTCAGCGTGGTGTGGGCGGCAAGGTACTTCATCAGGTTCGGCAGCCCGTGGGGCGTGGGGTCCCAGTCCCCGGCGTGGACGACCTGGGCGATGACCAGTTGGTCGCGCGTCTTGTCTTCCTGCTGGTGGTAGACCTTCTCGGTGGCGAACGCGCGGGCGTATTTCAGGTTGGCCAGGGCGCAGGTGATGATGTTGACGCCCAGGCCCAGGGCGTCGTCCTGGTGGAACAGAATGCCGCCGTCGATGGGGTTGTTGACGACGTCCCACCCGCAGTTCAGGTCGATCGGGGAGAAGATCACCGCCGGGCGGCAGCCGATGTACACGGCCTGGAGGCTCTGGTGTGGGCGGATCTGGCTCCAGGTCTTGCCGCTCCGGACGCGCATCTTGTTGATGCGGAAGTAACTGCGGAACAGCGGCGAGTCCGAGTCGATCGGCGCCAGTTGGCGGGCCGGGAACAGGCGGGCGATCTCCCGCCGGGCGGTCTTGACGAATTCCGGGCGCCCGCACTGGGCGTGGACGACCAGCGTGCCGCCGTCGGTGAGGTAGCGGCGAAGTTTGGCCAAGTGCTCGTCCGGCAGTTTCGGCATGGGCGTCCACCCGGTGATGTACAGCAGCGGCAGTTCCACCGGGTCCCAGGAGAACGCGCTGAGGGTGGTCCGCACGTAGCGGTAGCGGATGCCGAGTTTGTAGTTGGCGTACCGGGTGAGGCGCTCGATGTCGATCTGCGTGGTGGGGAAGGTCTGCACGGCGACGCGCTGCCCGTCCTTGATGACGAAGCGCTGCCCGGAGAAGGTGATCATGCCGACCAGGGCGGGTGGCGCCGGCTGGCGCTTGCGTTCGGTGCGGCGCAGGGGCGTTGCCGGCAAGGGCAACGGCGGCAGCGACTCTCCGCCGCTGCGGCGCTGGGGCTTGGCGCGCGGCGGGGTCTTGGCCTTGGGATTGTCGAAGTCCGCCGCCGATGCCGCCCGTGAGGCCAACAGGACCGCCCCCGCCAACGCCACCGGCAAGACCTTCCTCAGTGCACCCGACATGACACCGCTCCTTGGCTGCTGCTGTGCCGCTTCCGCGTCCTGCCCTGCGGGCAAACCCACACCCCGCGCCGAATGAATCCATCTATTATAACGCTCATCGGCCGACGCGGTTGCGACCAATTACAGATTCCGCCCCCATCGGCGCCCGGGCAGCGACTCGGGCGGTCACTGCCCGGTCAACTCCTCGATCCGCCGCCGGGCGAAGCGCACGTTGGTCCAGTTAAACCGCTCGTGCTTGATGACTTCCTGGTACAGCCTCACGGCCGTGCCGTACTGCGCCAGACGAAGGTCGTACACCGTCGCCGCCTGGAACCGCGCCGGCAGCAGCAGGTCCGGGTCCCACTGCCACGCTCGCTCATACCAGTGCACCGCCCGGACGTTCTCGTCGAAGTACTCCTTGTAGATTTCCCCGACGTAGTAGGCCGCCTTGGCGATCTTGTCGCTGGTGGGGTGCTCGCGGACGAGTTGGCGGAACAGCCCCAGGGCTTGGCGCTGCTTGTTGTAGTTGGTGACGGCCGGGAGGATCTTGCCGCGTTTGTGGAGTTTCAGCGCCCTGCCGAACAGATCATCGGCGGGCTTGCTGACGGTCTGGGGCTTCAGCGAAGCCGGCGGGATCTCCGCGTGCAGGAAGTACTCGTACGTCCGGATCGGGTCGAAGCGGGCCTGGACGTTCTGGATCGCCGTGAGTTTGAAGGTCATGCCCTTGGCGGCGTACAGGTCGGCCAGGGCCTTCAGTCCGCCGGTCCATGCGTCGCGTGCGCCCAGGACCTGCTCGATGAGCCCGGCCTCGTTGGCGTTGTCGACCGACTGGTCTGCGGGCGCCGCCGGCGGCTCAACACCGACGTAGCGCCACGTCTTCGCCTGCCGGAAGTTCGTCAGTTCCTTGTCCGACCAGATCTGCTGGTCCAGGGCGCCGACCTTTTCGTAGTAAGTGTGCAGGACCTTGAGGGCCTGCTCGTACTTGGTGGCGGCGGCCTGGAGGTCGCCGACCGCGGCGACCTCGTCGCCGTCGGAGGCGTTGATCGCCAGTTCCGTCAGAACCTTCCCGTCGGCGGTCTTAAGCGTCCCCGGACGCACGTCGCAGCCGCCGGTCGCCAAAGCCCCGACCAGCAGGCCGATGAGAACCATTGCCGTTGCCGTATTCCGTGCCGTGGGCATCGAAGACTCCTTCATCTGTCGCTTCCCGGTCGTCTCGATTATATCGCCGGCCCGCCGGGCCCCGCGAGGGCCTGGCGGCGCAATTCCTACCACCGGGCTTCGTCGAACGGGCCCGACGCGGCCCGCTTCGGCTTGGGCAGCGACCCGATCACCGCGGCCGCCAACGCCAGGTCCGACGCCGTGGTGATCTTGATGTTGCGCGGGTCGCCCGGCACGACGGCGACGGGTTGGCCCGTCGCCTCCACCAGCGCTGCGTCGTCGGTCGCCGACCCGTCGGCGGCGGCGTAGGCGGCCTGGAGGATGTCCTTGCGAAACACCTGCGGCGTCTGGGCCTCCCACAGCCCCTCCCGGTCGGCCGTGGCGACCACCCGCCCGCCGGAGACCTTCTTCAGCGTCCCGTGCACCGGATAGGCCAGGATCGCCGCGCCAGTCTTGGCGGCCGCGGCGAACGCCGCGTCGATCCACAGGCTCGACACGCACGGGCGGACCGCGTCGTGCACGCAAACGAAGTCCGCTTCGTCGGCGACCTTGGCCAGCCCGTTGCGGACCGAATCGGTCCGCTCGGCCCCGCCGGCGGTCAGTTGCACGCCCATGAAGCCGATGCTCGCGGCGTGCTGGGTCTTCATCGTCTCCATGTCGTCGGCCGCCACCACCAGTTGCACTTGGCAGACGTCGTCGCGGTTGACGAACAGTTCCACCGAGCGGACGAAGACCGGACGGTCCCTCAGCCGCTGAAAGATCTTCTTGCCCTTGCCGCCGAAGCGCCTGCTGGCGCCGGCCGCCGGAATAATGACGGAGACTTTCATACACCCGCGTCCCTGCCGCCCGGACCTCGCCGTCCCCTTCGCCGGGGCGCGCCGGACGCTGTCCGGGCCGCCCCAAGAGTGTAGGCCAAGGGCTTGCCCAACGCAACGTTCTGAACCCAAGCGCCGGTCAGGCGGCAAGCCGGGCCTGTGCGGGTGGACAGCGCCCGGCCGGGGGGGGTACACTCCGTGAACCCCGCCGGAGATCGCCGGGGGGGGCCATCAGAGGAGACGGACATGACATCGCACGGACGATGGATACGGATGCTTCTGGCACTGTCGGTGGGCGTCTTCTGCGGGTGCAAGGGCCAACACCCCGCGTCGCCGACGACCGCGAAGACCCAACCCGCCAAGGCCACCTCGGCCGACGGGCCGCGCCAGGCCGTCAAGAACATGGTGGGCGCCCTCACGGCCGGCGACCGGGAGGCATTCATGGACTGCTTCACCGGCTCGGCCGACGAACTGAAAGCCCCGGCGGTGATGTTTGACATGAACGAGGTCCAGAAAGCCTTCCGCGCCGACTTCATCAAGGCCTACGGGCAGGCCGGGTGGGATAGGTTCCAGAACGAAAGCCCCGGCAAGGCCAACGCCAAATTGAGGTTCCCCGAGGACGGCCTGGGCAACTTGGACAAGATCGAGTTTACGGTCGCCGGCGACGCCGCCACGGCCAAGAAGCCTGACGAGAAGCAGGAGTTGAAACTCCTCCGGCAGGCAGGCGTCTGGCGGGTCGAGGCGGCCAGTTTCATCCCACCCGGCGCGGACGTGAAGAAGTTCACCGACTCAATGGGTAGGTTCGCCGGGCTGATCGCGACGTACCGCAAGGCCATCGGCGCCAAGGGCGTCAAGTGCGAGGACATCGACTACGAACTCGGGCGCGCCATCGCCAAGCAGATGTTCGGCCTCGAGCCGCGGGAGCCCCACCGCTTCGAGATCGACAAACTCTGACGAGTCTTGCGGCTACCGCGAGGCCAGTTTGCTCTCGTGGTCGCGGCGGATCTCGGCGTTGATCCACTCGTACAGGAGGGTCAGTCCGGCCTTGTCGCGTCCGTCGTCGGCCGCCAGGAGCCGCCCGCCCGGGCCGTAGATCATCACGTGGGGGACGGTGGCGACGCTGACGTTGCGGACGGCCTCGGGACGCCCGTCGTCGAGGTTGATCATGCGGACCGCCACGTCCGGGCGAAGGCGCGTGAACATGCGGACGTGCTCCCGCAGCGCGTTGCAGCCCGGGCAGCGCGCCGTGACCAGGGCGAACACGGTGATGCGTCCGTCCTCGCGGTGGTCCGCCAGCGGCGAGGCCGGGACGATGTCCGCGACGCTCCGGGCGCTGGCGCCGGCGGCCGTCTTGGGCACTTGAAGCAGCACCTCCAGAGGAGGCGGGTCCGCCGTCAGATGGAAATACGCCCCCACGACGCTTGCGATCACACAGCCGACGATAAAGATCTTGAGTTTCATGCCCAGCCCTCCAACCGCATGGTTATGCACCGTCAATAGCACCATACGATTCATCAGGCTGGCAGGCGAAATCGGGATGGAAGGGTCTCTGGTAATTGCTTCTTGGAAGGGAGTTAGGGGGCTATCGCGGGCGCGGCCGGTGGGCACAGGCGGGGGCCTCGGCGAGGTAGTCTCCCGTCGCGGCGAACGCCCGGGCCCGACACCCGCCGCAGAGCCCCTTGAACTCGCACCGCCCGCCGCCGGCGCCGGAGCTCGGGGCGGGTCCTGGCGGCGCTACTTGTACAGCACCGGCGCGCCCCAACAGGCAAAGGACCGACTCATCGCCTCGCCGCTGTGAACGCGGGCCCGGAGGCGCAGTTCCTTCACGCCGTCCAGCCCCTCGGCCACCAGGAGCCGCGGCCCGTCGCCGGGGGCCATCAGCCCGGACTGGGCCACCACACGCCCGTCCGCGATGACCTCGAAGTGCATCCGCAGGTCCGCCGCCCAGGACAGGTTGCGCGGGTCCGACATGGCCGTGACGGGCCCGACCTCGGCGGCGAAGGCCTTGTAGCCCGCGGCGGCAATCTTGTAGACGGCCTCGTGGGGCAGCGGCGCGATCAGTCCGTCGGCGACGACCTTGGCACCGCGCCCGAGGGTGAGTTTCTTCCCGGGCCGGTCCTTCGGCGGGTGCCAGAAGGTTGCTGTGCGGCGCCCGCGGGCGTCAGTGTAGGAAACGAAGACGCCCTTGGGCAGATGCTCCAGGCCGACGCCGGCGCCCTTTGGTCGGGCGGCCGGGCGGCGGTAGGGCGGCACGATGTGAACGACCAGCGGCACGGACTGCTCGACGCCGCCGTCCTCACGGACGACCAGCCGCACCTGGTGCCGGGCGCTGCTGCGGTCCGGCGGGGCGGCGCGGACGGTCAGTGCGGCCCGCTGGCCGGGTCCCGTCCGGCCCGACGCGGGCCGCGCGGACAGCCAGTTGACCGAGCCCGACGAACGCCACGACAAGGCGGCGCCCGAGCGGTTCAGCAGCGTCAGCATCAGCGTGCCCGTGGCGCCCGGGGCGACGTTCAGGACCCGCTGCGTGCTGCGGACCTCGAAGACCTTCCCGACCCGCGCGGTGAGGCGCACCGTCTGGCAACGCCCCGAGGCCACGTCGGTCAGCGAGGCCGTGGCGGTGAACTCGTTGGCCGGCGGCGGTTGGGTGCCGCGGCGGCGAGTGTTGGGCTTGGCCGGCCGGGTCGCGACCCGGGCCCGCCAGGCTTCTTCCAACGCCGTCCCGTCCACGTGCAGGGCGACGGGGGCCTGCCCGGGCCGCAAGACGCCCCCGGTCTTGCCCGGGACCAACCACTGGGCGTCGGACGCCAGACGCCAGCGCCGCGGCGCCGACGTCCAGTTCCTTAGCCGCAGCGCCACCGTGCCCCTGCCGCGGGCGGGCACCTCGGCGACCATCTCGCTGCGGGCGGCGTCCACGCCGATGGCGCGGGCGACCTGACCCGCGGCGGCGTACAGGGCGCGCGAACGGCCCTGCCAGCCGCCGGCGGCGGCCTCGGCCAACTGGTACCGACTGGCGACCGGCGGGTCCAACAGCGTCGCCACCGAGCGCCCGTCCAGCATCCGCTGCACGCGCGCCTTCAGGGCCGCGTGGGCATCGCCCAGTTTCTCCAGCGCCTGCTCCAGAAAGATTCGCGTCTCGGCCTCTTGGAGGCCCTCGCAGAGAACCTCGAAGCGGATGCTCGTGTCGGCCCCGTTGGCGCCGGGGTACAGCAGGAACAGGTTCGGCACACCCACGGCGTAGTGCTGCCCGCGCATTCCGTCGAGGTAGGTATCGCCCCAGTAATCCGCTCCGACGCGCCCAATGCCGCGCGACCCGGCCACGATCGCCCGCTCCATCATCAGGCGGTTACTGAAGGGCGTGGAGTAGTCGGAGCAGTCAATGACCGTGCCCCAGTAACGGGGATACGTCAGCCACAGGTCGGGGCGCTTCCAGCCCTTCTTGCTGGCGGCGCCGACAGCGACTTGCGCGTTGTACACGGTGGCGAAGGCGGTGTAGTGCTTCTTGACTCCCCAGGCGTGACAGCCCTTGGTCCAGCCGACGCCGGGGATGAACTCGGCCAGCAGGCCATAGAGGCTCGGGTCGCCGCCGGGGCCGTCCCAGGTGTAGCCCCAATGCATCCGGTCGGCCAGGCCCAGATCGCTCATGTGGGCGTGGAGGGTCGTGGCCAGGCGCCTCCAGATCGCGCGGCGGGCGTGGTCCTCGAGCCGGCGGTCGAGGGGCTGAAGGCTTTCGCGCCCCGTGGCCGGGTCCAGGATGGGCAGGTCCATCGGGCTGGAGGCCTCCGCCCCAGGCCGGGAGGGGTGCATCACGATGAAGTTGATCACCCGCGGGGCGCCCCAGTACTTGGTGGCCAGGGCGATGTAGCGGTCGGCGGCGGTGAAGTCCGCCCGTAGCGTCCCGTCGGCTGCGCGGAGCCAGCGGATCGGCGAATCGATGCGGTTGCCGAACTCAGTGTTGGCCAGGACGGGGATGTTCAGCCAGTCGTTACTCACGCGGGCCAAGTGGGCGAACGTCCGCTCCAGCAGGCGGAAGTGTTTCTCGGACCATGGTTTGACGTTGTACTGGCGGGCGACGGCGTAGCCGGATTGCTCCAGGGCCACGACGGTCTGGAAATCGGCCCGGTCGGGCAGGCGGAAGTCCAGTACCTCGACCCGGAGCGGGATGGCGATGGGCCGGACGCCATCGGCGGACACGGTGATGGTGGCGGCGTACTGTCCCGACGGCGCCTTGAGCGGGACGGTCACGGAGACCCAGGCGGCCGAGGCCGTGCCGGCGGGAACCTTGGCTGGCGGGGCATCGACCAGGTGGTCGAAGTACGGCACGTCGCGCTGGCCGTAGCGGGCGCGGAGGACCTGCGGGAAGTCGAAGCCGGGCCAGTTGCCCTTGCGCCGCCCCCGGTCCCCGACGGCCAGTTCGGCCATGGTGTGGGCACGGCTATAGAGGACGCGGGCGGGCAGGGCTTTGGCCGGGCGGTCGTCGGACAGGGCCAGCGGGGAGACGGCGATCTTCAGCCCGGTCAGATCGCGCTCGGCGCCGATGCCGATCTGGGCACCGAAGGTGCCGTTGCGGGCGGCGACGATCCGCCCGGCCCGGGGCGGCCCGGCCGTCGGGCCGTAGTCCGGCCCGTAGATTCGGCGGTGGACGTCCTCGGCCCAGGCCTGAACGCCGGGCGGGCGGCGAAGCATCGTTTCGACCCCCGCGTCGGCCCGGAGTTCGAACGCCGGCAGGGACGCGTGATACCACGTCGCGCGCCGCCGCCACTGCTTGTACCAGCCCAGGGCCAGCGGGTGAAACGGGCTGCGGCGGATTTCGATCGCCAGGACGTTCACCCCGCGGCGCAGGACCGACGCCGGGACGGGCGCCTCGATCCGCCGGTTGCGGAGCCGCTGGATTCGCTCGTAGCCGGCCCGGCTGATGTTGAACGCTCCGAAGTAGCGGCAGTCCTTCCAGAATGGCTCGGGCGGCACGCCGGCGCCCCGCCTCCGCGGGCGCCCCTCGGACCAGGGGGGCAATTCCGGCACGAGAACCCGCCCGTTGAAGTGCTCGAAGTACTTTTTCCAGTACGCGTCGCGCTTGGAGAAATAGTCGCTGGCGATGAATTCGCCCTTCAGCACGTGGTGCGCCTCGGGCGGGTACGGACCGGCGGCGGTGTCCGGGCCGACGGGCCCCCGCGGCACGTGCCCGCGCGTGAGTTCCTTGCCGTTGAGGAAGACGCGGATGCCGCCGCGGTAGGTTGCGCCGAAGACCAGGCCGCGGACCTTCGAGGGGTCGGGCACGGTGAATCGCGCCCGCAGGCGAATCTGGCTGACCTGTGCAGCCGAGACGTGGCGGTAGAAGTCGCCCACGAGGTAGGGGACGCGCTGGCGGAGCCAGTCGGAGTCGTCGAAGTCGCTCCGCGGCCATGTGTCCGGCGGCGGGTCGGTGTGGAACTGCTGCATGACGGCGTCGCCCCGGCCGTCGAAACTCCACGGGCCCGGATTCACGTGGGCCTCGTCGACCCAGTCGGCGTTCCCCCGCCCGGAGCGCTTCAGGCGGGCCTTGATCTGCCCGCGCAGGCGGGACTCGAATCGCTCGCCCAGCCACTTCTTGCCCTCGGTGCGGAGCAGGTTGGCGTCGGCCTTGGGCGGGGCGTAGGTGAAGTGATAGCGGACGTAAGTGCTGTCGTCGAGAACGGGTGGCGGCGGCGCCGGGGCCGATGCCGTCGCGGGTCCGGCCGGGGCGAATCCGGATATGCTGCCGACCACCAGGATCCACGTTGCGGCGGCAAATACAAGGTGGACCCGCACGCCGGCGTCCTTTCGCATTCTCTCGCCTGTCTGTCGCATCCCTTCTGAACCGCTTGTCGTCGCCGGGGTTCCGCCCCCGGGGTTGGCCGGTTGCCAGCCAAGGCCCTTGGAATCTCCAAGACGCGGTGGGCCTGGTGGTTTGCGAGGCATGCCCGTCAATGCCTCCCGGGCCGGTGGGCGCAGGCGGGGGCTTCGGCGAGGTAGTCTCCCGTCGCGGCGTAGGCCCGGGCCCGACACCCGCCGCAGACGACCTTGAACTCGCACGCCCCGCACCGGCCCGTCAGTTGGCCCGGGTCGCGGAGGCGCCGGAGGATCGGCGAGAGGCTCCAGATCTCCGCCAGGGGGGTCTGTCGGATATTGCCGCAGGACACCGGCAGGTAGCCGCAAGGGAAGACCTCCCCGGTGTGCGAGACGAAGCAGATGCCGCTGCCGGCCAGGCACCCCCGCCCGCGCATCGCCGCGCGGACACGGGCAGCGCCGCGTTCGTCGGCGTGCCGCACCAGCCAGGCGGCGGCGACGCGGTGGTACTGCGGCGCGCAGGTGGCCTTCAGTTCCAGCGTCCCGGCGGCCTGGCGGGCGACGACCCACTCGAGGACGGCCTCGGTCGCGCCGGCGTCGAGGTGCTGGGCGGCGTCGAGGTCCATCCCGCAGCCGACGGGAACCAGGACGAACAGGTGCAGGGCCTCGGCGTCCAGGTCGGCGGCGAGGGCGTACAGGTCGTCGAGGCGCCCGGCGTTGTGGTCGGCGACGGCGGCGTTGATCTGGACGGCGACGGACCGGCGGCGGAGTCGGCCGATGCCCGCGACGGCGGCGTCGAACGCGCCGGCGACGCCGCGGAACGCGTCGTGGGTAGCCGGGTCGGCGGCGTCGAGGCTGACGGCGACACGAGCGAACCCGGCGGCGGCGAGCCGGTCGGCCTGGGCGTCGTCGATCAGTGTGCCGTTGGTCGCCAGGGCGACCGCCAATCCCCGAACGCGGGCGCGTTTGGCCAGGGGTGCCCAGTCGTCCCGCAGGAGCGGCTCGCCGCCGGAGATCACGAAGATGCCCGCCCCCAGGTCGGCGACGGCGTCAACGAGCCCCTCGGCCGCGGGCGTGTCCAGGTCGTCGGCCGGCGCGCCGGCGTCCAGACGCCGGCAGTGCGCGCACCGTAGATTGCACCGGCCGGTGGACTCCCAGAACACCAGCCGGGGCCGCGGCGCGGCGGCGTCAGGCGGCGCGGACATCTACGTCTCCCGCGTGGTCTGCGCGTCGGCCACGGCCAGACGCAGGTGGTTCAGCGCCGTCAGGGCGGCGCGCCGGCGGACGGCATCGCGCGCGCCCGCGAATGAGTAGCGGTGGACCGCGGCGCCGCCGGCGGAGGCGACGGCGATGAAGACCAACCCGACCGGTTTGTCGTCCGACCCGCCGCCGGGACCGGCCACGCCTGTGACGGCGACGGACCAGTCGGCGCCCAGCGCCCGGCGGGCCCCCTCGGCCATGGCGGCGGCAACCGGCTCGCTGACCGCGCCGTGCGCGGCGATCAGGTCGGGCTCGACGCCCAGCAGGTCGGTCTTGGCGGCGTTGGAGTAGGCAACGACGCCCCCGCGGAACCACGCGCTGGCGCCCGGCACGCCGGTGATCAATTCGCCGATCATCCCGCCGGTGCAGGACTCCGCCGTCGCGAGAGTCTGTTCGGCCGCGGCCAGGGCAGCGCCGACGACCTCCGGCAGCGTCTGCCCGTCGGCGCCGAAGATCAGCGTCCCGAGGCGCGAGGCGACTTCGCCGGCGTCGGCCTCGGCGGCAGCGCAGGCGTCGGCGACGGTAGCGGACCGGGCGACGACGTGCACCGTGATCACGCCCCCCGACGCCGTCGTGCCCACCTGCGGATTCCGCCCGCGAACCATCAGGTCGGCGATCCGCTCGGCGATGTTCGACTCGCCGGCGCCGAAGCAGTGCCATCGCCTGCGGACGATCGCCCCGGCCTGCGGCAGGCGCGGCGCGATGGACCGATCGAACATGGGCGTCATCTCGCCCGGCGGGCCGGGCAGGACGAACACGTCCGCGGCGCCCAGGCGCGCGGCGATGCCCGGGGCGGTGCCGGCGTCGTTGTCGATCGCCTCGGCCCCGGCGGGGATGAGCGCCTGGCGGCGGTTGTTGTCGGACATCGGCCTGCCCCGGGCGGCGAAGAAGCCCGCGATCCGCTCCAGCGAGCGAGCGTCGGCGATCAGGTCGACGCCCAGGGCGTCGGCCAGCGCGTGGCGCGTCAGGTCGTCTTCGGTCGGGCCGAGCCCGCCGGTGACGATGATCACGTCGGCGTCGCCGGCAGCGCGCCGCAGGGCGACGGCCAGCGAGGCCAAGTCGTCGCCGACCGTCTCGTGCCGGACCGTCGCGATGCCCCGCGCGGCCAGGCGCGCCGACAGCGCGGCGCTGTTGGTGTCCACTTTCAGCCCGCCGGTCAGTTCGTCGCCGACGGCGAGGATCACAGCCTGCATGGAATGCCCTCTACTCGTTGCCGTGGCGCCGGGCGCGGGCGGCGACTTGGTCGTGGTACTGCCGCAGGGCGCGGAAGTGCTCGACGTAGGAGACGACCACGGCCGGGACGACCGTCAGGAACGTAGAGACGATGAACCACACCCACCACCGGCGCCCGTAACGCCGCATGGTCAGGGCGGTGTGCAGCGCGACGCCGAGCCACAAGACGACCAGCATCGCGATGATGGGCCACGGATATCCCTGCGCCTCGGCCATGACGATCCATCTTACAGGCCGGGCGGGCGCGGGCAAGGCTCCGCCGTCGGCGCAGACCCACACCATCGCAGCGAACGCCGGGCCGCTGACGCCAGGCGGGTCCTACTTCATGTGCCGGGGCACGAGGGGCTCGGGCATGGCGTACCGTTCCCAACTCATGCCGTGGCACTTGGGGCAGATGCCGCTCTTCGGCAGGTCCGAAGAGGGGCTGTAGCCACAGTAGTGGCAGAGGACGAACACCCGCTTGGGCATGGAGTCCGACGGTGCGACGCGGAACAGCGCAGCATGGGGGTCCACTTCGCCGGCGGCGAAGTGCGGTTGACGCTTGCGCCTCTTCGGAGGCGCGGCAGGATTGCTGGGACCGGCCATCATCCACCGCCTTCCCTACAAAACGCTTCGTGGCGTACACTAGCGGGACCGCACCGGGCCAGTAAGTACTATGAGGGCCGCACGCCCATCTATATAGACGCCCCGTCTGACCCAATTGTTTCCTCAAAACACCTGTCGCTGCCGAGATTTTCTATCCCTTTATGCGCAGGGTGTTACGGGTGACTTGCCGTCGGACAGTTGGTGTGGCGAGAAACCTTGGCCCGCCCGCCGGCGACGCGTATAATGTTCTGGCCATGAAGGTTGCGGCCGCACTGATCTACATGCTCCTGGCATCGCTGGCCGGATGCGACGGCGTCTCGGCCGTCTATACACCCACCGGCGGACACCTGGGCGCGCACATTTCGGCCCGCAACACCTGGACCGCCAGCGGCGACCTGTTCGACGCCGCCCGCGCCATCGACGGCGACCTGCTGACCGTGGCCGCCAGCGACCACGCCTACGCCGGGGCGGAACTGACCATTGACCTGAAGCAGCCCTGCATCTTCCAAACGATCATCCTCGAACACGGCCGCGCCCGGAACGGATTCTGCCGGACCGTCCGGGCGTCCACCAGTCTGGACGGCAAACTGTTCGTCGATCGCTACACCGGGGCGGGCACCCGCCGGGTGACGCACCTTCTGCTGGCCCAGCCGGTGCTGGCGCGGTACATCCGCCTGCGGGCCGAGGCGCCCGGCGACGAGCCGTGGTCGATCGCCGAGGTCTACCTCCAGTAGCCCGCCGCGCGCCGGACCCCGCGCCGGGAGCGGACGCGGCCTTGACCGCCGCCTGCCGGACGCCGACAATCGCCCACCAGCCGTCCGCCGCCCGAGGTCCCATGAGCGCATCCGCCAACGTCGAGGTCGTCCCCGCCGCCCGCCGCCGGCGTCGCCTTCGGCTGATCAACCCCCACAGCCCGCTGAGCACCATCACCATGCCGGAGATCATCCGCAAGATGACCTTCTCCCGGCGCGGGCTGTTCATGCCGCTGAACCTGGCCATCTGCGCTGCCGTGGTCCCCGACGGCTGGGACGTCGAGATCGTCGACGAGAACGTCACCGACGCCCCGCACGCCCCGGTCGCCGACGTGGACGCCGTCGGCATCGGCGCCATGACCACCCAGGCCCGCCGGGCGTACGAACTCGCCGACGCCTACCGCGCCGCCGGCGTGCCGGTGATCCTGGGGGGCATTCATCCGTCGGTCTGCCCGGACGAGGCCGCCGCCCACGCCACCATCGTCTGCCGCGGCGACGCCGAGGCCACGCTGCCGCGGGCCCTGCGCGACCTCGACGCCGGCGCGCCGGAGAAGGTCTACGACTGGGCCGACCGGCCGGACACCCCCATCGCCACGCCGCGGAAGGACCTGCTGGACCCCGCCGATTACCTGGTCTTCAACCCCATCCAGACCACGCGCGGCTGCCCGCACGGGTGCACCTTCTGCACCACCCCGGCGGTCTTCGGCCGGAAGTTCCGCCAGCGCCGCGTCGCCGACATCATCGACGAGGTCCGCCAGGCCAAGGAGCGGTTCAACACCCGCGTGTTCATCTTTTCCGACGACGACGTCGCCGGCAACCACGCCTGGGCGATGGACCTGTTCGAGTCGCTCCGCCCGCTGAAGGTCCGCTGGGCCAGCCAGTGCGACATCCTGATCGCCAACAACGACCGCCTCCTGGCGGCGATGCGCGACAGCGGGTGCATCGGGCTGATCCTCGGGCTGGAAAGCCCCCGCGCCGCCACGCTGGCCGAATCCGGCAAGCGCTACGTTGCCGCCGAGTCGTACCTCAGACGCATCCGCAAGATCCAGTCCTACGGCATCAGCATCTGGGGGTCGTTCATCTTCGGCTTCGACGGCGACGGGTGGCGCGACTGCATGAACGCCGTCCGCTTCGCCCAGCGCGCCGACCTGTGCATGAGTTGCTATCCCATTCTTACGCCTTATCCCGGCACGGCGGTCTTCGAAAAGTACCGCCGCGAGGGCCGGCTCCTGACCACCGACTGGGACAAGTACAACGGCGCGACCGTCGTCTATCAGCCGGCCCGCATGTCCGTCGAGCAACTTCGCCACGCCCAGATGGCGGCCTTCTGCGAGTACTACGCCCCGCGCAGCGCCGTGAAGCGCCTCAAGGCCTGGCCGCTCAAGAAAAACTCCTACATCGCCAACGTCGCGATCTGGCGCGGGCTGACCCACTACTACGGCCGGCGCGGGCGCCCCATGCCGCGCTTCGCCGACTTCGCCGCGCCCGACGCCGCCGACCGCATCGCCCGATCCCTCGGGATTCGGAGGACCCGACCATGACCGACCCACCCGCCCCCGGCGCGCCGACGTCCGACGGCCGCTTCCTCGCCGTCGCCATCGCCCTGATGCTCCTGATCATGGCCTTGCTGGCGGGCCTGTGGCTGCGGATGCGCGCCCGCGCCCTCCGGGCCGAGGCCACGCTGGCGCGCGTCGTGCCGCCCGCACGGCAGAGGCAGGACGTCGCCGACCTGTTCCGCCAGGCCGTGCGGGACAAGCGCGTCCTCCTGACGATCAGCCGGGACCGCCTCGCCACGCGCCCCGCGCGGATCGACGGGCGCGACGTGACGGCGTTCGGCCTGTCCCCGGCCGAGGGCGTCGCCTGGGGCCTGCGGCCCGGCGACGTCATCATCGTCGCCACCGCGCCGGCCGCGCCGGCCTCGGCGCCGACGACCGCCCCGGCAACACGCCCCGCGACACGGCCGCGTTAGCGACGCCCTGAACCGCCCCGAACCACTCTGAACCAAACTGAACGAATCTGAACGAAACTGAACGAATCTGAACGAAACTGAACGAAACTGAACGTTTCTAAACGTTTCTGAACCGTTCCGAACGTTTTTCGACCGGCGGGTTTGCCTTAAGCCTTTTTGGCAAAGTCGCTTAGGGGTTTCCGCCGCGTCCGGGCCCGTCGCGCCGCCCGCCGTCGCGGCAAGCGGCGCGTCACCGCATCCAGTCGGGTTTCCACGTCCGTTGCCGGCCTTGGAGGATCAGTTTCTGGCACTCGCCCAGGAGGTGTTCGCAGGCCCGCCGGGCGGTCTCGGGCCGGTCGGACTGGGTCAGGCCGATCAGGCGGCGGGACAGGCACTCCATGTTCTTCATCAGGCGCTGGCTGTGGGCCCGCTTGACCAGGTCGTCGGCGGCGTCCAGGCGCTGGCGGAGGCGTTTGGAGTTGAGCATCTTCTTCAGGCGGCTGGGCGGGACGTTCAGGCGGGCGATGATCTCGTCGGCCGAGAGGGTCTCGTC
>Ga0272441_10006442_pt1 | contig 19659 bp, 19 predicted proteins | sample SSMProp6N_FD_193582 | JGI IMG/M metagenome (GOLD analysis project Ga0272441, IMG submission 193582) | Marine sediment archaeal communities from Little Sippewissett salt marsh, Falmouth, MA, United States - SSM-Prop-6N | ecosystem: Environmental > Aquatic > Marine > Wetlands > Sediment ... | reverse complement strand
CAACTACGAGGTCGCGCTCGCGTTGACCCGGGAACAGAACACGAACGTGACGTACGATCTTGCCGTGCGGCTTCTGCCCACCGCGCAACCGGGCAAATGGGAGTGCACCGTGCGCGTGCCCGTGCTCGCGCCGCCCGACCGCAAACCCGAGGAGATCAAGGTCGAGGCCACACTCGGCGGCTCGCTCTACGCGCTGCCGTCCTATGTCCGGCTCCCGCTCGAACAGGAAGCGCCGACCCGACACCGGTTCCGGCTCCGCCTCAAACCCGTAGACCGCGGCACAGTGCTGGACCCCGACCGGCTCGTGCTGCCCGATCTGCAGGACGTCACATTCGCCGTCGAGAAAAGCGAGTACAAGACCGTCGTGTGGATCGTCGCCGAATTCGCGCCCGCCTTCACACACCGGCTCGCCGAACAGCGCGAAATCGTGCTGCCCATCACCTATCCCGGCGCCGCACCCGCACGGCTCGTCTGCCAGAGCGCGCAGCGCTGAGCCCAAGATTGGGCTTGCCAAGCGCGTTTTCGCATTCTACACTATATCTAGCCCTTAACGCCGCGCCGTCCGTTCGGTTAGGTCCCGCATCAATGGTCTCGTCCACGCACACGGGCTGAGTCTGACCGATCCGTGTACTCAGCGGGGGGGAAACAACTCACACAGGGAACGGATCATGCAAACCTTTGCCCTGCAAGAAGACGCGAGGACCCGGCACGCTACCCGGACGGCTTTCACCCTGGTCGAACTGCTGGTCGTGATCGCGGTAATCAGCATTCTGGCCGGGATCATCCTGCCGGCGATCCGGCATGTACGCGAGCGCGCGCGCCAGACGCACTGCATCAACGCGCTGCACCAGTTCAGCGTGGCCTGGAGCACGTACCGCAACGAGCACGACGAGGAGTCGCCGGACTGGCTTTCCAGCCTCTACCCCGCCTACCTGGACGACCCGGAGCTCTACGTGTGCCCCTCGGACAGCAGCGCGGGGGCGGACGGCGGCAAGCCGCCCGACGCCTACAACGACCCGCGGGACGCGTTCGACGAAGTAGACGACAATGACAGCCACCCGGAGCCCTACTACAACCGAAACGGCGACATCCACGCCTGCAGTTACTTCTACGAGTTCTGCGCCGCGCCCTGCACCTGGGACTACCGGAGCTGGCTGAGCTACGGCACCAATTACGTGACCGACCGCATTCTGAGCCCCAACGACCCGGTCGTCTCCTGGGGCGACGTGAAATGGCGACAACTGATGTTCGGCGATCAATGGCATCAGGGCCCGTACGGCGCCAACGAATTCCCGGTCATTCGTTGTTTTCATCATCACGCCGAGCAGCGCGTGACGGTCAACGACCCTGTCAAGGGCTCGACCACCGAGGGGGTCACACTCAATGTGGGGTTCGCCGGAAACGTGTTCCGCGCACCGATGACCTGGGAGTTGCTCAAGGACAGCGATCTGTGGTAACCCCGGAGCGCGGGCTCGGCAGCGGTGCCGGGCCCGGCGATTTGTGTTGCACCCCCGCCCCCGCTCTGTAGGATATTGGCATGCGGAAAATCGAAACCAAGACTTTACCTTGCCGAACCCGCTGGACATGCTCTCTGCTGCTCGCACTCCTGACCGGCTGCGCGTCCGTGCACGACCCGTCCGCCGAACGGCGGGCGCGGCCGGCCGACGTCGCGCGCGCGGAGATGCTCTATCTCCAAAAGAACTATACGGAGGCTCTGAAAGCCTGTATCGACGTCGCACACCGCGATCCGACCGCGCCGGGGCTTGCCGAGCTGCGCACGAAAATCATGACGGCGCTCGCCGAGCTGCGCGGCAAGACAGCCGCGCTGCGCGCGGAAGTCTCCGCGACGCGCGCGCTGATCGACGTGGACGACGACCAGTCGATCCCGGAAACGTACAATCTGCGCCGGTTCGTGCAGGGCGAGGAGGATCCGCAACACACGCCCCCCTCCTCGGCCGAACGCACGCTCAAGCGGCCGGTCACGCTGCACCTGGACCGGGTCAACCTGGACACGTTCATTCTGGCCCTGGGCGCCTCGGAAAACATCAACATCATCGCAGACAGCACGGACAACACGAAGACCATGACCGTGCATGCCGACGCCGTGCCGCTCGGCGAGATTCTCGACTATGTCGCGCGCAATCTCGGGATCGCGTTTTACCTGGGCGAGAACATCATATGGGCCACCGCCCAGACCGGCGAGCCGCCCACCGTCCCGCTCGAAACCCGGATGTACCGGCTGCGCAAAGGCGTTCCTACCGACGCCGGGACAGACGGCACGCAGCAGCTACCGCTCCTGGACGCCATTACGCGGTTCGTGCCCGACACGCCGGGCGCCGACATCCTGTTCGACAAGAAATCGCACCTGCTGATCGCGCGCAACACGCGCGCGAACCTTGCGGCGATCGAACAGCTCATTGCGGGCATGGACGTGTGCCCGCCGCAAGTCCTGATCGAAGCACGCTTTGTGAGCACCTCGGTCACCGACCTGCGCGAACTCGGCATCGACTGGATTCTGAACAGCCCCATCACGCTGACAACCGACACGACGGTGCAGCAGGGCACCGCGGTCGAAACCGCGCACGCGCAGATCAGCGACGGCGAGGTCGTGCGGTTCACGCCGTTCGAAAACGCCTCGCACGGCCTGAACCTCACGTATCAAGGACTGCTCACGGAGCCCGCGTTTCAAGCCGTACTGCACGCCCTGCAGATCTCCGGTCAGGCCCAGACGCTGTCTGCCCCGAAAATCACGACGGTCAACAACCGGCCGGCAAGCATCCGTGTGGGCGAAGACTTCCGCTATTTCGAGGAATTCGACACCACCTCGGTCCCCACCGTGACCGACGAAGGCGCGACCGTCTACACCAGCATGTTGGTGCCCGTCGGCAAGCCGCAGCTCGAAGAGCTCGGCATTGAATTGGCCGTGACCCCGAGCGTCGGCGCCGATCTTCGCATGATCGAGCTCAGTCTCGTCCCGGAAATCAGCGAATTCGTGCGGTTCGAAAGCTATGAAGTCGGGCTGCTCGGCGGCGATTCGCAGGACACCACGACAAACGGGCTGTCCGTGGTGAAGCTCCCAATTTTCCGGCGCAGCCGGATCGAGACGGAAGTCGTGGTCCAGAGCGGGGAGACTGTCGTAATGGGCGGGCTCGTGACCTCGACCGGCGACACGACGGTACGGAAGGTCCCCTTCCTCGGCTCAATCCCGCTGATCGGCAAGTTCTTCCAGCACGACACACGCCAGGAGGCAAAACAAAACCTGCTGATCTTCGTGACCGCCACCCTGATCTCCGAACGCGGCGAGGATCTCATCCCCACGCACAGAGTGCCCCTCTCGGAACAGGCGGCGGGCGCCGTCGTGACCGGCCAGGACGCACCGGCCGAAGAGTGAGGTGCCGTGAGTTTCATACCCAAAGGTTCATCCATTCTCGGGTTGGACATGGGCCGCCATTCCGTAAAGGCGGTGCGCGTGGCGCGGCGCGGCGCGCGTAACGTGATTGCGCGCGCGGACCTGCTCCGGATCCCCGCCGAGCTCACCGACCGATCCGGTCTCGTCGGCAAGTGGCTCGCCGGCTTCAGCGGCCACGCGCGGATGCCCTGCGTGATCGGGCTGCCCGCCAGGACCGCCGTCTTTCAACCGGTCTCCGTGCCGCCCAGCGATCCGCGGGCCCCGCACCAGATCGTCGGCGTCGAGATGGCGCGCTTCAACGAACTGGCCTCCGAGAACATGGTCTACGACTTCCTGACCGTGCCCGGCGCCGGACAGGGCCGACGGCTCCTGTTGTGCATGGCTCGGCCGGCCGCTATTGACGAGGCGTTCCAACTGCCCGACAGCCTGCGCCTGAACGTCGTGGAAGTTATTCCGGCTCCGCTCGCCCTGTATTGTGCCGCCGAAGCGGCAGGGCTCCTGAACGAACAGCCCGCAATACTGGCGGATATCGGACACGCCGCCACAGAACTCGCGGTGGCCGATGCGACCGGCCCGAAATTCGCGGGTTCCCTGAACTGCGGGGGACAGGCCTTCACCGAGGCGTTCGCCCACACGACCGGTGTCTCGCTCGCGCACGCCGAACATATGAAAGCGGGCGGCGAGCCGAACGGCAAACCCGAGATATCGCTCAACACCGCCATGCGCAAGGCCGAAGAGCAGTGGGCCAACGAACTGCGCACCTTTCTCGCCGTCTACAGAACGTCCTTCCCCGACCCCGCCGATCAGCCGGCCCGGCTCATACTCTCCGGCGGCGGCGCCGGGCTCGCCGGGCTCGCCGACCGGATCGGCCAGGCCTCCGGCTTGCCGAGTTGCCTGCTCACGGACCTGCCGACACGCCGCGCGCTCGAGAACCCCGCGCGTTTCGCGCTCGCCTACGGGCTCGCGCTCGCCGCGCAGCGCAGCGACGAACAGCGCCTGAGCCTGCTGCCGCGGCGCGTGCGTGAAATGCTCGAGCTGCGCAGCCAGAAACGATGGTGGGGTGCCGCCGCGGTGGCCGCCGGACTCATACTCGCCGTCAGCCTGGTCGGCGGCTACCGGGACTCCGAACGCATGCGCAAGCATCTCAAGACCCAGGAACTCGCGCTGACCAGATGTCAGGATCTCGCGCAACAGATCGAGGCCGTCAAGGCGAACAGCAAGCTGATCGAGGATATGCTCGCGCCCGTCCAACGGCTGGTCCGAAACGGGCCGTTGTTCCGCGACGTGCTGACAACCGTGGCGCGCGCCAAACACCCGGACGACCTGATCACCCGCATCTGCGACGCCGCCAGCTATCTCGGCGACAAGGCGGCGCAGCCCCAGCCGTACCGTTCCATTCACCGCCGGTATCGGCCGCGCGGTGCAAACCCGGGCCCTGACCCCGCCGCGGCTGACAAGCACGGCGCGTCCTTCGACCGCGTCGTGATCGAAGGGTACACCGCCGCAAAAGACTTTTCTCGCGTCAAAGAGATGATCAGCCGGCTGGTCGAATCCGAGCTCGTCGCAAGCGCGGACCTGTTGCGCGACGATCAGCTCGCCGCAGAAACCGGACAAGCCCCCGCCTTGGCGCGCGCCGGGAAACGGCGGTTCGTCATCGATGTGAGGGTAGCGCAATGATCGCATCAAACACGGCCAAAACACGTTGGTCCGAGCGGCGCCAGGTCGCCACGATCGTGATGCTGGCCGGGCTCGTCATCTTCCTGCTCTGGTTCTTTCTGCTCCTGCCCCAGACCCGCAAGCGCCAGCAACTGAAGGTACGTGTCGAAGAGGCGACCAGGCAGCTGCAGCGTAACAACTATCTGCTCGGCGAAGACCTGCTGCGCGCCAAGCTCGCCCGCGAGAACGAGCGCTACCAGGAGCTCGACCGAATCTGGGCAAAGGTGCCCGGCCGGCTCAGCGTGTTCAGCCCGGAAGAACACAAACAAGCCGAGACCGTCGGCCACATCGATTTCAAGGTGGCGCTGTACCAGGTGCGCCAGCGGCTGCAGCAAAAGGCGCGCACCGTCGGGGTCAGTCTGCCCGATACGCTGGGTATGAGCGATGCCGTGACCGGCGACGAAAAGGCGCGGCGCCTGATGCTGCAGTTGCGCGGCATAGAGAAGATCGTGGACCTGGCCATGGATCTCGGCATCCAGCGCATCCAAAGCGTCGCGCCCCAGCCCGTGATGGAGCGGACCGTCGGCCCGCTCGCCCAGGTCTTTCTCGAAGAGTACCCTATCAAGCTCGCGTTCCGTGGCAGCACCGAGAACCTGTATGATCTGATCCGCGCCTTCTTCCAACCCGCGAACGCGTTCTCGGTCAAACAACTCAAGATCGAGCGGGAACCCACGGTCGAACCGGACGCGATCGACGTGGCGCTCACCGTCAGCGCGCTCACGTTCGTGCGCGGGCCCGAGGACCTTGCGCGGCCGAAAGTGGAACGCCTGTTGCCGGTCACACCGCGAGGATACTGATGAACGCATTCTGGAGATGGCTGCTGCGCGCCAATGCGAGGATGGTTTTCCTCTGCCTGCTCGCGCTGCTGTGCGCCGTTTCCGGATGGTGGGCCTGGAAAGAGTTCGGCGCGCCCGTGCCCAAGCAAACGCTGCCGTCCTCCGGCGAACCGACCGCGCCGGACCCGCTCCGTGATCCTGTCGTCTTCCTCACACGCCAGCAGCAAGTGCCCGCGGAGGCGTACGCGGGCAACCCGTTCGCAGGCGCTTTCTCGCCCAAGAAGCGCGTGACGCACAGTGAACCCTCGACAAAGGCCAGGTACAAACCCATGCCCCGCACACGACGGCCTCGCGCACGGCGCAAGCAGAAGCCCAGCCTCATCAGCCTGACCTACCGCGGCATGATCGTGCGGCCCGACGGCCGCGCCGCCGCGCTCATCGAGGACCGCGCCTCCGGGCGCAGCAGCTTCTACGATGCCGGCTCCGTCCTGTACGGATTCCGGATCGGCGCCATCGAGTTCTCGCGCGTCCTGCTCGACCAGGGCGACGGCAGCAAGATCCCGCTCGAGTTGGGCAAAGCCCGCACGTTCGTGGAGGAGACCAGCCCGTGAACGAACCCGCAGACGCACCGGCAGAACAGATCCGGCTCTTTTCCGAAGGGCTCATGGCCGAACTCGGGGAGCAGCTGGCCAAGAGCGGGAAAGTCGCCCGCGCCCAGATCGAGGAGCTCTCTGCCCAGATGGCGCTGACCGGCGACACACTGGACAGAATCCTGCTCAAGGAGTCGCTTGTCTCCGAACGCGACATTCTCGAGGCGCTCTCCGAACTCACGCACATCCCGTTCCGGCCCGTGGCCGAATTCGAGATCGACGAGGCCGTCGTGCGCAGCGTGCCGGCAAAGGTCGCGATCCGATACCGGATCATGCCGCTCACCGTGCGGGACGGGATCCTGCTGGTGGCCTGCCACCGGGTCCCGGACCTGACGGTCGTGAACAGCCTGCGCATGCTGCTCGGCCGCCCGCTCGAATGGGTGCTGTGTTCCGAATCCGACATCGCGCAGTCGCTCAAACATTTCTACGGGCTCGGCGTCGAGACGGTCGACGACGTGATCCGAGAAAAGGCGCAGATCGAGGAACCGGAACAACAGGAATCGGATTTCTCTATCGACAACCAGAGCGACGCGGGCATCGTGCGGTTCGTCAACCAGGTAATCTCGGAAGCGATCCGGATGGATGCCACGGACATCCACATCGAACCGTTCGAGAGCCGGCTGAGGCTGCGCTACCGTGTCGACGGCGTGCTCCAGGACATCCCGGTCCCGCAAGGGATCCACCGGCTCCGCAAAGCGATCGCGTCCTGCGTCAAGATCATGGCGCAACTCAACATCGCCGAACGACGCAAACCGCATGACGGCCGGATCAAGGTGCGAACCGGCGGGGAAGAGTTCGATCTGCGTGTCTCTGTGCTGCCCACGCGGTTTGGCGAGACGGTGAACCTGCGGATCCTGAACCGCGCCTCGATGTTCATCGATCTTGCGCATCTCGGGCTCAGGCCGGATCAGCTCCCGATCCTGCAGAGCCTTTCCGCGCTGCCGCACGGCATCCTTCTGATCACGGGCCCGACGGGCAGCGGCAAGACGACCACGCTCTATGCGACGCTTTCGCGAATCAACACGAAAGAGGTCAAGATTATCACGGTCGAAGACCCCGTCGAATACCAGATGGACGGGATCAACCAGATCCAGGTCAATCCGCAGATCGACCTGTCGTTCGCCTCGGTGCTGCGCTCGATCCTGCGGCACGATCCGGACATCATTCTGGTGGGCGAGATCCGTGACGCGGAAACGGCTGATATCGCGGTGCGCGCCGCGCTGACCGGGCATCTCGTGTTCAGCACGCTGCACACGAACGACGCGGCCAGCGCCGTCGCGCGGCTGCTCGACATGGGGATCGAGCCGTATCTCGTATCCTCCTGCCTGGAAGGCGTCGTCGCACAACGGCTGGTACGCCGGATCTGCGCGACCTGCCGCGTGCCCATGGAGCCGGACGAAACGATCAAGGAAGAAATCCATGCCGCGCTGCCCGACCTGGCGCCCGATGCGGCCTTCTACAAGGGGCGCGGGTGCCCCGACTGCAACTTCACGGGCTATCGCGGCCGCATCGCGCTGTTCGAGATCCTCGTCATGCAGGACGAACTGCGCTCGATGATCGTGCATCAGCGCCCGTCCAACGAAATCCGGAACGCGGCAATCGAGCGTGGGCTGCGTCCGCTGCGCCACAGCGGCTGGTGCCGTGTGCAGGACGGGACGACAAGCGTGGATGAAGTACTGCGCGTGGCCAGGAAATTTGACTTTGCCACGAAAAAGCTACCAGCCTAGAATCGGGGGCTCGTTCTCTGCGCACGGCGCCCGCGACGTCGCAGCCGCGGGCGGAACAGGAGGAAGCCGGGCGCGCTCGGAGAAAGACAATGGCCGAGGCAAAACCGAGAATCCTGCTGGTCGACGACGAACCGGACGTACTCAAGGTCCTGCGCTTGATCCTGGAGACAAAGGACTACGAAATCGTTGCGGTTTCCGACGGCAGCGAGGCAAGCCGCCTGCTGCAGACAGAGCACTTCGACCTGCTCATCTCCGACATCGTGATGGAGCCGATGACGGGTATCGAGCTGTTCCACATCGCGAAACGGCGCCAACCCGACCTGCCCGCATTGATGATCAGCGGCTACGCGACGATCGACACCTCGATCGACGCGATTCGCGAGGGGGTCTTTGACTGCCTGACCAAGCCGTTTCCGCCCGCGCAATTCCTGTTTGCGGTTGAAAGCGCGTTGCGGTTCGGATCCGCGGACCGGCGGGAAGCCGTGGACCTGCTGCCTCCGCTGGGGGGCAGCTTCTACTATGCAAACATCGTGGCGGAGAACCCGAAGATGCGGCGGGTCTGCGATTTCATCGACCGTGTGGCCGGCATGGAAGTGCCGATCCTGATCACGGGCGGGCGCGGCACGGGCAAGACGCTGATCTCCAAGACGATCCACGCGCAGGGCCCACGCAGACGCCGGGATTTCGTTGCGGTCAGCTGCGCCGGACTGCCGCCCTCCTTCTTCGATTCCATCTTCCGATCAACCGGCGACGCGAGCACCCGTGCGCCGGTCGGCACCGTGCTGCTCAAGGAAATCGGCGTTATGCCCATCGCGATTCAGGACAAGCTGATCAGCGTGCTGGAAGCCCGCGCGGCAGCCGAGAACGCAGAGCAGTATAACGATGTGCGGATTCTGGCCAGCACGACGACCGGGCTCGATAGCTGTCTGCAGGACGGCTCGTTCCGCCAGAGCCTGCACCGGTATTTCAGCGTCATCTCGCTGGTCATTCCGCCGCTCAAAGAACGAAAGGAAGACATTCTTCCGCTCGTCTCGCACTTCCTGCGCCTCAAGGTCGGAACCGACGCCGCGCTGCCTTCGCTCTCCAGCAAGGCGCATGAGGCGCTCGAGAACTACGCGTGGCCGGGCAACGTACGGGAATTGAAAGAGACGGTCGAATACGCGTTCGCCACATCCGATGCGAAGCAGATCGGGCTGGCGGAGTTGCCGCAGGCCATCGCCGGCCAGGCGGGCAGTGCGGCGGCCGCGACACGGCCCGCGGCGCCGGCGCCGGGCGCCGATCCGAGAGGCCGCTTCCTCAAGGCATCCTTCCGCACGGCCCTGTCCCACATGCGCTCGGAGGAGGACGAACCGGCGACCAAGCCGGACGATGCGCCGGCGACCAAGCCGGACGACGAGCCGCCCGACCCGGACAAGGCCGCCGGTTCCGTCTGGTTCTCCCAATGAGCGGCGGGACACCCAGCGCGGGGGCGCGCCCGTCAGGGGGCCGGCGGCCCGAGTTGTTTCTGTTGGCCGGCATTCTGCTGTTCGGCGCGCTGCTCCGCGCCGGCTATCTGAACCAGCTGCGTCACGCGCCGGATTTCCGGATGCCGCAGGTCGATGCCGATTTCCACAACTACTGGGCGCGCGGGCTCGCGATCGGCCTCGCCTATTTCCTCTCGGTCCTGCCGTTCTTCGCCGCCGCGCGGTACCGCGTCCCCATCATCCCGCTCCTGCTGCTGCTTGCCGCATACGGCGCCGTCCGGATCTGCTCGCAACTGTACAACCGCCGATGGCGGCACGCCGCCGTCCGATCCGGCCTGGTGCTCGCCGTGTACCTGCCCGCCGCAGTCAACTGGCTGGACTACGAACCGGACCTGGCCCGCTTACGGGCATTGGATTGCATGTTGCATGTTGTATGTTGTATAGTGCGGGTTGGGAACGACGGCTGGTCGTCCTCTTCAAGGAGCGGCACAAGACAATGAAGAAGGGTTTCGTCGATTTACAGGTCAACGGATGGATGGGCATCAGTTTCTCCGACCCCGACCTGACGTTGCAGGAAGTGCACGAGATCACGCTGGACTTGGCGAAGCGCGGCACGATCGCGTACTGCCCGACCGTCGTAACGGAGCACTACGACACGTACAGGCACAACCTGCCGATTCTCGCCGAGGCCATGGAGGATCCGGAGCTCGGCCCGCACTTGTTGGGCATCCACATGGAGGGTCCTTTCATCTCAATCAAGAAGGGCGCGCGCGGCGCGCATCCACGCTGCTACGTGAAGCGTGCGGCCGTCGCCGAATTCGACAGGTTCCAGGAATGGGCAAGAGGCCGAATCGCACTGCTGACCCTGGACCCCTCCCACCGGCGCGGCGCGGATCTGATCCGCCACGCGCGCGCCCAAGGCGTTGTCGTCGCGATCGGCCATCATTTCGCCGAACCGGCCGACATGCAGAAGGCAGTCGAAGCGGGCGCCACGGTCGCCACGCATCTGGGCAACGGGATCCCGAACAAGATCGACCGGCACCGGAACCCGCTGTGGTGGCAGCTCGCCTGCGACGAGCTGTGGGCCTCGCTCATTACCGACGGACATCATCTGCCTGCGCCACTTATCAAGGTGGCGCTCCGCGCAAAGACTCCGGACCGTGTCGTGGTCGTGAGCGATGCCTCGCCGCTCGCCGGCCTGCCGCCCGGCCAGTACGAGGCGTTCGGCATGCATGTCGTGATCGAGGAATCGGGCCGGATCTACTCCCGGGAATCGGACAGTCTGGCAGGCTCGCATGCGACGATGCTCGAGTGTATGAACTTCCTGGCTTCGCTCGAACTGCTCGATGAGGAGAGTCTGTGGCGGCTCGGCGTCGACAATCCGCTGCGGATTCTCGGTAGGACGCCCGATCTGCTCGACGCCATACCCGGCCCCGGCGTCACGTTCGACGGCCACACCTTCAGCGTCGGCGGGTGACTGCCTCGCTCGGGAGCCCGGCCAATGCTGTGCAACATGCGCAGCACGTTCTCTTGAACCGAGTCACCCCTTGAAAATCACGAACTTGCGGAGAACGAAGTTGATCGTAACGGCCGCGACGACATTCGCGCCCCACGTCATCTCCCGCCCCCAGCTGAAACACGAGATAAGGAAGAAGCCTATGCAGGTTCCAATTCCAATCGCCAGCCCGGACACCGCATAGAACATACCTACCTCGATCCACCACTTGTGACGTCCGGCCTTGAATACCCACTTCACGTTGATCAAGTACGCGACCAGATTAGAGATCAGGAATGCCAACAGATTGTCGATGGCAAAATGCCGAGCCCGCACCGCGTCGCTCAGCCCGGACGTCTCGTGCACCGGCCAGACAAGGTCGAATGCGCGAAAGGCCGCGAAGTGCACGACCGTGGCGGCGACCCCGCCAAGTCCGTACTTCACAAACTGGAGGAACGGGTGCGCATCCGTCCTGGCAAAAGCACGCAGCCATATCTTGAGATTCCTGATCATTGCTCAACACCCGTCACCGGTCGTGCCCCCCGCAGCGGAACCCGCTCGATCACACCACGTTCCATCGGCTTGTTCTTCAACACCTCGTGCGGGCCGTAAAACCCCTTAGAGATACGGGTCAGCGCGTACACGATCGTGTACGGCTTCAGGAACGTCCCGGGATCCGCGACGGAATTGCAGCCGACCTGACAGAAGTCGCCCATACACACACCCATCTTCGGGCCATCCACTTCGTAGCATGCCCCGCCGCAGCGCACGAGCAAGGGTCTTCGTTCCGAACCCCCTCGCATTCCCTCGAAGATACCGAAATTCGCGGCTGTCACCTGATTCCCGAAATGCGTCATGTAACCGCAAAGCGAATCCCCGACGTAGCACGGGTGCGGAAACGACGCCTTGTCCATAAGCACCGCGTTCTTGTATTCGCCGCGTAGCGTGCAGACGTCGCCAACCACACAACTCCCGCGCAGGTAGGCGCCCTGCCGCAGCTCCGTGTGTCTACCGACGATCGTCGGGCCACGCAGCCCGACGCCCGGCTCCACGAGCGTGCCGCACCCAAGCGCAATACTGCCACTGTCCAGGTAGATGTACCCGCCCAGCACGCGTGCGCCGGGCCCGAGCACAACCGCAAAACGTTTCGCGCCCTTTTCAACGCCGACAACCACGCTCGGCTCGAACACCGCGCCTTCCCCGAGGATCACCTCAAAATGCCCATGCACATGCGCGTCCGATGGTGTGGAGTCCGTGAGAACGCGTGCGTCGTGCCGCTGTATCTCGGCACGCGCGAGCAGCCATTGCTCCGCGTAGCCGCGAATCCCGTAGACCGCGCCGCACACGGAATTCGAATTCTCGAGCAATGCCTGATGCGCGAACGGGTGCGCGACAAAGTCGAAGTAGCTCTCCCACCGCAGCGCCGCCGGCACTTCGGCGCTCGGCAAGCCTTCAAGCTGTATAGGCTCCGCACTCACGATCGCGTTTCCATCAGGAACAGTTCGCGGCCGGACAAGCACATCCCGGCGGGCCGCCGGCGCCTGCCGGGGCCCGGTTCTCTCAGGCGCGAATCGGTGCGCCCGCCAGCGCATGCCGCAGCCGCTCGGCGACGTGCGACACTATGCCTTCGGGAGTGATCAGAGGCAACATCAAATACACAACGTTGCCCAACGGCCGCACCAGGATCCCTTCGTCCTGCAACGCGCGCCGAACCGCCTGTAACGCGTCGGCGCTTTGCGGTGCGACCTCAACCGCGGCGATCATCCCGAGCGTCCGCACATCCCGGATACCGGCCACATCCGCCACGCCCCGCATGGACTCGGCGAGAACCCGGCCGGTACGGGCCGCACGCTCCACAACCGAGTCCTGCTCGTAGACCGCAAGGGTCTCGAGCGCGACCGCGCAGGCCAGCGGATTGCCGCAAAACGTGTGGCCATGGTAGAAGGTATGGTCGTCCTCTTCGTCGCCGAACGTCTCGAAAACCGAATCCTTGACCGCGGTCGCGCTGATCGGCAGGCACCCACCCGACAACCCTTTGCCAACGCAGACGATATCCGGGTCAATACCGGCATGCTCAAAGGCAAACATCCGGCCCGTACGTCCGAACCCGGTCGCGATCTCGTCTGTGATCAGCAGGACTTCGTGCCGTCGGCACAAGGCCGCCAGCCCCGACAGATAGTCCGGTTTGTAGATCTTCATTCCCCCCGCGCCCTGGCACAGCGGCTCGACGATCACGGCCGCGATTTCGGCCGCGTGCTCTTCGAGCAGCGTCTGCATCGACGCCAGGCACTGCAGCTCGCACGCACGATCCGGCCCGCAGCCCTCCGGACAGAGCTGCCCGCAACAGGGCGCAACGGCACGCAGGGCCGGGGCCAAAACAGGGCGGAATGCCTGATGGAACGGCGCCAAATAGCCGACCCCGATCGCGCCCAGCGTGTCGCCGTGATACGCGTTCTGAAGCGACACGAACCGCGTACGGGCCGGCTGCCCGAGATTCTGCCAGTACTGCAACGCGATCTTGAGCCCGGCCTCCACCGCGCTTGCACCGTCGCTCGCAAACAGCACATGCCGCGCGCCACCCAACAGCGTCGCCAATCGGCCCGCCAGAGCGACGGCCGGCGGATGCGTCATGTTCCCGAGAATGCTGTGAATCAGCACGCCGCTCTGCCGCCGAATCGCCTCGACCAAACGCGGATGCCTGTGGCCCAGGTTGCAGCACCACCATGAAGAAATCCCGTCGATGTAACGATTGCCGTCCGCATCGAACAGGTAGATGCCTTCTGCGCCCGTGATCACGGGAAAGTCCCGCGCGCTCAGCACCGACCAACGGCTGTACGGATGCCATACGGCGCCCAGGTCCTGCTCCCGGATGCTCTGTGTCTTCTGCTTCACGCCTCGCTCCTCCGAAGATCACGGCCTCAACGCGGCTCGGCAGGAGCCTCGCCCTCCATTTTCGTTGTGCCGGGTCAGTCACAGGCTCAACGGAGAAGCGTGTCCACGCCCGCCCGCCATTCCTCGGCACAGCTTGCGGAGCCCCGGCACGTGCGGCATGCACGCCTCGAGGAACCGGTCCGGACGTGGTGTCCCCCGCGCAAGACAGCGCAGGCGCGGCAGATGCCCCAGCACGGGCAGCCCGGAAAGCCGCGCGATCGTGCGCTTGTTGTCACGCGCGATGTGGGCCGGCCCTCGCGCGGGCACGTCGTTGAACACGATCCCGAGCACGTCCAGGCCGCTGCGCCTGAGCGCCTCGACCGACAGCAGCGTGTGATTGATCGTGCCCAGCCCCGACCGCGCGACAAGCACGACCGGCACACCCAGCGTGTGCATCATGTCCGTCATCAGGCGTTTTCCGGCAACCGGAACCATGACGCCGCCCGCCCCCTCCACAACGACAAACGCGTGGTCCGCCGCCAGCTCACCGTACCGCTTGCGCACGCGCGCGAACCCTATCCGGCGGCCCGCACGCCGTGCCGCAAGATGCGGCGAACATGCCGGCGCGAACCGGTACGGCGCCATTCGCTCCTTCTCGGCGACAGTCGCACGCAGGCCGCAAACCGCGAGGCAGAACTCAAGGTCCGGCGCCACAAGACGACGGCCTGCCCGCCGGCATCCGGTCTGGACCGGCTTCATGGGCACGGCGTCCACGTTCCGCGCTCGCAACACCGCCGTCAGCGCAGCCGCCACCACGGTCTTTCCCACATCCGTGTCGGTACCCGTCACGAAAAGCCCGGTTGTTCTCGGTCCTCCCATCCTACCGTCCTGACCCCGCAGCTCGCGCAACGAAACCCGTTGGTCCCCGCGCTTCCTCTCCAGACCCGACTTCAGTCGGGTCGACGCCCCGGCCCCGTTGCGACATCACCACGATTCATCGTGGTGCCGCCGCCCACAGGGCCAGGCGGTCCCCACCCCGCCGCCCACAGGGCCAGGCGGTCCCCGCCCACAGGGCAGGGCGGCCCCGCCAGTCTACGCGAACCTGGCGCGCACGTACAGCACATGATAGCTCGCGTGAACGGTACCGTCAGCCGCGGCGTGACGCCGCTGGTACTCCGCAATCACGCGGCGCAACTCGCCGCGAGCCAACGGTGCGGCGCCGACCGAGACGGGGCCGGCGGTCACCCCCCGCAAGCGCAGGGATTGCAGAAAGTCGGCGGCCGAGGCATGGGGCTCCCGCAGGATTGCCGTTTGCGCAGTCTCCAGTGTCAGGCCGGTTGACCGCAACGCCTCCCGCACCTCCGGCTCACTCGGCAAGCTCGTAGGCGGCCTCTTGCCCGGCGCGATATCCCGGCGAACGGCATGCAGCTCGCAAAGGGTCCCATCCAGCATCAACGCCAACACCGCCTGGCCGCGCCTGGCCAGCAGCCTGCGCAGGCCGGCCACCGCGTCGCGCACCGGAAACACCCAGTGCAAGGCGGAACTGCTGAACACGACGGGATACGGGCGTTCGGGCACAAACGTCCGCACGTCGCCCGCCATACAGCGCAGCCTTTCGAGCCCGGCAAACCGCTCTCGCATCCTGGCCAGCATCCCCTCGGACGCATCCAGCGCATCCACCCGCACGGCCGGCCAGCGTGCGAGCACTCGCTCAGTCAACACGCCGGTGCCGCAGCCGATCTCCAACACTCGGTCCGGCGGCGGGCCCGGTTCGATCAGGCGCAACAGCGCATCCGCAACCTGCGTCTGGACCCGGGCCCGCGGGTGATAACTCGCGGCCGCCCTGGAAAACCGGGCAAAGATAGGCTCGTGCGCATGCTCGCCGTTCACGTCGTGGCCCTCAGAAAGCGGGCAACGGAGCCGGCGAACTCCGCCGCCCGCTGTCTGGGTAGCCCGTGCCCGGCCCCCTCCACCAGAACCAGCCGTGAGCCCGGAATCCGCCCGTGCATGTACCGCGCGGCCGCGCAGGAGATAACCCGGTCGCGCGTGCCGTGCACGATCAACGTCGGGATCCGCAACGCGCCGAGCCGCGCGCGCAGATCCGTATCGCGCAGATACATCAAATCGCGACGGAGCGGCTCGGGCCCGGCACGCAGCGCGCCGGCCACCCAGCCGTGCAATTCTTCGTCGTCCGCGGAATCAGGGAAAACGGCATCGCAAAAGAAGGAACGCAGCGTCCGTTCCGCGGCTTGACCCAGACCGATTTGCATCGCGCGAAAACTTCGGTCAGAAACCCCGCAGTCATAGTCGGGCCCGCCCCGAAATCGGCTCGTCGTGCCGACCAACACGAGTGCGCCCGGCCGTGCCTGCCCCGAACAGAGCAACTCGAGTGCGACCATCCCGCCCATGGACCATCCGATCAAGGTCGTCGCAGCCGGACACGCGCCCAAGAACGCGGACAACCCGCGCGCGTACGCCGAGCAATTGGCTCCGACGCCTTCCGCGCCGCCCACGTGTCCCGCCAATTCCGCCAGCGAGATCGCGCGTACCGAGCCCAGCATGCCGAGCGCGCGAGCGGCCGGCGCGATCCATGCGGCGTCGCACGCCCACCCGCTCACGAACACCAGGCGCGGCGCCCTCACAACAGACCCTCCTCCCGCAGCGCGCCGCACACGCACTGCGAAGCACGATCGAGATCCGCCTCCGTGTGCGCGAGTGACACGGATAACCGCAACCGCGCCGTGCCTTCCGGTACGGTCGGCGGCCGTATCGCCACGGCCAGCACGCCCCGTTTCCGCAACGCACGCGACACACGCAACGCCGCCGCGCTCGGGCCTACCCGTACCGGCACAATCTGGCTGGCCGACAAACCGGTATCGATTCCACCGGCCGCAAGCCGCGCCCGCAACCGCGCCGCGCGCCGGAGAAGCTCTTGTCCCAGCCGCGGCTCTGCGCGGACCAGGTCCACGGCCGCAGCCGCGGCGCCCAGTACGGGCGGCGGCAACGCCGTCGAAAACACAAACGTGCGCGCCGCATTGACAAACCAATCCCGCATCCGCCGCGAGCACGTCACAAAACCGCCGTAGCTGCCCAATGCCTTGCTGAACGTCCCGACACAGACGTTCACCCCGCCTTCAAACTCGCTCCGTCCCACGCGGCCCGCGCCGGCTTCGCCAAAAACCCCGACTGCATGCGCGTCGTCGATAAACAGCAAGGCCTCATGCTCACGCGCCGTCGCGATCAACTCGGGCAGCGGCGCCAGATCGCCGTCCATGCTGAACACCGATTCGGTCACGACGAGCCGGCGCTCGCCCACGCCGTGCCGCCGCAACAGCGCGGCCAGATGCGCCATGTCGTTGTGATGGAACCGATGCAGACGGGCGCGGCTCAGCAGGATCCCGTCCAGAATACTCCCATGCGCCAGCCTGTCGGCAAACACATGCAGGTCCCGCCCGAGCAGGGCCGGCAACGTACCGAGATTCGCCAGGGCCCCGCTGCCGAAGACCAGTGCCGCCGGCGCGCCTTTGAACTCCGCGAGCTTCGCTTCCAACACTTCATGCAAATCCAAAGTGCCTGTTATCAGGCGCGAAGCCGTTGCGCCCGCCCCATACCGCTCGAGCGCCCGGCGCGCCCCACCGAGCACTGCCGGATGCCGCGACAGACCCAGATAGTCGTTGGACGAAAAGTTCAGATACGTTCTGTCGCCAACCCGCAGCGAGCCGCCCGTGCCGGCATAGACACGGGGTTCGCGGAACAAAGAGCGTTCCCGCAATTTGCCGAGCCCTGCACTGACCCAGTCCTCATTCCGCATCGCCGCCGAGATCCCGTAACATCTTCATATCCCGAGCCACATCCCGCCCCGCAATGGTCAGCAAATCGCCAATCATCATACCCGTCGCACCCGCATAGAAGATCAACGCCTGCAGATCACCCAAATGCATGCGCCCGACGCAAACCTTCAGCTCGGCCCTCGGGTTGACCATCCGGAACATGGCAATCGTGCGCAGCATCGGCAGGGGCCGGATCGAAGGGCAATGCGCCAACGCCGTGGCCTTGACCGGCACGAGAAAGTTCAGCGGCACCGACTCCACCTGTTCGGCCGCAATCGCAAAAGCCAGCTCCACGCGCTGTGCAAGGCTTTCGCCCATACCGAGAATTCCACCGCAGCACACCTCCAGGCCCGCGGCTTTCGCGGCGCGCACCGTCGCCAAACGCCTTTCGTATCCATGCGTCGAGCAGATCGCCGGGAAGAAACTCTCCGCCGTCTCCAGGTTGTGATGGAAGCGCCGCACACCCGCCGCCTTCAAACGCAGCAACGCGTCTTCGCCAAGACACCCGAGCGACGCGCACCACGCCGCGCGGTCCGCCGGCACGCCGCGTACCGCCGAACAGACCCGGTCGACCTCGCGCTGACCAAGCGCCGCACCGCTTGTCACGACCCCGAAATGCGAGACCGGCAGCGCCTGTGCCCGCCGATATGCCGCGCGAATCTGCTCGCTCGATTTCAGGCCGAAAACCGCGGCGCCCGTCTCGTGGTGCGCGGATTGAGCGCAAAACGCGCAGTCCTCCTTGCAGGCCCCGCCGCGCGCGTTCATGATCGAACACAGCGTCTTGCGGCTGCCGAAGTAACGGCGGCGCATCGCGCTCGCCGCGCAAAGAAGTTCGGGCAGATCGTCGGCCCGCGTCTCGAGCATGGCCAGGGCGGCCGCGCGCGAAATCGGCACGCCGCGCTCCGCCGCCGATCTCAAAGTCTCTCGCAGTCCCGTGTCCATCCCGTAACTCCCCGGCCGCCCCCGGAAAGCAAAAAGTCTCGCACAGATGGCCACCCAGTTCAAGGGTTCCCAGAAAAGGCAGATTTACCTTGAACCTGCACCACATCCGGAAGTACAATCCCGACGCTATGCGCATCGCGTACGTACTGCTCACGACCGCGCTTCTCGCGCTGCCGGTCACTGCCGCCGAGATCGCAGAAGGCGACACCGAGCAACAGGTGCTCGACGCGCTCGGCCGCCCGCAGGGGCGCATGACATACCAGGGCTAGACGGTCCTTACCTATGAGCGCCACGTCGTGACCCTGCGGGAAGGACGGGTCGTCGCCGTCAAGGAGTGGGACTCGGCCGCGCCGCCGCCGACCCGTCTCTGGCGCGCTGTCATGACGCCCAGGAAGACAGCCGCCGAGCCAGGCGCCGAGCCGCAAGCGCAGCCAACGCCATCGCAGGAAAAGAAGGCCGCGTTCCTGCCGCCCGCATACTGGCAAGGCTTCATGCAGCGCTACCCGAAAGCCGACGTCGCGCACGAGCTGGACGAGGCCCGGAAGCTCGCCGCCGCAAAGGATAAGTACGAACCGATCGACCTGGCCAAACTGACCCCTGCCAAATCGCGCGCAACCGACCTCCAGAGTCTCCAGACCGTGCTCGCCAGAGAACGGGCGGCCTACGGCAAGACCAAGAGCAAGGGCCCGCGCCGGCGCGCGCGCCAACGCATCTGGTGGCACAAGGAATACATCAAGCAGCTCGGCGGGTAGCCGGCCGCACGCGCGCCCCACCCGGGGC
>Ga0272441_10006441_pt1 | contig 19662 bp, 21 predicted proteins | sample SSMProp6N_FD_193582 | JGI IMG/M metagenome (GOLD analysis project Ga0272441, IMG submission 193582) | Marine sediment archaeal communities from Little Sippewissett salt marsh, Falmouth, MA, United States - SSM-Prop-6N | ecosystem: Environmental > Aquatic > Marine > Wetlands > Sediment ... | reverse complement strand
AACTCAGGCCGAGGACTTCTTCAGCCGGGAAGATTATTTTTCCGCCCACTACTACGCTGTTCAAGCGGCTCGCCTGGACAGCGGCCGCCGGGACGCGCGGCGCCTGGCGGCCCGGGCCTGGGAGAAGATCAGCGGCCTGGAGCCGGACCGGGAAAAAATTGAGGCCCGGGAGTTTTTCCTCACCAAGAAGGAAGGCTTTGAAGCCCTGGTGCGGGTTCAGGATCCCTTAAAGGCCTACGCCATCTTCAATGCCCTGGCTGCAACCCATCCCAATGATCCCGACGTGGTCCGCTATCTGGAAGAAAGCCGGCAACAGGTGGCGGCGATCTCCTATTTCCTGGACGAGGCTGACCGGGCCGGCGGGGTACCCGGGATCGACGGCATTCTGTTCGTGAATGTCAGGCAGGACGACCGCCGCGAGATCGTCTATGTCGACAACCTGGTGGAGACAGAAGCGGGCGCCTTCGTGACCGGGGTGGAGGTTATCCAGTTCGAGGTGGGCGGCGAGGTCACCCTGCACCTGGCTTCGGCCCGGGGCAAGCTGCTGCCCCGGACGGATGAACAGGAGGGCTCGGTCATTGTCCTGACCGGCCTGGACCGCAGGAATCCCGATCGCAGGGAGAGCCCCGTTTATTTTGTCGGGGATCCCCGCCGTCTGGCGGCCTCCGAACGCTTCGAGAACCTGCTCCCGGTGAACCTCTCCCGGGAGGACCTGCAGGTGCTGCGCCTGGGTTTTCCGGCTGCGCCGCGGCTGGGGCTGGGCGCCCTCTGGCAGCTCCGCAAACGGAGCGAGCAGTACGGCTATCCGGGTGCGGAGCTGGCCCGTGAAATCCTGGACCGGATTTTGCAGCCTTTTTCCTTTCTCATCCTCTGCCTTTTCTCGGTTTCCCTGGGCTGGTCCTTCCGCATTGGTCGCGCCCGTCCTCCCCGCCTGGGCTATCTGTTCCTGCCCTTCTTTCCCCTGGGCGTCGCCGTGCTGACGGCCCTCTACCTCACCGCTCAGAAAATGATCCTGGACTTCATCCTGGGTACCCTGGGATTCGGCTCAGCCCTGGCGGTTCTGCTGGTGCTGCAGGGGGCTCTGCTCTTCGTATCTCTCAGCGTGCTGGCCGGCCAGAGAACGGACCGGTAGCTGCAGTGATCGGGTCGCGGGCTTCCCGGCATTGACAGCGACAGGAGCCTGTTGCTATCCTCTTAGCTTGAGAGGAAACAGGTGGCATTTAAGGGAAAACTGATTGGTGCACTGCTCGGCTCCTTTGCCGGTCCCATGGGCACTATCCTGGGCGGTGTGATCGGCCATTTTTTCGATATGGCCAGCAACGAACGCAGAAGCAGCGGTGCTTTTTTCTCCCACGCCGACACCGCCCGGGTGGACAGGGTCTCCACCGCCCAGCTGAATTTTCTATCCTCTCTGATCGGGCTGTCCATTGCCGTGGCGAACGCGGACGGCCATGTCCGCACCTCCCAGATCAGCGCTCTGAGGTCGTTTTTCCGGGAGAACTTTCCCTACTCCGAGGACGACCAGCAGCTCATTCGGCAGATCATCGACGAAACCTTCAGAAACAGAAGCCGCCTGAACGTGGCGGGGTTGTGCGGCTATTACCGCTCCATCTCCGTGCTCACGGACCGCCTGCTGCTGCTGCGCCTGCTCTTCAAGATCGCCGTGGCCGACAACCTGGGCATCGATCCCCGGGAGGAAGCCCTGATCCGCAAGATAACCTCCCTTTTGGGTTTGAGCGAGTATCATTTTAAGAGCGTCCAGGCCGAATTCAGCCGGGTGGAAAAGCGGGCCTATCAGATCCTGGGCGTGGACCCCCGGGCTTCGGAGGCGGAAATCCGCAGTGCCTACCGCAAGCTGGCCTCGGAGCATCACCCGGACCGGGTCGCCAACCTGGGGGAGGAATTCGTCAAGGTGGCCGAAGAGAAGTTCAAGCTGATCAACGAGGCGTATGAAGAAATCCGCCGGGAGCGAGGCTTTTAATTCTCCGGCAGCCGCTTGATGCGCGCTCCCAGGGCCCGCAGCCGGGGGGCGAGCTCCTCGTAACCCCGCTCGATCTGATAAACATTGTGGATGGTGCTCTTGCCCTCGGCGCAGAGCGCCGCGATCACCATGGCCATGCCGGCGCGAACGTCCGGGGACACCAACTCGGCGCCGCGGAGGCGGCAGGGCCCGCTGACCACGGCCCGGTGAGGATCGCAAAGTACGATCCGGGCTCCCATGCCGATCAACTTGTCCACGAAAAACATCCTGGACTCGAACAGTTTTTCATACACCAGCACCGTACCTTCCACCTGGGTACTCACCACCAGGATAATGCTGATCAGGTCCGGGGGAAATCCCGGCCAGGGCGCATCGTCGATCTTCGGGATCATGCCCCCCAGGTCGGGTACCACCCGCAGCTCCTGGCCGGCGGGGATGCGGATGTTCTGGCCTTTGGTTTCCCAGTGGATGCCCAGCTTGCCGAAGGCGACCCGGGTCATCTTCTGGAACTGGGGGGAGGCGTCCTCGATTTCCAGCTCGCTGCGGGTGACCGCGGCCAGGCCGATGAGGGAGCCGACTTCCATGAAATCGGTAGAGATCTTGAATTCCGTGCCGTGCAGCCCGCGCACGCCCTGGATGCTCAGGATATTGGAGCCGATACCGGAAATCTGTGCACCCATCTGGTTGAGCATCAGACAGAGGTCCTGGACATGGGGCTCTGAGGCGGCGTTCTGGATCACCGTCAGTCCTTCCGCCATGACGGCGGCCATGATGGCGTTCTCCGTGGCCGTCACCGAGGCTTCATCCAGAAAGATCTCGGCTCCCACCAGCTTGTTGGCCTGAAGGGTGAAGATGCCGTCCACCTCGATGCGCACCCCCAGCTCCCTGAAAGCCAGGAAATGGGTATCCAGTCTCCGCCGGCCGATGACGTCTCCGCCCGGAGGGGGAAAGGAGACTTTGCCGATCCGGGCCAGCAGGGGGCCCGCGAAGAGAATCGACGCCCTGATCTGCGCCGCCAGCTCCAGGGGCAGGCTATCCTGTCGGAGATCGCGGGTGCGTATACGGTAGCTGTGGGGCTCGAGTTTCTCCACGCTGCTTCCCAGGGAGGAGAGAATCTTAAGCATGACCTGAACGTCTTCGATATCCGGTAAATTCTTGAGGGTAATCTCCTCGTCGCTTAAGAGTGTCGCGGCCAGGCAGGGAAGGGCGGCGTTTTTATTGCCGCTGGGTTTGATGCTTCCTTTGAGCGGGTAATTACCTTCTATTTCATACTTGTACATACGGGGCAACTCTAATCCCTCCCGGGCCTGCTGTCAATCAACAGTTTTGCTTTCAGGCTGACACAGCACGAACTGCCGCCTGTCGAAGGGATTCTCGGCCATGCGGATCAGTCCCGTACCGATGGTCGAGATACCGTTCACGTCGATGAAACGGATGGAAAAACGGAAACAGGCCTCTTCCGTATTATCGGCAGCGAAGGGATCCTCCAGGATCTCCGGGAAAATGACTTCCCGTATCTCCGAGAGGCGGTGTTCGTCCAAATCCGTGAGGCCCAGTGTCATTTCCAGAATGGCAAGATCCGGTGTTCCCGCGGCTCTCTGCTGTTCCAGCCAGGCGGGATCGAGAGCGTAGGCCAGCAGGCGGGGCACCGACCCGGCGATAAGGTCCTGCCGTATCCGGAGCAGAAAGAGGCGCAGGTTGCGGACCACCGTGGTATCCCCGGCCTCCCGGTAGCGGTGGCCGTTCCAGCGCCGCCAGCTCAAAAATGTTTCGACCCCGGAGCCTTCCTCCATTCCCCGTTCCTTGACAAAGATGTCCAGCAGGCCGTCGCCGTCCAGGTCCCGCAGGTAGGAGCGTGTGTTGAGGGTGTTTTTCAAGCGGGCGCGGTCGAGCAGCACATCCGCCGTGTCACCGAAAACCAATAGCTCGCTTTCGCTGCCCTCGGGTGTATGAAATGAGACAGTTACCAGCAGGGGCGAGGGTTTACGGCTGTCCAGGCGGCGGATCTCCATACCGTCATAGGCCAGCCATTTCCCCAGGTAGTCGGTGCGGCTGGGCACAAGGCTCCCTTTAAGGTTTTGAAAGCTGATCAGGTAGAAACCGACGCTGCGCCCCTTCGCTTCGAAGACCCGGGAGTAATCGGTAAGCCGGTCCATTTCCTGGTCGGAAAGCTCGCGGGCTGGAATACCCAGGGCGAAGCCTTCCGGATGATCGTCGCCGTCCAGGTCCGCGAGCAGGACAGTGGCCTGGCCCCGGATGTTCAAAAGCTCCAGGGTTTCCGGAAAAAGCTGCGCCGCCTGCTTGCCCGCCTCGCGCAGGCTGATCTCGGGGGGCCGCGGCTCAGCCTGGGGCGGCTGCCGGCTCCCCGGGCCGTCCCGATCCTCCGGAGCGGGCAGAGAGGCATCCGGGCCCGCTTTCCGTTCTGCCCGGGTCAGGTGCCGGCAGCCCGACGCGGCCAGGCAGACGATCAGCAGGGCCACAAACAGCCCTTTCCGGAAAAAGAGCACTCTGTTCATGCTGATTGATGATAGTCGAAAGCTCGGCTTATTGCTACTTGGCTTTGAATTTTTTATTGGTTTTGCCCCTGTCCCGTGGGGGCGGGGGGCCCTGCGACCCGCTTTGCTTTAGCTCCTTTTCCATCTCCCGGCGCGTGTAGGCCACGAATTCCTTCAGGCGCTCGTTTTCCAGTCTCAGGCTTTCGATTTCGTGAATCATCCAGTGATAGTCTTCGTCCGCTTCTTCCACATCGTAGAGGAGGTCGGAGCCGGGATTGTAGCGGCTGTAGAAAACCCGATGAGTTTTGATCATCTGCCGCAGATGGTCGAGCCTGTTCTTCAAAGCGAAATCCCCTTCCCGGTTTGATGGAGAGACGCGAAGCTATATTGAAAGGATAAGAAAAAAGAAATTGCCCGGGAAAGGACTTGAACCTTCACGGGGTAACCCCCACTAGACCCTGAACCTAGCGTGTCTACCAATTTCACCACCCGGGCTTGAGAAGAAAGTAGCAAATTACCTTTTACTTGTCAATCAGCTTTGTTCCAAAATATTCCTCCCCCGCGCCCCGGGAGATGGACGGGCCTTCCCTGTCCCGGCGGGCAGCTTTGCGGGAAAATGCTATGAAAAAGAGGCTGTTTCTGCTACATTAGTACGCAACAGGAGGCTCGAACTGCGTATACTATATATCGGAGAAATCGTCGGCTCTTCCGGGGTTTTCTGCGTCAAGCAGCTGCTCCCGGAGCTGATCAAAGAGCGGAGCATCGATTTCGTGATTGCCAATGGTGACGGGGCGACCGGGGGATTCGGCATCGGCAAAAATCACGCGGTCTATCTGCACAAGCTGGGCATCAATGTGCTCACATCGGGTGAATGCATCTATTACAAGAAGGACATGGTTCCCCACCTGAGCAAGGCGCCCTATCTGCTGCGGCCGCTCAATTATCCCTACGGCAATCCCGGCCGGGGATGGGCCAGTTTCCAGGCCGGAGACCAGAAAATCGCCGTCATCAATGTGCTGGGCCAGGCCAGCTTCCGGCGGGTGCACCTCGCCAATCCCTTTCTGCTGCTCACCGACCTCCTGGCCCGCATCAGGCAGGAAACCGGCATTATTGTGCTTGATTTTCATGCCGCCACCACGGCGGAGAAGAACAGCATGTTCTATCATCTGGACGGGCAGGTCTCCGCGGTCCTGGGCAGCCACAGCAAGGTCCTGACCGCGGATGAACGCATCCTGTCCGGAGGAACGGCGGTGATCACGGATACGGGGCGCACGGGAAGCAGCTATTCCGTGGGCGGTCTGGATCCCGAGATAGAAATTCGCAAGCTGGTCACACAAATACATGAGCATTCCAGGGCCGCCTGGAAAAACCTGGAGCTCCAGGGGGTGTTGCTGGATGTCGACGCGGAAGGAAAGGCGCTGTCCATCGAGCGAATAAAGGAAGAGTGCGAAGGGGCGGAGGATGATAGAGAAAGCTATAGTGCGTGAGCTGCTGCCTGACGGTGTGCTGGTGGAATGCGGCGGCGAATGCGCCTCCTGCCGGGGCTGTGGGCACAAGAAGCCGGAGCGGCTGCTTATGGTCAAAAACCGCTCTGCCTTCACCCTTCATCCCGGCGACCTGGTGGATATACATATTTCCTCGGCGCAGGCGGTGAGCGCCGCTTTCCTGGTCCTGATTCTGCCGCTGCTGCTTTTCGTGCCCTTCTACTACGCCTCCGGCCGGCTGTTCCCGGCGATCAGCGAGCCCTTGCAGGTATTGGCCGGGTTTCTGGGCCTGACGCTGGGTCTGCTGAGCAACCTGATCTGGAAGAAAGCGCTCAATCAGGGACCGGACATCTTGAGGATAACAGCCACACATGCCCCGTAAGCCCTTTACCCTCATACCGAAAAAGATGGCAGCCGTGATCGCAGCGTCCCTGGAGGAGTTTTCCCTCTACGGCTATTCCCACGCCAGTACGAACAGAATTTGTGTGAAGGCCGAGGTATCCAAAGGGGCTTTGTTTCATAATTTCCACTCCAAGGAGAATCTCTTCTATTTCCTGATCCAGGACGGGCTAAAGACCGCGGAGAAGGTCTTTCGGGATCAGTTGGCCACCGCGAGCAGCTATGAAACCTTCGAGGAGTATTTTGTCGCTTCCTTCTTCGTGCTTCTCCACTACGTCCGGGACCACCCCCACCATTACAACATTTATCTGCGCCTGATCTACGATCCGGATATACCGATACGCGAGCGGGCAAAGGCCAGGCGGGTGGTGAAAATCTTTACCACCAGTATCTCCCGGGCGCTCTACCATGAGGGGCGCCGGCGCTCGCTGCTGCGGGCGGAGCTCTCCGATGCGATGGTCGACTTTCTCTTCAACACCGTCATCACCCGTTTCGTGGAGCTGGTTTACTTTCCCATGCGGGATCCGGGTATCGGGCTTCATACCAAGAACGAGGAAGAGCTGCGGGAGCACATCCTGATTATCTACAGGATGATCATGCAGGGATTGTCCGACTGACGGCGGCGGTCCGTAAGTATAAAACTTTTTAGATTTTCTCATGGAAGGGGCTATACTCATACGTGAGAGGTAGCAGATGGTTTCACTCAACATCAAAGGTTTTGCCCTGGATCCGGAAACAGGAACACCCATCGCCATACTGAAAAATGAAGTCGATGAGCTGGTTTTACCCATCTGGATCGGGCCCGCGGAAGCCAGCGCCATTATCGTGGAGCTGGAGGAAATCCGCCCACCCCATCCCCTGACGCACGACCTGTTCACCTATCTTTTCCTGCGCCATGGTTTCAGGATGGACGGGCTGGAAATCTACGATCGCTCTTTCGAGGGCAGCTATCTGGCCCGGATTAAATATCACAAACTCTTCAAGCACTACTCCATGAGCATCCGGCCCAGCGACGGCCTGGCCCTGGCGGTGCGCTGGGGCGCGCCGATCCAGGTGGAGGAAAGACTCCTACTGCCCCCCGCAGGCCTCTATCCCTTCCTGTGTGAAGAGAACCTTTGCGCCGAAGAGATCATGTTTTTGAACACGGAGGCCAAAACCCATTCACGCCTGATGTAGGCATCCGAATTGACAATCACGCCCAGATATGGTTCATTGCACCCGGATGAACAAATTTATCTTTGTCACCGGCGGCGTGTGTTCCTCCCTGGGCAAGGGCGTGGCGGCCTCCTCCATCGGCAATTTACTGGAAAACCGGGGCTGCCGGGTCCGCATGATAAAGATCGATCCCTACATCAATGTCGATCCCGGCACCATGAGTCCCTATCAGCACGGCGAAGTTTATGTCACGGATGACGGCGCGGAGACGGATCTGGATCTGGGCAATTACGCCCGCTTCACCGCCTCCCCGCTGGGCCGGGAAAATTCCATCACCACCGGGCAGATCTATCAGGAGGTGATTCGCAAGGAACGCGAGGGCCGCTACCTGGGACGCACCGTGCAGGTTATTCCCCACATCACGGATGAGATTAAACAGAGGATCGTACGGGTTGGAGAGAAGAGCGGCGCAGATGTGACCATCATCGAGATCGGCGGGACGGTTGGTGATATTGAGTCGATTCCCTTTCTGGAAGCCGCACGGCAGTTCATCCATGATCTGGGACGGAAACGGGTGCTCTTCATCCATCTCACTCTTGTCCCCGAAGTTTCCGATCACGAGCTGAAAACCAAGCCCACCCAGCATTCCGTCAAGTCGTTGCGGGAGATAGGGATTCAGCCGGATATCCTGCTCTGCCGCTGTCCCGCTCCCCTGTCGCCGGAGCTGGTCCGTAAAATATCTCTGTTTACCAATGTCGAGGAGGAGGCGGTCATCTCCGCCCACGACGTCAGCACCACCATTTACGAGATTCCCCTGCATTTTGCCGCCCAGAAGCTGGATGAGATCATCGTCAGCAAGCTGGAGCTGGAGTGCGGAACCCTGGATCTTCAGCACTGGCGCAGCCTGGTTGAAAGCTATGTACAGAGCGAAGGGAAGGTCCGGATCGGGCTGGTCGGCAAGTATACGGAGCTCCTGGATGCCTACAAGTCGATCTACGAGGCCCTTTTCCACGGCGGCATGGCGCAGGGAGTGCAGGTCGAGCTGGTGAAGGTCGACTCAGAGGGGCTGTCCGGCAAAGAGCCGACGGCGGAGAAGCTGGGCGAGCTGGATGGTATTCTCATCCCCGGGGGCTTCGGACAGCGGGGCATTGAGGGTATGATCGCGGCCGCCCGCCACGCCCGTGAGCAGGGACTGCCCTGCTTCGGCATCTGCCTGGGCATGCAGGTCATGGTCATTGAGTACTCCCGCCATGTCCTGGGCTGGGGAGAAGCCAACAGCACGGAATTTGATCCTCACACCCCCCACGCCGTGATCAGCCTGCTGGAGGAACAGCAGGACGTGACCACCTACGGGGGCACCATGCGGCTGGGCGCCAGCAAAAGCAGGCTGGCATCAGGCAGCCGCATCCATGAGATCTACGGACAGCCGGAAATATGCGAACGGCATCGCCACCGCTACGAAGTATCCAATGCCCACCGACGTCCTTTTCGCGAAGCGGGCCTTGTCTTGAGCGGCTTCACCCCCGACGAGGCCCTGGTGGAGGCCGTGGAATGGCCGGATCATCCCTGGGGTATCGGTGTGCAGTATCACCCTGAGTTCAAATCAACGCCCGTCTCCCCCCACCCCCTGTTCGCCGCCTTTGTTGCGGCCTGTAAGCGTCATGCGGAAAGCTGAGCTCTCTGCCCATACAGCCTGTTTCATCTTCTTGCTGATTTTCGCCGGCTGCAGCCTTGATTATGAAGAGGCGGGAATAGCCGAGGATATTGCCGAGGAAATCCCGGAAACAGTGTTCATCGATTTTACCCATACCATCGTGGACAGCGGCCGCCGCTGGGTCGTGCTGGAAGCGGAGCGGGCGGAATCCTATCCGAAGAGGAAAGAAGTCGTTCTGGATAAGGTGAGCTTCCGGGAGTATGATGAACAGGGTGAGATCGTGATCAGCGGCAAGGCCGATGGGGCAGTCTTTTATACGGACAGCGAAAATGCAACCCTGGCGGGGGGGATTTTTATCTATTCCGCCCCGGAGGAAGCCGGGCTCTACGCCGAGAGCCTCACCTGGACCCGGGAGGGCAGGATCCTGGAATCCGGGGGGGAAGACCCGGTGCTGATGCGGAAGGATGACGGCTCCTTCATGGAAGGAAGAATTTTCAGGGCGGATCTGCGCCGGAAAGAGTTCAGATTCGCCGCCGGAGTGAACGGACGCTATGAACAGACGGAGGAGTAAGCTGTTGTTCGCCTGCCTGCTTCTGCTGCCGCTGCCGGCGGCGGCGGAGACCATCTCTTTCAGCGGCGACAGTATGGAATCGGTGCTGGCGACGGGCAGGGAGCGCACCCTCCTTTCCGGAAACGCCTATGTGGCCACCGAAGAGAATGTAATCCGGGCGGACGTCATCGAGCTGTACGGAGACGAATTCCAGTACATTCGCACCCGGGGACATGTAGAGGTTTTGAATGAGGAGAAGCAGATCGAGCTGAGCTGTCAGGAGCTCTTCTACGACCGGGAGGCCAGGGTAATCCGGGTCAACGGCAATGTGGTCATGGTCGACAAGAAGAATGAGATGGTGGTCAAGGGAGGGTTCCTGGAAGACTGGGAAGACCGGGAGGAAACGATCGTGCAGATCGGCGTCCGGGTGTTGAAGGAGGATCTGGTCTGCCGCTGTGAATTCGCCCGCTACCTGCGGGACGAAGACAAGCTCGAGCTTGCCGGTATGCCGGTGGTCAACTGGAAGGGAGACGAGTACCGGGCCCTGAAGATTTTCATGGACCTGGACAAGGATACCATCAGGCTGGAGGGGGCCATCCAGGGCACGGTCGTGCCGGAAGCCGAGGAAGAAGAGTGAGTGACAACGGAAGCCTGAGAGTAGAGGGACTGGTCAAAAGCTTCGGCAAGAAGAAAGCTGTCGACGATGTCAGCTTCGGTATGAATGTTGGGGAAGTGGTGGGCCTGCTGGGGCCCAACGGGGCGGGCAAGACCACCATTTTCTATATGATCGTCGGCTTCATCCGTCCCAACTTCGGCAAGATCTACCTGAACGGCGAAAATATCTCCGACTATCCCATGTACAGGCGGGCCCGGGCCGGTATCTCCTACCTGCCCCAGGAACCCTCGGTGTTCAGAAAACTCACGGTGGAGAAGAATATTACTGCGATCCTGGAGACCCGCATCGACCTGGACAATAAACAGAAAGAGGCCAGGTGCGATCAACTCCTGGAAGAGTTGGGTATCCGGCACCTGCGCAAACAGAAGGCCTATACCCTTTCCGGGGGGGAACGGCGGCGGACGGAGATCGCTCGTTCCCTGGCCATTGAGCCGAAATTTCTGCTGCTGGATGAACCCTTCGCGGGGATCGATCCCATTGCGGTTTATGAAATCAAGAGCATCGTGGCCGATCTCTCCCGCAAGGGGATCGGCGTCCTGATTACCGACCATAACGTGCGGGATACTCTGGAAATCACCATGCGTTCTTACATCATCAACCTGGGTGAAATCGTGGTGGCCGGCACCAAAGAGGAGCTTCTAGAGAGCGAGGTGGCACGCAAGATCTACCTGGGACACCAGTTCCAGATGTAAAAAGCATTGACAATAACAATTTCAATAATTCACAATTAGTTTAGGAAATCAGGGAGGTTTTTTTGCAGTCCCAGAAGCCGGTACTGCGGCAAGAACAACGTCTGCGCATGACGCCTCAGCTCTATCAGGCCATTAAAATCATGGCGCTGCCGCTGCAGGAACTGCGTACCACCATCGAGATGGAGTTGGAAAAGAATCCGGCGCTGGAAATCATCGAGGATAACGCCCTGCTTTCCCTGGACGAGGCGCAGCGCCGGCAGAACGATGATATCGATTATTTCGACGACGCCTCCGATCCCGGCTACCTCCGTTCCCGGGACGGGCGCGGGGAAGACAGCAAACGGAAATTCCTGGAGGGAATGCTGAGCCGTCCGGAATCGCTCTCCGAGCATCTCCTCTGGCAGCTGCGGCTGCAGCCCATCGGTGCGCAGGATTTCCGTATCGGCGAGCTTTTAATCAGGAACCTGGATGACAACGGCTTCCACCGGGAGCCGCCGGAATCCCTGGTCGCACCGGCGGAGGCGGCGGTAATCCAGCGCCTGATGAAGATGATCAGGTCCTTCGAGCCTGTCGGCACCTGCACCCGGGATTACCGGGAATCCCTCTCGGTGCAGATGCAACTCCATCCCGCCGTCACGGCGGAAAGCATCGCGGTGGTGGGAAAATACCTGGGACTGTTGGAGCGGCAAAAATACCCGGAAATCGCCCGCCATCTGAAAATCAGCGTGGAAAAGGTCCTGGAGATCCAGGAGTTGATCCGGGAGCTGGATCCGCTGCCGGGGCGGCGTTTTTCGGCCGAAGCGCCGCGCTATGTGGTTCCCGATATCATGGTCAGGCTCCAGGACGGGGAGTTTGTCATCATCCTCAACGATGAGGAGATACCCGTACTGGGGATTAATCCCCTGTTCACGGATATCAGCGAGCACAAGGAAAAATTCAAGGGTAAGGAGCTCAAATCTTTCGTGTCCGCCAACCTGCAGGATGCCCGCTCTTTCATCCGCAGCATTCACCAGCGGAACGATACGCTTTTAAAAGTCTGCAAGGCGATTATCGAGTTTCAACGCGGTTTTTTCCGCCAGGGGCCAAAATATCTGGTGCCGCTCACCCTCAAGGATATCGCCGCTGAGATCGGCGTGCACGAATCCACCGTATCCCGGGCGACCAGCGGGAAATACATTCAGACCGAGTGGGGGATCTACGAGCTCAAGTTCTTCTTCTCCAACATTATCGCCGGACCCGTACCGGGGGGAGGAAGCTTTTCCAAGGAGGGCGTCAAGCAGATGATGAAAGAGATCATCGATGAGGAGGAGAAGCATCTCACGGATCAGCGTATCAGTGAGATGCTGGCGGCCAAGGGAGTAAGAATTGCCCGCAGGACTATTGCGAAATATCGCAAAGAGTTGGATATTATGAGTTCATATCATCGACAGTGAGGAGGCTATATGAATATCGAAATCAAGGGTGTGCACGTGGATATCAACGAGAGCACACGCGACTATATCGATAAAAAGCTGCAGCGGCTTGATTTCGCGAGTGATCATATTATGGATTTGTTGTTTACCTTGAGTCAGGAAAAACGGCAGTATAAGATAGATGCCAACATCAAGTTGCGCTGGGGACAGGCCATCCATGTCGGTGAGGTCAGTTTTGACCTCTTCGAAGGCATCGATTCCCTGTTCGACAAGATGGAATTTAAGATCAACCGGGAAAAAAAGAAAATACAGGAGCATAAAGGACAGGACTCGGTGCGCACCAGCGAACCGACGACAGAGGAATCCTGAAAGCAATCCATGGATGGAATCACCGTTCTCGATCTCTTGAAGCTCGAATTGAAGGAGAATGACGCCCTGGACCTGACCTGCATCGGCGGTCGGGCCGGTTTGGGGCGCATGATCCGTGTGGCGGAGATCAACCGGCCCGGACTGGAGCTGAGCGGCTTTTATGACAATTTCGCCTATCAGCGCATACAGATCTTCGGCCGGGGGGAAACCGCCTACCTCCTCAAGCTGCAGAGCGAAAAACGGCAGGACTCCCTGACCAGGCTCTTTTCCTGTGAGATCCCCTGCTGCGTGTTTACCCATAAGCTGGCCCCCAGCGAGGAATTTCTTGCCCTGGCGGAGGATTCCGGGTGCCCGGTACTGCAGAGCGAGCTAACCTCCTCGGAGTTTACCAGCCGGGTGATCAGGGTCTTGAGCAATATCTTCGCTCCCAAGGAAAGCCTGCACGGCGTGCTCCTGGAGGTTTTCGGCATTGGCATCCTGATTCAGGGTGAAAGCGGGGTGGGGAAGAGCGAAGCGGCCCTGGCTCTGATCGAGCGGGGCCATCGCCTGGTAGCGGATGACCTGGTGGAAATCCGCAGGGTGGGGGGCAACCTCCTGATCGGCAAGGGTGCCAAGCTGACCAGCCATCACATGGAAATTCGCGGCCTGGGCATTATCAATATCACCCATCTTTTCGGGGTAGGAGCGATCCGGGACAAGAAACAGATCCAGCTGGTCGTCAAGCTTGAGGATTGGCAGACTGGAAAGAATTACGACCGCCTGGGCGAAGCGGAAGAGACACTGGAAATACTCGGTGTCCACGTACCCTGTGTGCTGGTACCGGTCAAACCCGGGCGCAACATCCCCGTGATCATCGAAACGGCGGCCATGAACGAGCGCCTGAAAAAGCTTGGTTATTACTCGGCCAAGGAATTTTCCCACAGTGTGATGAAATGGCTGGAAACGGAAAGAGCCCGGGAGCTCTTCCTCGATGAGAAGTAAGACGATGACGGAAATGACGGTGCGTATCAAGAATCGAGCGGGTATTCATGCCCGCCCCGCCGCTTTGCTGGTACAGACGGCTAATCGCTTCGACTCCCAGATTTTTCTGGAAAAAGACGGTGAAAAAGTGAATGGGAAGTCCATCATGGGCATTATCACCCTGGCCGCCACCTACGGCGCGGAAATCAAGCTTATTGCCGAGGGACGGGATGAGGAGGATGCGGTCGGCGCCTTGAGCCGGCTGTTTGACAACAAATTCGAGGAGGACTGAGACGAGGGTTGTTTTTTTTTTAGCGATCCTTGTGCTGATGGTTCCGCCCGCCGTCCCGGGGCAGGAGATCCTGTTAAGCGCGGGGCTCACTTCCAGGGAGATCCGCGTCTCGGCTGACTACGCCGGCGACGAGATCGAGGAGGTCCTGTCCGCCATCCAGGAGGGTTTCAAATCCGAGATCGTCTTCCAGTTTCGGCTGTATGAGCGCAAACGCGGTTTCTTCTCTTATTTTGGGGATCGCCTGGTTTTCGAAAAGAGCGTCACCCGGTTGGCCTACCACGATCTGTTCGAACAGCGTTTTGTCGTCGAGAGCGGGGATGAACGCCGCACCCTAGGGGGGGAGGAACAGTTCGTGCCCGCCTTTTTCCGGCTTTCCGGCTTCCTTCTGGCCTTAATCCGGGACATCGATGTCCGGGATTACTATGTACTGGGCCGGATCAGGGTGCAGCCGATTCGGCTGGTTTCTCCCCTGAATATCGTCACCCTGTTGTTTCAGCAGACCGTGACCACCACTCCCTGGCAGGCGGTGGATATCCAGGAACAAGGACTCCAGTGGTGAGGACTCAGCACGCCAGCACCGGCAGCGGGGGGCTGTGGGCCCTGATATTGATTTTCGTTCTCCTGATCAGCCTTATTGTCGTGTTTTCCCAGCAGATTCTGGCGAGCCTGGGAAATCCGAATTCCCTGGGCAGTGTTATCCTCTTCCTGGCTGCCATTATTCTGCCCCTGATTTTATTAGGGATAATCATCTACCAGATCAGCCGGCTGGTCCAGGAGCGGCGGACGAGCCGGCCGGGTTCCCTGCTGAAAACGAAGCTGCTGCTTTTTTTCGCCCTGATCGCCCTGCTGTCCTCGATTCCCCAGGCCCTGCTTTCCGTCAGCTTCATCAATTCCACCATCAGCTTCTGGACCGAGGCCGGGATCGGCACGGCTCTCAAGGGGGGCGTCGGCATTTCCCTGGATTATTTCCAGGGTGTGGTGGGCAGCCTGGAAAGTTTTTCGAAAAGTTCCACCCTCAACACCCTGCTGCGGGACCTGGGCCGAAATAACGACCGGCTGTGGCGTAATCTGCAGGACGCCAACTCCAATGTTCATTTCGTGCAGGTCTTCGACGAGGAAGGCAAAGAGATCCTTTTCAAGGGCAACCCGGCGGCACGTCTTCCGGATGTCAGCCTGATCGCCGGCGCCGAGGGCAGGCTGCCCAAGGAGGACCGTGCTGACTTGAGCATCCTGCGCAGCGTGTCCCGCCAGAGCGTGGCCGGAATCGGCTACCGGGTCGTGGTGGGGGCCGTGCTCTCCGAAGGCTTTGCGGAGAATGCCCGCCGGCTGACCACATCCCTGGAGACCTTCAACCAGCTCAACCGCTACAAGCGCCTGTTCCAGACGGTCTTGCTCATCTTCTACGGTTTTTTCTCCTTTCCCATCTTCCTGCTCTCCATTCTGGTCAGCTTCCTGCTTTCCGAGGAGCTGATCCGTCCGATCGTCAACCTTGAGGACGCCACCCGGCGGGTGGCCGAGGGGGATTATTCTTTTCGCATCTTGACGCGCTCCGGGGATGAGCTGTCCGCCCTGGTCGGCTCCTTCAACCGCATGATCGGTGAGCTGTCCCATACCCGCCAACAAATCGTTCAGGCGGAAAAAATAGCCGCCTGGCAGGAGATTGCCCAGAGACTGGCGCATGAGATCAAGAATCCCCTGACACCGATCAAGCTCTCGGCCCAGCGCATTCTCAAACGCTATCAGGCCAACCCCGGGGAGGTGGGTCCGGTTCTGGAACCCGCGGTTGCAGCCATCATCGAGGAAGTGGAAAATCTCAACAAGCTCCTGGGGGAGTTCCGGGAGTTCGCCCGCCTGCCGGGGCCCCGGCCGGAAGAAATCAACATCCTGCAGCTGGTAGAAGAAGTCACCGCCATGTACACCCATCTTTCCGGCGGGGTGAAAATCGACCTCTCCCACCTGAAGGAAGACATTGTCCTGAGCGCGGACCGCAATCAGCTCAAGCAGGTGTTCGCCAACCTGCTGAAAAACGGCATTCAGGCCATGCCCGGTGGGGGGACGATCGTGGTGCGCTGCGATGTGGTGGCCAAGGAGAACCGGGATTACTGCCGGATCTGGATCGAGGATACGGGGACGGGCATCCAGGAAGAATATCATGACCAGGTTTTCCGGCCCTACTTCACTACCAAAAAGGACGGCACGGGGCTGGGCCTGGCCATTGTCGAGCGGGTGGTTTTCGACCACCACGGCAGCATCCGTTTTGAAACCCAGACCGGCCTGGGTACCACCTTTATCATCGATTTACCCATGGAGAGCTGAATGAGCACGATTCTGGTTGTGGACGACGAACAGGGAATCCGAACGGTTCTGCGGGATGTGCTGCAAGACGAGGGGCACCGGGTGCTGGTCGCCGAGGACGGCATCCAGGGACTGCAGGTTCTGGCCGATCAGGAGGTGAACCTGGTGGTTCTCGATGTCTGGCTGCCCAATATGGGCGGCATCGACGTCTTAAGGGAGATCAAGAAGGAATACGCCGATATCGAGGTGATCGTCATTTCCGGGCATGCCAATATCAAGGTGGCCGTCCAGGCCGTGAAGATGGGCGCCTTCGATTTTCTGGAAAAACCTCTCTCCCTGGACAAGACCATCACGGTGGTGGCCAATGCCCTGAAATTCGAGAACCTGCGCAAGGAGAACCGCAGCCTGAAAAACTCCCTCTTTATCGAGGACGAGATGATCGGCTCCGGTCCGGAGATGGAAAAGGTGCGCGCCCTGATCGAGCAGAGCGCCAAGTCGGATTCCCGCATCCTGGTTCTCGGCGAGAACGGCACCGGTAAGGAGCTGGTGGCCAAAGAGATCCACAGGCGCAGCCACCGCGCCGGCGGGCCCTTCGTGGAAGTGAACTGCGCCTCCATCCCGGAGACCCTGATCGAGAGTGAGCTTTTCGGCCATGAGAAGGGGGCTTTCACCAATGCTTTCTCCCGGCGCAAGGGGAAGTTCGAGCTGGCCGACAAGGGCACCCTGTTCCTGGACGAAATTGCCGATATGTCCCTGGCTACCCAGGCCAAGGTGCTGCGGGTTATCCAGGAGCTGCGCTTCGAGCGCATCGGGGCCGAGTCTTCGATCGCGGTGGATGTACGGTTGATCGCCGCCACCAACAAGGATGTTACAACAGAGATCGAGGCCGGGCGTTTCCGGGAGGATCTCTATTTCCGGATCAACGTGATTCCCATCGTCGTTCCTCCCTTGAGGGAGCGCCTTGGCGATCTGGGTCCCCTGCTGGATTATTTTATGCGCAAGTTCAAGAGAGATTCGGAGGCGGAGCCCAGGAAAATTTCCAAAGCTGCCATGACGCTGCTGCGCGGCTATGCCTGGCCCGGCAACATCAGAGAGTTGAAGAATTTCGTGGAACGGGTTAATATTATGACCGAGGAAAAATCCATCAGCGCCGAGAGTGTTCAGCAATATTTGACTTCCAAGCCGGTGTGGGGAAGCGACAGGCTCATGGGGAGGTTCGAAGACATGCAGCTGAACGACGCCCGCAATGCCTTCGAGAGGGATTTCTTGACCAGGAAGCTGGAGGAGAACTACGGAAACATCACCCGCACCAGCAAGATCCTGGGGATAACGCCCTCCAACCTCCACAACAAGATCAAAAAACATGGGATTGAATTGAAGAAATAGCATGAAGGGCCTGACCAAACGCCAGCAGGAGATTCTTGATTTTATCAAGCTCTATATCCGGAAGCAGCAGTATCCCCCGACCATCCGGGAGATCGGCGAGCGCTTCCATATCTCCGTGAAAGGCAGTTATGACCACATCAAGGCGCTGGAAAAGAAAAAGGTCATCAAGTGCGACCTCAACCGCTCCCGGGCCATCACCCTGGTGGGAGAGCGGGCGTTCGAGCAGCAGGAGCGCTTCAGGGATGTGCCCCTCCTGGGCAGCGTGGCGGCGGGCAAACCGCTGTTTGCCGAGGAGAACATGGAAGGATCGGTCAAGCTGCCCGTGGACTATACCGCCCGGGGCAAGCACTTCGCGCTGCGGGTCAAAGGCGACAGCATGAAGGATGCCGGAATTCTCGACGGTGATATCGCGGTGGTGCGTTACCAGAAAGCCGCCGAGAACGGCAATATTGTCGTCGCCCTGGTGGACGAGGCGGTGACCCTGAAACGCTTTTTTCTGGAAAAGAACCGGGCGCAGCTGCGCTCGGAGAATCCCGCCTACCCGCCGATTTATACCCAGGACATCCGTATCCTGGGGAAGCTCTCCTTTTTAATCCGTCATTATGAATAACAATATCTACCTGCTTCTCGGGCCGGAAGAGGGCGAGAAGGATCTCTATATCCAGAAACTGATCGCCGGTATCAGCAAACGGAGCGGCGCGGCGCCGGAAATACACCGCTTCTACCCTTTCGAGAGCTCCCTGGTGGAAATTCTCTCGGTACTGCGCAATGGTTCGTTGTTTGCCTCCTCCCGGGTGGTGATTATGAACGATGTAGAGGAGATCACCACGGCGAAAGACCTGAAGCTCCTGTCGGAGTATGCCGCCTCCCCGGCTGCGGAGAGCACCCTGCTGCTGCTCTCCAGCGGCTTCCGGGTCAGGAGCGAGCTGGAGAAGCTCATTCCCAAGGCCAACAGGGTCGTGTTCTGGGAGCTGTTCGAAAACCAGAAGATCGGCTGGATTGTTAATTATTTCAAGCAGCAGGGTAAACAGATTGATGCCCAGGCCTCCGCCTTTCTGCTGGATATGGTGGAAAACAACACCAAACAGCTCAAGGCAATCTGCGAAAAGCTGGTTCTCTACTTCGGCCGGAAAGAGCGTATCCGCTATGAGGATATCGAAACCCTCATCTATCACAGCAAGGAAGAGAATGTTTTCACCCTCTTCGACCGGGTCATCCGCAGGGACCTGAACGCCAGTTTGGCGGTGCTGCAGAAAATTCTGCTTTCCCGGGAGGCGGAACCGGTGCAGCTTTTAAGCGGCCTGCTTTTTCAGTTCCGCAAGCTCACGGCTCTCAAGAAACTCCTGGACCGCGGCTATCAGCCCGGAGAGGCCTGCGCACGCTTGTCCATCAAGGGCAAAAGGGTACAGCGGGTCCTCCAGGAGGGCTGCCGGCGATATTCCCGGCCGGAGCTGGGTTCAATACTGATGCTGATTGCCGATGTCGACGTACAGCTGCGCTCCCTGAAGAGCGGCCTCCACACCCTGATTCTGGAATACTTCCTCTACAGCGTGATCGTCCGCGGCGGCAGGCGGATCCTGGCGGACTGAAATCAGGGCACTGATGGGTCGGCCAGAAAGCGGAGCAGATCTTGAGCCTGCCGGAGGCTGAGAGGGCCCACCCGGGCGATCTCCTCCGGTGTCTGCCGGGCGATGGCCGTCAGCGAACCGAACTGCTCCAAAAGACGGCGGCTTTTCACCTTGCCGATTCCCGCAACTTTTTCCAGTTCCCTTTGCCCCAGGCGCTTGTGCCGGAGCTGCTTTTGAAAACCGGTGGCAAAGCGGTGCGCCTCGTCCCGTACAGCCACAAGCAGCCGCAGGGTA
>Ga0272441_10006440_pt1 | contig 19666 bp, 18 predicted proteins | sample SSMProp6N_FD_193582 | JGI IMG/M metagenome (GOLD analysis project Ga0272441, IMG submission 193582) | Marine sediment archaeal communities from Little Sippewissett salt marsh, Falmouth, MA, United States - SSM-Prop-6N | ecosystem: Environmental > Aquatic > Marine > Wetlands > Sediment ... | reverse complement strand
CAGCTCCAGAAGCTGTTGTTCCGCTGTGCGCTCTTTATCGTCCTTTGCCACCCTAATCTCTCCTCTTCCTGCAATATATCCTTTATCATATTCCCGTCGACAACATACTTATTCCTCAATATGAGGTTCTTCAAAGCCTTATGGCATAGTAAGGTCACTCGTCTGGGATATCCATTGGTGTATTGGAATATTTCCCTTATGGCGCTGTCAAGGAACAAGTGGCTCTTCCCCTTATATCCGGCTTTCTCAAGCCTAAAATTGACCATGTTCCTGGTTTCGTCAAGATCAAGCGGAAACAGCGTAAATTTGAAATTTATCCTGTCATAAAAATTTTGAATAGCCGCTATTTTAGAATACAATTCGATCTGCCCCAGCAATAATATCTGCACAAGCTTAAACTCGTTTGTTTCATAATTAAGCAGTATCCTCAGGGTCTCGAGCGATTCTTCGTTAAGTTTCTGTGCCTCGTCTATAATAAGTATGACTGTTTTATTCTCTGACAGCGTTTTATTCAGCAGGAACTTTTCCAGCCTGTCCCTCATATCAAAAAGGGACTTTTCGCTATCATAATTAACTATAGGCATATTAAAATTCCTCATAATACTGGCCATTATCTGTTTTTCATTCTCAAAACTCGGATTCATAATGATCTGAAACAGAAATTTATCCCTTTTACTTAATTCCTGCACAAGCTTTCGTGATAAAGTTGTCTTTCCTGTGCCGATCTCCCCCAATATCACGTTCAACCCCCTTCTTAGATTCAACTCAATCAGCGCATTGGTCAATGCGGACTCGTGCTCTTTTGACATATACAGAAATTCAGGATCAGGACTTGTGGAAAACGGTTCTTTTTCAAAACCTAATATTTTATAGTAGCTCATACAGACACCCCGTGATTAAGTTTTCTGGCGATAAGCCTTAATGGATAACCCTGATTTTTCATATCCCTTATCGCCTTAAGTTTCTCCGATATCTCACCCTCATTATACATACGCTTATTCCCCTGCCTTTCAATTACACTGAAAAATCCCATGTTTGTGTAATAATTCAGGGTCTGGTATGACACCTTGTATTTCTCAATCACATCTTTGGTTGAAAGTAAACGCATAATTCTATACCCACCCAAGACTACATATAGTAGTTACTATAACTACAGTAAGTGTAGTGAATTTTATAAGTTTAGTTTTTGCTACCATTATAGCAAGAAGTATATCATGTAAATACCGTAAAGTCAAATTTTTCTGAGTTAGTGAGCCTTGGGACCTGAGTCGCGTGACTACTGACACAAAGAAGCAGGAGGGGTTTATAACCCCTCCTGCTTCTACTTCTGGTGTTGCAATATATATATCCTATTTATAGCTTTTGATTTTGTGCCAGATTTCATAGAGGGCGCAAGCAAGTGTGTATATAAGGAATGCAGCGGCAAAAAAAATACCGGAATATGCAAGGCATAATCTCATGGTCATGTTCGTATATGTCTGAATATCGTCCATAAAAAGCGCTAAGAAAGCGCCTAGAACAGGTGTAGGCTGCCTGCCAGTGGTTATATATTGACACTTTACACAAGGAATTGCCGAAAACAGGATCAATATTATAAATGATAACAGTATCTTCTTCTTGTTTGGTTTCAGAGCCCTAAATATAGCCATCTATATTCCAAGTTTCTTATACACATATTCCTTAAACATACGATCGAACTCATAAATATCCATTTTTAACTCATTCAATATGACCTTTTCTGTATCCATGCCACTACTAAACCCACGCATGAGATTCTTAACCGAACGCGCGCTGAATCTATCTACTATAAAGCTCAATACAAGAAAGAATTCCCTGTACACCAGGTTTGCCATATAAGGACTCTTTATGTCCTCATACCTTTCAGGAAGTTCAGAAAAAGAGATAAAAGACTCACTGTTTATAAGGCCGGTAAAATAATTTTTATCCTTTGCCTCTACCATGGATTCGGCATAGCATGCCATTCCCTCGCTTAGCCACATAGGGGCTTTTTTGTTCGAAACCTCCCTTGTTATGGCGTGAGAATACTCGTGAAATAACATTTTCTTCATAAAGCCTATCGTATACAGCGTTCTATCAGCCGGTATCCTTATTTTCCCGTCGTAAATTGCGTGGGCCCAATAAGGTTTACCCTTAACAGCATCCCTGTATGCCTCATCCGGGTAAAGGATGACCACTGTTTTATTCCTCGAATAATGGTCAATAAACGCGCCGATCCTCATATACGCGTCTTCTAAAGCGATCTTAATATCATCGATACTGTTAATGTCTGTCCCTTCTTCTGCTAAGATCACAAAATGTCTTGTTTCCATTTTATTGAGATCTTTCTCCGAACGCATCTCATTTCTTACCTTATCGAGATATTCCTTAAGGCCCTCTATTTTCGGATTCAATTCATAGGCCTTCATGAATGATTTCTCGGCCTCTTTTAACCTGCTCATCTTATAATAAGCATGACCTATATCAACATACGCATATTCATTGTCTGGATTGTAACGAACGGAAGATTTAAAATTATCAATCGCGTTATGCAATTGGCCTTTTTCCATCAAGGTATAGCCGTAGTTATTATGCGCGTTAGAAAGGTTTTTTAGAATAATTTCATTGCCCGGGGCACTGTCCAGGGCCCTCTGAAACCGATCAATAGCATAGTGATAATCACCCTTATTTAGGGCCTGTACACCTTCCTCATTATATCTGGCGCTTTCGGGTGAGACTCCATACGCGTTAAAAGGGATAGACAGGACAACGAGTGCTATGTATAACAGCCTACTTCTATTGATCAGCATTGATCCATATAATTTCAAAATTTCCCACTACTGCTGTTGTGCGGACCTCTTCGGCCTGACAGAATAAAGTACGTCTCTTTTTGAGACAATGCCGACGAGTTTATTCCCTTCCATTATCGGAAGGTGCCTGAATGGCGCTGAGCACAGAAGTTCATATATCCTGTCCAGGCCGTCATTCAGGTTGCCCGTCGCCACATCCCTTGTCATGATATCCTTTGCCCTCACAGTCAAAGGATCAAGTTTTTCAGTAACTACACGCCTTACAACATCACGTTCGCTTATGATCCCGACAAGATCCTCTCCTCTAACAATTATTACCGCGCCTATATTGTGCTTCTTCATAAGCCTGGATATGTCAAAGGCCGTATCTTCCTCAGCCGCGACTATCAACCCTCTTGATATTTTCATGGCAAAAGCGCGTTCAAGCTCCATTGAAACCTCCTTGTAATATTATATCTGGCTTTTCTTCTTGAGCATCATCACCTTGGCCTGGCCCCTTGAGTATTATACACGTTATCTACCATCAGCTTATGCGGGGTTTTTTGCTTCGCCTGCGTAGGCGATATCTGCACTGACTCGCTGAAGGATAAATATGTGATCCTTTCCTGCACTTCTTTCCTGTTCTTGAATTTTGGATTCAATTCGAGGCACTTCAGATAATGATTCCTTGCCAGGACATATTCGGTCAAATACACATCATAAACCAATGCGAGGTTATAATGCGCGTCCGCATCACTCGGGACCAATTCTATCGCCCTCTTATACTCTTTCACAGCCTTATCATAAAGTTTACTCTTGGCATAATGGTTAGCCAAATTGTAATGCATCTTGCTTGTCTCTTTCACCAGTGAACTTTTGCCGAGATTCAAGACTTTCGCCTGCAGGTCATTAACAAGCGCCTTGGATTCCTTCAATTGTTCTTTAAGGGACTTGACTTTATTTTTCAATGAATCTTCAGCCTCTTTTGACGTAGCCCTCTCTATTTCAAGGGCTGACCGGAGGTCGTCAGATGTTCTGTCAAGCGCCTCAACGCGGTCACCATACAGGGCTATTAGATCCATCATCGAAGATTCGATACGATCCTGTTCGGCCTTTTGAAATTGCACTTGCGTATTCGCATTTTCCAGGTCCACCCTTAGTTTTTTTATACTATCTTGAAGATTGTTGATGTTACCTTTCAAAGCGTCATTTTCAGCCATTGACTGTGTCAGTCGGGCGCTTAACGCGTTGACGGCTTTCTTGCTTTCCTCTTCACTGGCAACCTTAATATCGGTCATCTTCACAAATTCCTCTTGCTGTTCTTTTCCTTCGGCCCTGTATTCTTTATACATGTTAATAAATCCAACCAATAGAACACCGAACGATAAAAGAAGCAGGGCGACCAATATCACTATACCTACGCTTCCCCTGTTCGATCGATATATACCCCTGGTCATATATAAACCCTTCTAACCGGTATTGTCCTGGCCTTCTGCCTTGTATTTGCCCAACTCCTTTTCAAGCTCATCCTTTTCCTTCCACAGATTAATGTTCCTTGCCTGAAGCTCCTTTATGGTCTCTTCATAATCCTTATCCTTGCCTTGACTCTGTTGGCCTTGTGCCTTCAATCCTTTCATCTCCTCTTCCAAAGAAAGCTTATTGCTCTCAAGCTCTTCTTTAGCCTTCTCGCCTTCTGCCAACTTTGCCTCATAATCATTATTAAGTTTATCAATCTCGGCGTTGAACTCATTTCTCTGGGCCTCTAACTGTTTTTCAAGTTCTTCTATCCTTTTTACTTGTTCCTGGCTGTCACTACCGGCCTGTCCTGTCTGCGCCTTTTCTCTGATACCGTTCAACTCAATTTCCACGGCCTTTTTTTCTTCTATTGCCTTTTCTTTTGCCTTGACCTCTTCCTTTAATTTTTCCTCCAGCTCACCCTTCAACCTCTGTGCCTCTTGGCTTCCCCCCGCTCTAATCTCTTCCAAACTCTCTTCATATTCCCTGATCTTTTTATCTTTTTTCTCCGCATCCTCTTTTAAGGTTTTTATCGTTTCTTGATGTAACCTTTCGGCCTCTGCCATCTTCTGTTGAAGTTCTTTTACCTTTTCGGCATCTTCGCCCTTGCCGCCCGTATACATCAGACTATCGCTTATTTTCCTCTCAAGTTCCTCCCTTGCGCTTAGGACATCACGAAGCTTCACTTCAAATTCCTTCTTTATCCTTGAGACTTCTTGATCGATCCTGCCCTTCTCAGCCAGAAGCCTGCCCTCCAGATCCTTGATCTGTTCTTCATAAGCCGCCTTGTCTTTTTCCTGTTCCCCGGACCTGGCCTTTAATAACGCAAGCTCATCCTCCAGGTTTTTTTGGTCTTTAATAGCGCTTTGGCTTTCTTCATCCATATTCTTCAGGCGTTCGGCCAGCATAGACTTCGCGTCTTCCAATTCCTTTATCTTATCCTGCTCATCCTTACGCGACTCTTTTTCCTTAGCTATCTTTGCCTCCAACTCTTTCAACCTCTCTTCATAACCCGCCTTGATATTCTCGCTGTCATCTGTCTTACCCTTAACAGCCTCTAGTTCTGCCCCAACGCCCTCATTCTGCTTTTTCAGATCAGCTTTCTCTTCCTCCAGTTTCTTGATTTTCGTCTCAAACTCTGCCTTTATCTTCTCCGCTTCTGCTTTAACCTGGTCTTTTTGCGATGCCAGCTGTTTCTCGGCCTCTTTCTTCAGCGCGATATTCTCTTCTTCCAGCTTCCCGGCCTTTGCCTTTAATCCCTGAGACTCCTTTGTAAGCTCTTCTATTTTTCCTTCCAGCGTCCTTGTCTGGCGCAACACCTTTTCATTTTCAATAAACAACTCGTCCATCTTCTGCTTGAACTCTTTTTCCTTCTCCTTAAGCTTCTCCTGATAATCCCTTTTTAGGTCCTCCTCTTCATTCTTCAATCTCTGCATAGATTCCTGATATTCCTTGCGCTTGACCTCATTTTCAAACTGATACTTTTTGAGATCTTTGAGCTCATCGTTCTTGCCTTTGATCTCCTTTTCTATTTTGAGCGTTCTGACAAGGATAGCGAATACAACGATGATAAAAAGAAATATGGATAAAGCTATTATACCGATATACATGTTTTTACCCCTATGTAAATATTGTCCATACTATAACATTCTTGGCATAACTAAATTATACTACAAAATGTAAAATAAGCAAATTTTGATAAGCAATAAAATGGCGCGATCAATCTTCTTCGCTGTAATTATAAGGCGTTATAATGTTATACGACTCGCAAAGAGACCTGATCTCTTTGATCAAATATGAATTGTCCCTATCATCCCTTAGCTGCCCTATGAGGTAATATATTTTATTAAATGCCCAATTTCTCGCTATGGATCTATCCCCTTTATTCGCGTCACTCAGCGATCCCACCAATATATATTCGTCTGTAATCTGGCCGATGTCACCCAAGAGCTGCATAGAGAATTTATCCTCATTCGTATACCGCCCATATAGGGTGAATTCAGCCCCGCGGTAAAAATCAGGCAAGGTCTTTGGAAACATCTCCGAAGACTCCAGTCCGCTGACCCTGTATCTCAAATTTATAAGTATCGGGTCCTTGATCTTATCGTACATCCTTGAAATATGATCTCCGATGTTGTGGGTACGGTCCGCGTACTCAGTCCATCCACGGTTTTTATATGATATAAAATCCAGGAAATATCTATTCACGCGCAAGCCCCCGCTGAAGGCGAATATCGGCCTGGTGCCGCTGTTCACCAGGGAAATATCATTAATGATCTGTCTTGAATTTGTGAGGCCATGCGTGGGCCTGCCGTCACTAAATAGCACTATGTAGGAGGGCAAAAGCGATTCATTTACTTTAATGCTCTGAAAAAGGGCCTTATAGGCATCGGTACCTTCGCCGGCGGTAAGCTTACCCACAAAATGAAGAGCGTTTCTTATATTCGACCGGTCCGGTTTAACAGAATGGGTATTGAACCATATCAGCTTTTCTTTAAAAGCGATCACATTAAACAGGTCGCCCTTATTTAAATTGTTTAAGCAATGGCTCAATCCTCTCTTGAATTGTTCCAATCTTTCAGGTTGAATGCTCAGAGAACAATCTACCAGAAAAACTATCTCTTTTGGCATGCTGGGCAAGTCTCTGGCATCCTTACCCGCCCTGATACTTACCTCAAAATACTTATCTTTGAGGCTGTCTTCATAGGTCCTCAATGAAAAAAGAAGGTACTCAGCGATATCCTGAACAGCCCGTTTTCTCTTAATCACCGATGTGCCCTTCGATGATGACTGTGAAAGCAATCTTTCTTTCAGGTTCTTAACGATCCCCGCTGTCTGCTTTGGTGTAAAGCCCGGCATCTTTTCCACAAATTCAGCCAACTCAATATCTTCCCCCTCTTGATGCCCATCGCTGGAAACGTCGTCTTTGCCGCCCCTATAGACGCCTTCCACAATATCTTCCCTGGTTTTCCTGCTTCCCCGGATCTTCAGTTCCCTGAAATCTTTACGTTCAACGACTGCGACTTCTATCTCTTCCGCCTTTGAAACATCCACCTTCTTTTTATCTTCGGCTAACTCTTTTTCAATTTCCTTTTTTTTCATCTGGCTGTCTTCCGCTATAAGCGATTTCATCAGACTACCGGCATCTTTAGGCTTCTCAAACTTGATGGCGTTTGCGTAGGTAACGCCCCTTTTACGCAAAATCCTTCTGGTGGGCAATTTCTTTTCAACCGATTCGAGGTTAAAATATTTCGTCGTTTTGTCAAGTATGTACCTTACACCCGGCACCGCCAGCTGTGTAGACAGAGAGAGGAATATTACATGCGCGCAAACAGAAACACCCAACGAGGCATATTTCATCCTTCTATTCTCCATGGATTACCCTCAACCTTTCCTTTGCTTTTTTTGCCGCATCATGTTTCTTAAACCTTGTCGTCAATTCCTTATATACCTTTACAGCCTCATCCTTTTTATCCATCTTTTCGAATACCTGTCCCGCGTAATAAAGCGAATTAGGGGCATAATAGTCGTCATTGTATAAAATCGCTATAAGCATATACAATTTTGAGGCCTCCTCGCGGTTGCCGGTCACATCCTGAATATTGGCCAATTCAAACCTGGCCCTCATCGTAATAGTGTTATCATCCGGAAATTCAAGTATGGCTATCTCTAGATCCTTCTTAGCGGCCTCAAAATCCTCTTTTCCGATAAAGGAGAGCGCCTTGCCTATATACGCGCCCCCTGTGAACATATCGCTTTCGACGTCAGAAAGGACCTTGTCATATTCTGATATCGCGTTATCATAAAGTTTCTTTTCCCTATAAACCTCTCCCCTGAAGTATGCGATCTCTTTGGCCCTCTGGCCCGACGCCTTTTTTTCAGTTTTTAGCAAAATTCTCAGCGCATCGTCGTATTTTTTTGCTTTGAGGTAGTATTTCGCTAACCATAGATACGCGTCCGGATCCAGATCATTTTTAGGAAAATCGGTTATCAGCTTATCAAAATGAACAGCCGCCTTTTTCTTGCTGTCTTTACGCAGGTAAATGAGCGCTGAATTCTTAAGTGATGAGTAATAAAGGTCGCTCTTATCTGTTTGGGCTATCTTCTTGTAATATGAGAGCGCCTCGTCCTCCCTGTCGGACATTTGAAGGTTATACCCCAATTTGAAATATGCTTCCTGTACGCTTTTACTGTCCTTGTGTTTTTCTACAAAGTCCTTATAGGTCGCGGCAGCCTCCTTATATCTGCCCAGTTCGGAGTACAATGCCCCAAGCACCATAAGAACCTTTTCCCTGAATTGTCCCTCCTCAAATTTCTCAATATAATCATTACACAGCTTAATGGCCTCATCTTTCCGCCCAAGGCTGTTTTTAATGAGCATAGCGTTATAGACAGCCTCTTGCTTTTTCGCGGGATCATTGCCTGTCTCATAATATCTCAAAAAATACTCTGCGGCTTCTTGATCATCGCCTACCGACTTTTTGGAATAAGCCATACCGTAAATGGCATCCTCAAAATATACAGAATCCCGTGTCAACGTGACACTTTCATATGCCTCATAGGATTCCATGAAACGCTTCAAGCCGTATAGGGCCTCTGCCTTGACAAACAGGACATAATCCCTGTCCTTCTCATCCAGAAAATCACCATCCCTGGCAAGATCAAGCACCTTATCGTATTCATCCATCTTTAACAATAGTTCGAGCTTTTTTAATAACACGATATGAAGATTTTCGCCCCTCAACCATTCGAAAGACAACATTTTATCTATCACCACCAGCCCCTGCTGATATAATGATTGTTTAAGATACGCCCTGCAGGATATGAAACGGAGGTCGAATGATTCCGGTCCTTCCGTGATCATCCCGCTGTGTTCTACATAGGTATCCGTAATGTCCTTATAACGAGACAACCTGAAAAGGCCGACCACATAATTTGTCAAAACACCAACAGGGTCTTTAAGTTCTTTGTAATCCTTAAGTATTATCTCAAACTGTTTTGAAGACTCCTGATAATAACCCTGATCGAATAATAATTCCCCCTTTTTGGACAACGCAAATACTTTAATCTCGTCGCTGGCTTGACCTTTTATCACCTCCCCATAATATGAAACGGCCTTCTTCGCGTCCTTTTTCTTTGCATATAAAGCGGCCAGATCCAAGAGGGCGTTAACCGCATACTCGGAATGTTCTGAGACGGACACACATGCATTAAGATATTTGATCGACTCTCCGGGATCACCCTGTTCGTTATAAGATTTCGCCATATAGTAATACAACAACTGCTTGAACTCTCTGGAAAGGTCTCCCTCATTGACCTTGGAGAGGGTTTCAAGCGCCTCTTTATACTTTTTCTGAAAGAACAATGACTGTCCGATCCTGAGGCCGGCAAATGCCTTATTAGCCTTGGTTGGATATTTATCGTTAAAACCGCTAAAGGCCTTTATGGCCTCACTGTAGTTCGCATCAAAAAAATATCCTTCAGCAATGCCAAAATAGGCGTCTTCCAAAAGGTCACTTTCAGGAAACTGTGATACGAATTTTTTATACTCAGATACAGCCATATTATAGAGGCCCCGTTGAAAAAGACCGTTCGCGAAATCGAGCTGTTCGACAATCTGCGCATCTTCCGACAAAGCTGTAGTGGCGGCCAACAGCAATAAAATACAATTTATGAACACAAACGATGTGCGTCTGGCCATACAGATGTTATCTTTCTTCCTTTAACGTTGAGAATGAGATATTCCATATATTAGCGCCCGCGCAGGCATCCAACACATTGATAACGTATTTATGATATGTGCTTTCATCAGCCCGGATAATAACCGGTTGATTCTTATACAATTTGGATATCCTGTTCAGCATTTTTTCCAGATCATCGTATGAAAGCTTTCTTTGGTTCAATATAATGTCCCCGTTCTTGGCCACATTTATAATGATCTCACCGGGACTTCGCACCGCTTCTTTAGATTCAGTTGCTTTTGGCACACTGATACTCAGCTCCGATTCCAGCTGGTGAAAAATCGACAGAGTCATAAAAAATATCAGTGTCAAAAAAACAATGTCAATGAGTGGCGCCATTTGGACTGAAGGCTTCTGCTTAAACTGATCGGATCCGCTTAAATTTAACATATTTTACCCCCCGCTTGACATCAAGATTCTTCAACTATTTTAATGATATCGCTGCCATACCCCTCGACCACATCAACTATCTCCTGCAATTTGCCTTTAAAATAGGCGTAGAATAACATTGCGGGGATCGCCACTATTAATCCACCTGCGGTGGTGACCATAGCCTTAGATACACCGCCGGCCAGAAGAATAGGTTTAACCACAGCCGTCTTGAACGCAATGACATTGAACGCCTGTATCATACCGAGCACTGTGCCCAATAGGCCTACCAATGGCGCTATCGCGGAGATATCCGCAAGATAACTCAAATTCTGCCATAGTTTGCCAACCTCTTTCCTCAGACAGCTTTCCATCGCCTCACGCGCAAACACAGCGCCTTTGGGCTTCCTCTCTAATCCTGCCATCACCATGCTGGCGATGAGATTATCTCTTGGAGAGCACAGCGCCTCGACCGCCTTGCCCTTGCCCTGTTCAAGCTTATGTACAACTTCCTCGGCAAACTCCCTGGGAGATATATATGAAAGCTTTAATGTGATAAAGTGGTATACTATCAGTGCCAATGCCCCTATGGACAATAGGAATAATATGAACATTACCCATCCGCCGTTTTTGATCATTTCCCACAAAGTCATACCCTCTTTAGCCTGCTTAACACTCTCTATATAAGGTTTAAGGTCCGAGCTGTCCTTTGTCTCGGCAAATGACATAAAAGACAGGGATAGAGATACGAGAATTGCGATAACACCGATCACAATGCGCATTTTCATTTGACACTCCTTTCCGTTTTTATTCAACATCAAATACTTTTTCTAATCCGGTTTTTGAGATCTTCCATTTCTTTGCCGTGCTGTACGCCGAAACATTTATTTTCAGCGTATATGGACCCGGTGGAAGGATCCCAACATAAAGCCTGTACTTACCTGACTTTGCCCCTCTCAAAAAGTTATATAGACGGTATGTCTTATCATTCAATTTCAGAGCCACATTACCTTCTTTATCATAAATATTACCATATACCGTAGCCTGGGCATAACCAGACAATTGTTTATCACCAGAGTTCGTGAACTGAAATATGATTCCGAACGGAATATCCGCCACAGGTTTATCAGGGTAGAAATCGATAAATAGAATAGAGATTTGCGGATCAGACCACACATGCGCAGACATTATCAGGCATACAACTGACATGAAACATATAAATATAAAAAACTTCCTCATTTAAAGGGATTCTCTCCTAAATTTGATAATGAGAAGTTACCCTCGCTATATTATCACAATTCTTATATATATACAATATTTTTTATATTTTCTGCTTATCTTCTTAACATAAATTTTACAGAGAGTACACATTTGTGAGTCAATTAGAGGTAAAGAAGTTTTCTGTCCTCTCGAAAATAGACCAGCGCAGCCAAGGGTAATACCAAATTACAAATTCCAAATAGCAAATGAATTTCAAATGACAAATGACAAAAATCATATTCTGTTTAATTTGACATTAGTCATTTATTTGTCATTGGTATTGGCAATTTGTCATTAGCAAGTAGTGTAATATTAGAATATGCGCCTGCCAGGACATCCTTTATCGCGAACTAATAAAATCGGCGAATGAGCGCCCCAAACCCTATGTTATGCGCATAAGCATATGTTAACTTACCTTTAAAGATGCGCTACAGATGCCAATTGAACATTTTGAGCGGAGCGAGAAATTTGTTTCTATATAATTTTCATTTGCGGCACGTGACGAGCATCGCCCAGGGGATGCCGAACCAGGATGGAAGATTTTCTATTTCAATGTCCTTAAACCCGGCAGTATTCAATCTGGATGCCAAATATTCGCTGCTATACGAGTACTTATGAATGCCCCTTAAGCGCTTGGCCAATGAAACATAAATATTGCCCCAACCCCGTTTACAAATAAATGTCGATATAAATTTACCGTTTTCTCTCAATACAGCATATGACTGCCCGAGAAACCCATCCAGCTGGCATTTATCCAGGTACTCCGAAAGCCATGCGGAAAAAACGACATCACACCTCCTTTTACCAATTACCCGTAAAAAATCAACGGCATTAGCCTTAAATATTTTAAAGTTGACATCAAACATATCCGCATTCTGGTCTATGGCGAGCACATCATTGCCGTTTGACAACAATTTTCTTGTATACCAACCATCTCCGCAACCTATTTCACATACCCTGATGCCTTTAAGATCGCACAATACGGGCATTATATTCCGGTCTGAGGGGATCCGCCACAAAACGTTCGACAGGAAAGTTTCTACTTTAGAGAAGCCGGTTTCCCCTCTATAGCGCTCATGATTTTTCAATGCTATACTCCCGATAGATCTCTTCAAGCGTCATAAATTCTGACCCGATGCTTTTTAAATATTCTATGATAGTTTTAAGTCTTCGCAGGAAATATTTTTGTTGTACGGCGTTCCTTACATATGGAGAGGCCTTGGGTATGACTTCTATAGAGTGAAACATCATACAAAAGACCAAGGGCCCCTTATCCGAAACCCTTTTCATGAATTCCCTTAAAAGAATTTTCATTTCAAGCGCGCTCATGTGCGAAGGCCTTAACCATCTGAAAAAATACCATCTGGCGGGCAAAACGCGCAGGCGTCTCTTTCCGACCGTTACAGGCACCTCAAGCATCTTTGACCTGGCACAGGAACCGTTGAAAGAGCCGTTGCCAAGATCGATAAAATACGGCTGATCCGGGAATCCAATAAAATTAGGGCCGCCTTTACCGGACCAGTCGATATTTGGCGTGACACTACTGTCAACATGGTAACCCAGTCTCTGAATACTTAAAAGCGTCTCCATATCCGTTCCGAAACGGCCGCCTCTGTAACTTAACGGCGCAACATCAAAATTATTCTTAATAAGTTCATGCGCCTCATAGATCAATCGACCCTCATCCTCCCCGGAAAGGTCATAGCAGGCGTAACCTTTGCCTGTTCGACCCATCTCATCCGCATGAAGATGATTCCCTATTTCCGAACCTTTATCCAACTCACGCAACAAGATATCCCTGCATAGTCTTGAGCCGGCTACCCCCGGGGAAATAAAGTACACCGGTTTAATATTATAGTTGGAAAAAATAGGCCGGAGCACATCTTTGATCCCTATCTCTACGGATTTGAACGTGCGAGGTGTGATCTTGGACCACTTATAATCGCTATCCGGTTCAGTATCTATAGTAACACAAGTGATGATCCTTCTCATTTCTTAAACCGCATTTTTTGATCGGCCATTGACCCGCTCATAAAACGACTTGTACTGTCCGGCAGATGATTCCCAGGTATAGTTTTGCACTTTTTCTCTGGAAATCTCGCCGTGTCTTGTTCTTAAACTCTCATCCTCATTAATGTATTTCTCCAGTGCCAAGGCGATGTCAACAGCGCTTTTCTTTTTCACAATATACCCGTTTACCCCATCTTCGACAAAAATTCTAAGCGAAGGCATATCTGTGCAGATTATAGGCAACCCACACGCCATTGCCTCCAAAAGCACTAGGGGCATCCCCTCATTCAGCGAAGGCAGCACAAAACAATCACATTTTCTGTAGATAGCCGGGATCTCTTTTGTGGGTACACGATTAAAAAATTTGATCTTATTCCTATATGTTTTCTTCCCGGATATCCTCCGCAGCTCATCCTTTAATTTTCCCTCTCCGACAAGCCAAAGCTCTATCTCTTTATCCTTATACCTTTCATTTATTATCCTGAATGCCTCAAGCAAATACATAACACCTTTTACCTCACTCAACCTTCCTATATACAACAACCTGACGGTTGTATATTCTTTCTTCGTTCTATTGGGCTGATATTCATTGGTATCCACACCATTGTATATTAAATGGATATCCAGATCCGGTTCGATCTTATGCGCTGACTCCAGCAGGGTCTCGGCATTTGCTATGACAAATGCCGACCTCTTCCAGACAATTTTCGAAAGCCACGCAAAAATGAATTTATCCAACCATCTGAACCTGGGATTATGAAATGGGACATCACTCCCTCTCAATGATACGATATAAGGTACGCCCAAAAGCATGGCTATAAAACCGCAAGGAACCCCAAAAAAAGCATGCACAATATCATAGGTGTTTCTCTTGATCAGACCTCTGCAATAAAATACACTCTTCAAAGAGAACATCAAAAGATCCCGGCTTGTTTGATAGTGTAAGGTCTTAGGGTCTTTGTAAATATCCAGGTAATGCATGCTGATGTTCTCGGAATATTTATCTGTCCTGTACTTTCCCACCGAGCTTGTCACAAAATCTATCTTTAAAGTCTTATCCCGGCTGAATTCACGCAATAAATAGGCCGTAGACATGCCGGCCCCGCCTCCAAGAGGCGGAAACTCATAATTCAACATCAGCACACGTATTTTCTTTTTTTCAGAAAACTTACCCTTACTCATTATCTGGCTTTCTTTCCCTTTTCCGCCAGGTAATTGTATATCCCGGAGGCAAAGATCTCATGCGCATCCTCATTCGGATGTCCATTGTCATCAGATATTCTCCACTGTCTGAAGTTCTCTCCCTTTTCAATAAAAACAGGCCATAAATCGATAACCTCTAAACCGATATGATGAGCCAAAGACCCGACTTTATCGTATATATCCTTATGAGGGTGATCGTCATTTGACCATTTTCCGCTATGAAACACAGGGAACAGGACCAGATACGGCTTCACCTTGTTCTTGTAAGCCCAGTGCCTGATCCCCACCAGGGCACGCTTGAAAGAGGCCCATTCTTTTGTCCCTTCCCTGTAAAGGTCATCCCATTTTTTCCCGGGCCTTATCTTTCTCTGAAGCGCCCTGAACCGCGAATTAATAAACGCGTATGTGAAACTATTCCTGGACAAAAAACGATGGATCTTGGGATCCCTGAAAATATTTCTGCGAACACTCCTCCTTAGCCATGCCTCATCGACCCTCATCAGGTTTGGGCCGCTTGGCAGAATATCATTGACCAGGTATTGGATAATTATGATATCCGGCTTAAGCCTCTGGCCCACCTTAACAAGAAGCTCGTACTCATTAACGGTTGTCAGTCCGCAAATGCCCATGTTTATCACTTTTATATCCATACCGGGATTTTTTCTTTGTAAGATGCCCTCTAACCGCATGGGCCATACTTTCGAATCCTGTTGTATGCCATCACCAAAAGTGAATGAATCACCCAATGCCAATATCCGAAATTTTTCTCCTTTGACATCGTCAACATTAATTGCATTCCTAAAAGGGCCTTTTTTAATCCCGGTTTCTGCTTCTTCACAGATCTCTTTGGATCGGATATTCATGGGATCTTTCAGGCGGAGGTATGCCTCTAATGCCGTAAAACAAAAGATAACAGCCATTATGGCAACCATGCAGGACCTTAATATATTTATTACGCTCTTCTTATCCATCTTTCATGCCACATGTTGAACATCATGATATTCCAAAAAAGTCTTGTCGTATCTTTTTTTTCATGCGTCTTTCCATATTCCGCAATAAATTTCCTGTCAAAAAAATCATGCCCATCATAGTCATACACATACCGTTCTGTCAAATCCCTGAGTTCATTTTTTAAATAATGCTTGATCGGGACGCCAAAACCCATCTTTTTTCTATTAAGAATGGCACTCGGCAGGACCCCTTTAAAAGCCTGTTTCAATATCCATTTACCGATCCCCTTGGCCAATCTCCTGTTCGATGCCATACCCAGGCACACATCTATCATATCGTGGTCAAGAAAGGGAGGCCTGGTCTCGAGGTTAACAGCCATAGCCGCCCTGTCAACTTTGGTCAGGATATCGCCTTCAAGATACCGTATTATATCATATTCTTGAATAGCGTCTAGTCCATATTTGCTCCCGCAGGCACCGGTCGTATCTACGAAATCCACTTTGCCTGCCAAGAGCGATGATAGGTACCTTCTATCTATCTTTTCACTCAGCCTCTCATAGAGCTGTAGATCGCGCATCCTTTCCAATCCGACCAATTCCCTTATCCTTTCAAGCTCAAAAGATGAATGGACCTTTAATATAAGGGAAAGTGACAGTCCGATTGTCTTTTTCAGAAAGTTAGGCATGCGGTTGAGGCATCTTAATATAAAAAAATACCTATATCTCTTATAACCGGCTAAGAGCTCATCACCGCCATCCCCTGACAAACAAACAGTGACATGTTTTCTCGCGAACCTTGAAACAAAATATGTCGGAATAGCCGACGAATCCCCGAAAGGTTCATCATAATATGCCTGTATATCCCTTATCATCTCTCTCATATCGCTATGCTTTAATGTAATCTCATAGTGTTCGGTGCCCAGATGCTTAGCTGCCAGCCTGGCATACCTGCTTTCATCGAATTCCCTGTATTCAAAGCGAACGGAGAAGGTCTTCAAATGCTTATGGGTCTTCTTTATTAAAAAAGATACGGCGCTCGAATCAACACCCCCCGACAGAAAAGCCCCGACGGGAACGTCGGCTATAAGGCGCTCACTAACCGAATCATAGAGTGTTTTTCTTAAAATTTCTTTGGCCTGCCCAAAACCGATATCCCTCTTATTAAATTCGACCTGCCAGTACCTGTCTTTTTTCTTGATCTGTTTATCGGATATATCAAAGACCATGGAAGTGCCGGGCTCAAGTTTGCGTGTATTCTTCAAGATGCAATAAGGGGAGAATATATAACCAAATCTCAGGTATATTTGAAGCGCGTCCATGTCAATGGACTTATCTACACCAGAGGCTAATATAGGTTTTAATTCTGACGCGAAGATGAACTTCTGACCGTCAAAATAATAGTAAAGCGGTATTATGCCTACACGGTCACGCGCGATGAAAAAGACATTCCTTTTCTTGTCGAAAATCGTAAAGGCAAATTGCCCGTCAAGATATCGCGGGATATCAAAATCATGCTCTTCATACAAGTGCACCAATACTTCCGTATCGGTGCCGGAGGTAAATACATGCCCCTTTGCCAGCAGATCTTCCTTTAATGCCTTGAAATTAAATATCTCGCCATTAAATATAACAATGACAGACCCATCCTCATTCTGCATTGGCTGCCGCCCATTAAGGGAGAGGTCAAGGACACTAAGCCTCCTGTGCCCCAGACTGATATCGTCATCTGTGTAAAACCCCTCCTGATCAGGCCCCCTATGGCTTAAAAGGCCCGCAAGTTCCCGGATAAGTGAGACATCTCGCCAATTGAAACCAACAATACCGCACATTATTTACCTGCCCTTTTTAAGATAAATTCATTGCAGCCAACCGGATTAGGGCCCTTGATAACCTTAACGACAACAAAACCTATTGACCCGGAGAATTCAATGACTTCGGGGATTGAAGCGTACTCGTACGGGTACCCCCCGATCCAATCAACGCCATCATGGTAGAAATTCATCCCCCTTCTCATAGAAAAAGGATTTACCCTATAAATCAGCATCTTTGAAAAATACATAGCCGGTAATAACAAACCTGTCATTAGAGCCTTTAATATGCCGGGCGAGTGAATATAAGCCTTCTTTATCCACTTCCAGGGCGCTGAAGTGATGTGTCTGTTATAGATCGCGACTACTAATACACCATCGGGATATCTAACCAATTCACAGGCCTTCCTGAGAGCCCTCCACATATCACCCGTATGGTGTAAAACACCCCAGCTATGGACGATATCAAATTTTCCAAGATCCAATCCGTCATCCAGGATAGAGGCCTTTAGATATGTTACTCTCGCGGTATCGATACCCGCCTCAAACGCTGAAAGCCTTCTAGTATTCCGCACGGAAACCTCGACACACTCGGGATCAATGTCTATCCCTACAACTTTATTTGCGCCCAGAGCCAAGGCGGCGAAAGAAAAAAGCCCTGAGCCGCAGCCAATGTCCAGAAAGGTCTTCCCCTTTATATCCGGTATCAACGTATTCAATGAACACTTTGCCCGTTGATAAGACCGCTTATCTATCGTCTTTGAATAACTTCTCCAGTTCTTTCCGAAACAGAACTTTTTTTTCACTTTATCATCCATTTGCCGCAACTATTTTATCTTATTGATCTCACACATAAGATCATCGACTATTGATTCAATATCATGGTTCTCTTTTACATATTCATAAGCCCTCCTCGACATCCGCGCGTAAAGATCGGGCTTGTCAAATAACTCCCTTACCCTCTTCTCCAATAGGTCATGGTCCCCACCCGCACAGAAACCGCAGCCGTGCTCTTCGAGAAAACCATCCGGATCTGTCTGCAAAGAAACAACAGGCACCCCATTCTTTGCCGCCTCTAAAAATGTCAGGGGAAACCCCTCCATATCGGAGGTGCTGACAAAGGTATGCGCCCGTGAATAAAATCTGTCCATAGTAGAGTAGTCGACATAACCTATCAATGCCAGATTGTCCACGCGGGCAGTCATCTCCTTAATACCCGCATAAAGGCCATCCTTGTTTTTATCTCCGGATAAAATCATGATAAACTTAAATTGCCTCATCCTTTTCGCAAGCTCTAAATATGCCTCGGGCCTCTTACTAGGTACGGCCCGGCCTACCCAAAGGACAAAACCTTCATCCTTTTTATTGTTCGAATCGATAGAGATACCGCTTCTGAATAATCTTAGGCCCCTTACAGGGTACCTATTTAACATGCTTTGCTGGCGCCTGTTTTGAACTATTAACATATTTGCAAATCTGAAAACAAGGCTTGACAAAAAATACTTAAATCGCCCCTGTTCCCTTCTGTATCTGCCGTCGACTTCATAATCACTTGCCAGCATATATATGAGCCTCTTGCCCGTTATCCTACAATACAAAGCGATCATGCCCGAAAATGTATTGATGGCCCTGTGTACTACTATATCTGAGCCGGCATGCCGCATCGCATTGTGAAACTTGACAATCTTGGTAAATATATTATCCGAGAATCCAAAGGCCTTAATCACCCTGACACCCTCTATGGTCTCATCTTTGGCATCCTGTCCATAATCGGCCACAATAAAACTAACCTCTGCCCGCGGTTTCTTAGCCAAGGTCCTGCCCATCAAGTACATTTGCACTTCGGATCCGCCGAAAATATCATTTGTCTCTTTATTGAATAAAGGGTATGACTTTGGGCTTAAAAAACATATCTTGATTGTTTTCATGCCTTCCCGGACTTCTTTTGAAGAGGAAATGCCCTGTGAAGATATACGGCTAGGCCATCTATAATATTTCCTCAATTACATAAGTCTGCTTATTCA
>Ga0272441_10006438_pt1 | contig 19667 bp, 16 predicted proteins | sample SSMProp6N_FD_193582 | JGI IMG/M metagenome (GOLD analysis project Ga0272441, IMG submission 193582) | Marine sediment archaeal communities from Little Sippewissett salt marsh, Falmouth, MA, United States - SSM-Prop-6N | ecosystem: Environmental > Aquatic > Marine > Wetlands > Sediment ... | reverse complement strand
AGGAGTGTGAACCGGCTCATCCATCCGAGCACGTGGCGGCGGTACGGTTGGTCATGACCGATCGTGGTGTGGGCATAGCCGAGTGTGGCGGCGAGGTTTGTGAAGGCGGGAATTTCGGCCCGGAGCAGTTCCTGGAGTCCGACGATATCCGCGTCGAGCCGCTGCAACACATCGTGGACCGCCAGGAACGCCGCGTTTGTCGCCGGCCCGAGCCCGTCGCGGACATTGAAGGAGGCGACGCGTATCTGCACGGCGCGGGCGGGCGTGAGGAGAACCGTGCAGGCACCCACCGACAGACTCACCGAGATTCGGCGGCAAAAGGCTTTCATTGAATCGCTCGAGCGGCAGACTACATGAAGTGTGTCTACGGAATCAAACATTAATCTTGCGTGACCGCGTTATTCCGCGGCCGGCTGGAAAAATGCTTTATGGGCTCGGGCCTTCGGGGTATACTTACCGGATCTATTTTCTTCAATCGGGGCACTCCCAGGTATTGGGGCGGGTTTGGGCATGGGTTTTCTGGAACGCATAGGGCAGTATGGGGCAGGTCATCCCTGGTCGATTCTGGCGGCGATCGCGGTGCTGGCGGTCTACATGCTGCTGGCCAAGCGCATTCGGTACCTGCCGGCCTTACCGTTGGGTCTCCTGATCCTGTATCTTGGGCTGCGCCTGCTTTCCGTGCAGCTACGCGGTTTTGCGTGGTTTGAGGCGAAGCGTTGGTTCGTCGAGACAGCGGGCGACGTTGTGCTGGCCTGGGCGGTGGCGCGGCTCGTGTTTGAGCTGGTGGTAGAGTATCCGTACCGGTTCAAGACGAAGAAGCCGCTGACCCGGATCACGCGGGATTTCATCCTGCTGACGTGCTATCTGATCCTGGCCGTGATCGTCCTGGGTCAGACGGAACGGGTTGACCTGGCCGGCCTGATCACGACCTCGGCGGTGTTGACGGCGGTGATCGGTTTCGCGGCGCAGACGACGTTGAGCAGTTTTTTTGCAGGTTTGATCCTGCAGATCGAGAACCCGTTCAACATCGGCGACTGGATCCGGTACAAGGACCAGGTGGGCCAGGTGTTGGGCATCACGTGGAAGTCGACGCAATTGCTGACGCGAGAGAACGTGGTGATCTACATCCCGAACACGGAGCTGACGTCGGAGAGTTTCTGGAACTACTCGCAGCCGGACGAGAAGGTAATTTCGCGGATGGAGCTGGGCGTTGACTACGGGGCGGCTCCGAACAAGGTGCGCCGTGTCGTGTTGGAGGTTTTGAGCGAGCACACGCGCGTGTTGCACAAGCCGGAGCCGGAGGTACGGCCGGTTCGGTTCGGGGACTTTGCGATCACCTACGAGATCCGTTTTGCGACGCACGATTTTGCGCACGAGCCGCTGATCAAATCTGAGTTGAACAACCAGCTTTGGTACGCGTTGCGGCGGGAGAACATCCGGATTCCGTTCCCGATCCGGGACGTGCAGCTTGCGCATGTCGAACGGCGTCGGGAGGCGGCAGAGGAAGCGGCGCTGCGCGCGGACGTTGCGCGGCTTTTTTCGGAAATCCCGGTTTTCGCGCCGCTATCGGATGAGGACCGCGAATACCTTGTGCGCGGTGTGCGGGTCGAGCGTTACGGGACGGGCGAGACGATTGTGCACGAGGGCGACGAAGGCGCGTCGCTTTACGTGATTCACACGGGTCGCTGCCAGGTTTGGAAGCGGCAGCGCGCGCGCGCGAAGCGGATTGCGACGATGGGCAAGGGCGATTTTTTTGGGGAGATGAGTCTTCTGACGGGCGCCCCGCGCAGTGCGACGGTTCGGGCGGCGGCCGACACGACGGTGGTGGTGGTGAGCAAGGCCGCGTTCTCCGAGGTGTTGAACGCGAGCCCGGAGATTTCGACGCAGCTCGGCGAGATTCTGGCCGAGCGCCAGCGCGGTCAGGCGGAGGGTCCGGAGTCGACGCAGCCGGCGATCAATCTATCGCGGCGCATCATATCGCGGATCCGCACGTTTTTCGGGATACGTTAGCCATGGCGGCGAAGCGGCGGCACAACTACGACGAGAGTAAGATCAAGACGCTCTCCTCCCTGGAGCACATCCGCAAGCGTACGGGCATGTACATCGGGCGGATTGGGGACGGCACGCACTACGACGACGGGATCTACGTACTGCTCAAGGAAGTCGTGGACAACGCGGTCGACGAGTTCATCATGGGCTACGGCGACACGGTCGAGGTATCGGTCGAGGACGGCACCGTGGCGGTTCGCGATTTTGGGCGCGGCATCCCGCTTGGCAAGGTGGTGGACTGTGTCTCGCGCATCAACACGGGCGCGAAATACAACGACGACGTGTTCCAGTTCAGCGTCGGCCTGAACGGGGTCGGCACGAAGGCGGTGAACGCGCTTTCGGCGCACTTCCGGGTACGCAGCATTCGCGAGGGCAAGTATGCGGAGGCGATCTTCGAGCAGGGCCGGCTCAGGAAGCAGACGAAGCGGGGCCGTGCGAACGGCGATGCGGACGGGACCCTTGTGGTGTTTGGTCCGGACCCGGAGATTTTCGGTGAGTCGCAGTACAACGAGGAGCACGTCGCGAAGCGTCTGCGTCTGTACACGTATTTGAACGCGGGCCTTCGGATTCGTTACAACGACCGGGTTCTGTTTTCCAAGGGCGGGCTGTTGGACCTGATAGCCGAAGCCGTCGAGGACGAGGCGCTGTACCCTCCGCTTCATTTCCGGAACAAGAGCTTGGAGCTGGCCTTCACGCACACGCAGCGGTTCCGCGAAGACTACTTTTCTTTTGTGAACGGCCAGTACACGACGGACGGTGGCACGCATTTGAGCGCGTTCCGGGAGGGCCTGGTGCGCGGGCTCAACGAGTTTGCGAAGAAGAAGTTCGACGGTGAGGACGTGCGCGAGGGGATCGTCGGCGCGATTGCGATCCGGCTGAAGGAGCCGGTGTTCGAGTCGCAGACAAAGAACAAGCTGGGCAACACGGAGATTCGCAGCCAGCTCGTGGCGGAGGTGAAGGAGCAGGTGACGGACCTGCTGCATCGCAATGCGGCGGCGGCGGAGAAGGTTGTGGCGAAGATCGAAGAGACCCAGAAGCTGCGCAAGGAGCTGCAGACGGTCAAGAAGATGGCGCGCGAGAAAGCGCGCGCGACCTCGATCCGGATTCCACAGCTCAAGGACTGCAAGGTGCATTACGACAAGAAGCGGCAGCGTGGCACCGACAGCACGATTTTCATCACCGAAGGCCAATCGGCGGCGGGTTCGCTGGTGAGCTGCCGGGACGTGACGACGCAGGCGATTTTCACGCTGAAAGGCAAACCGTTGAACGTCTGCGACCTGAAACGCGACGCGATCTACAAGAACGACGAGCTCTACAATCTGATGCGGAGCCTGAACATCGAGGAGAGCGTCGCGCATGTGCGTTACAACCGGGTCGTGTTGGCGACGGACGCGGATGTGGATGGGCTGCACATCCGGAATCTGCTGTTGACGTTCTTTTTGCGATTCTTCGAGCCGCTCGTGCTGGACGGGCACGTGCAGATTCTGGAGACCCCGCTGTTCCGTGCGCGCACGAAGAAGGAGACGGTGTACTGCTACAGCGAGCGGGAACGCGACACGGCGATGAAACGGCTGGGCAAGGCCTGCGAGGTCACGCGGTTCAAAGGGTTGGGCGAGATTTCGCCGTCGGAGTTTCGGGGTTTCATCGGCGCGGACATGCGGCTGAGTCCGGTCACGGTGTCGGATCCGCACGCGATTGGGCACCTGCTCACGTTCTACATGGGCAAGAACACGCCGACGCGGCGTTCGTATATCATGGACAGCCTGGTGGTCGAGGAAGAGGCGTGAGTGGGGAATGGTTGATGGTTGATGGTTGATGGTTGATGGTGGATGGTTGATGGTGGATGGTTGATGGTGGATGGTTGATGGTGGATGGTTGATGGTGGATGGTGGATGGTGGATGGTGTGGCGGCAAAGCAACAAGAGCTAGCGTTTGAGGAGGAGGCCGCCGAGGCGGCCTCCGGCGGCGTGTCGGGCGGCGGCGGTTCGGGCGGCGGCGACGGGCGGGGTGCGGAGCCGCTGAAGGATCTGATCGACGAGAATTTTCTTCAATACGCCTCGTACGTGATACGGGACCGTGCGATTCCGGACTTGGACGACGGTTTGAAGCCGGTGCAACGCCGGATTCTGCATTCGCTGCACGAGAACGACGACGGTCGGTTCATCAAGGTTGCGAACATTGCCGGCTACTGCATGCAATACCATCCGCACGGCGAGGCATCGATCCAGGACGCGCTGGTGACACTGGCGAACAAGCGCTACCTGATCGAGGGCCAGGGCAACTTCGGGAATCTTCACACGGGCGATCCGGCGGCGGCCGCCCGCTACATCGAATGCCGGCTCACGGATCTGGCGCGCAACGAGCTGTTCAACGACGCGTTGACACGGTTTGTCCCGAGTTATGACGGGCGCAAGCGCGAGCCCGTCTGTCTGCCGGTGAAGCTCCCGCTGCTGTTGCTGCTTGGCGCCGAAGGCATTGCGGTCGGTCTGTCGACGCGTTTGCTCCCGCACAACTTCTGCGAGGTGCTCGAAGCGCAGATTGCGATTCTGAAGAAGAAACGTTTCGCGATCCTTCCGGATTTTCTGCAGGGCGGTTTGATGGATGCCTCGGAGTACGCGAAGGGCATGGGCCGGGTCAAGCTGCGCGCGGTGATCGAGGAGCGGGCCGACCGGAAGAAGCTTTTGATTCGGGAAATTCCGTTCGGGACGACGACCGATTCGGTGATTGCTTCGATCGAGGATGCGGTCCGGCGCCGGCGGGTGGGGGTCAAGGCGATCCAGGACTATACGGCGGAGCGGGTGCAGATCGAGCTGAGTCTGGCGCCGGGCCAGGACGTGAAGAAGACGATACAGTCGCTGTACGCGTTCACGCAGTGCGAGGTGACGTTGTCGAGCCGGCCGGTCATGATTCGGGCCCGGCGTCCGGTCGAGCTGGACGTGCACGAGATTCTGCGGCACAACACGAAGCGGCTGGTCCAGATTTTGAAGGGCGAGCTCGAGGTCGAGCTGCGCCGGCTCGAGGACGAGCTGCACCGCAAGACGTTGGTCCAGATCTTCATCGAGAACCGGATCTACAAGCGGATCGAGAACTGCAAGACATACGCGAAAGTCCAGGACGCGGTGCGCACGGGCATGCAGGAGTTCAAGGCTCAACTCCGCCGCGCACTGACGGGCGCGGACGTGGAGATGCTGCTGGGCATACAGATCCGGCGCATTTCGCAGTTTGATATCGACAAGAGCCGCAAGGACATTGCGAAGATCGAGGCCGATATCAAGCAGGTTCGGAAGAACCTCAAGAGCCTGGTCCCCTACGCGATCCGGTATTTGCAGGGCCTGTTGAAGAAGTACGGGCCCTCCTACCCGCGGCGGACCCAGTCGGGCAGCTTCGAGACGATAGCGGTCCGTGACCTGACAGCCCGCGAGCTGGCGTTGAAGTACGATTTCGAGAAGGGCTATTTCGGGCACGGCGTTGACGGGGACCTGCGCATGGAGTGTTCGTCGCACGACAAGGTGGTGCTGGTCTGGTCGGACGGCCGGTACAAGGTGGTGCCGCCGCCGGAGAAGCTGTTTGTGGACAAGGACCTGCTGTACTGCGGCGTGGCGGACCGTGACCGTGTCATGACGATGGTCTACACGCAGCACGACATGACGTACCTGAAGAAGTTCACGTTCGGCGGCACGATCATGAACAAGGACTACCTGTGCACGCCGCCGGACTCGAAGATCGTGTTGTTCCTGGACGAAGTGCCGGAGGAGATTTACGTCAAGTACAAGAAAGCGAAGCGCTTGCGGATCCTGCAGCAGGTCTTCCACACCGCGGACGCCGCGGTGCACGGTCCGAAAGCGCGCGGGTCCCAGATGAGCTCGAAAACGATCCGCTGGATCGGCACGAGCAAGCCGCGCGGCTGGAGCGACAAGAAATCGGGCCCGCGCGGCGCGCTGATGGACTTCGTTTGAAATTTGAAATTTGAGATTTGAAATTTGAGGGAGCGCTTGGGGCGGCGTCCCTCAGACCGTCCGGATTCTGACCACGGACTACACGGATCTCGGAGCTTGCGCCTGACGGCAGTCGAGGTATCCGTGTGATCCGTGGTCGGTCATTGACCGGCCGCCAAGAGGCGGCGCAGTTGGCTTTCTGTTTGCTCGGCGTACGCGTCGGTGAGCGCGTCGTGCCAGCCGTGTTGACGGAACAGCGGCGCGACCTGGCTGCGATAGTTCAGGGCATCGAACTGCACGTCGTCGGCGTGTTCGTGGATCATGGCGTGCAGGCGTTCGGGGTCCATCGGCAGGATCGGCGCGACGAACACCCAGGTCCGGATCCCGGCCTCGTGCAACTGCCGCAGTGTATCGACTCGCCGCGCGATCGGCGGGGCATGCGGCTCGGTGATGCGGCGTATGTGGTCGTCGTCGGTCGGAATCGAGAGACCGACAGTCAGATCAAGCGTTGTGCGGAGCAGCTCCAAGTCCCTGAGCACGAGCGGGGAGCGGGTCAGGATGCGGACGGCCCACCCGAACTCGCGCAAGAGCGCGATGCACTGCTGCGTCAGCTTGTATCGGCCTTCGACGGGCTGGTAGGGATCGCAGACGCTGGAGAGCATGACGGAACTGGTCTTGCGCTTTCGTGTCAGTTCCTTGTGCAGCACCTCGGCGATGTTGGCCTTGACCTCCACGAACTCGCCCCAGCGCGTGTGACGGTTGAGGTGCGCGTACTTGCGCATGAACACGGCATAGCAGTAGCGGCAGCCGTGCGTGCAGCCGAGATAGGGGTTCAGCACGAACCCCTGGGGGTTGAGCTTCGAGCGCACGAGCGCTGTCTTGGTCTGTATCTCGTGTATGCGCATGGCGGGGGAAGTCATTGGTCAGTAGTCATTGGTCATTGGCCCCGGCGGCTCATCACGCCAAGTGCAAGTACCTTCCTCCAGTGACCAATGACCAGTGACTAGTGACCAATGACCGGTGACTGCTCACCCCGTGCCCTGCAACGTGTCCCGGATCCGTGCGGCGAGCGCTTCGGCGGCCGCTTTGTCGGCCATTCGCCGGCCGGCGGTGTGCTTCTTGCCGTTAGCGTCGAAGACCTTGATCCCGTAGAAGACGGTGTGTCCGGACTGCATGCCCTGCACGGCCTTGATCTCGCGCACTTGGTCCGCATCGAGCGTGCGGGTCCGCGCGATTCCGAGCAGGCCGCTCTTGAGCACCAGCCTTCCGGGCTGGACCTGGATATCGGCGTAGGCCAGCCACATATCGAGGACACCGCAGAACACGAGCAGATCGACGAGCCCGAAGATGATTGGGAACAGTATCGGTGCGTCGAACTTGAGCATGAGCACGATGAACCCGGTCCAGACCGCGAAGAAGATGGTGACGCCGATCGCATGCGCCACATGCCGAGCGGGCGGGAACAGGATACGCACGCCGCCGCCGTGCGCGGGCAGGATCCGCAGGTTGGCATGGCGCAGCAGTCTTTCGGGATCGGGCTTGTCCTGATAGTCCGCGACGCTGCTCTCGTCGAGCACGAAATCCGGAGTGCTCGCCTCGGTCTTGAAGACGGGCACTTCGAACCGGCTTTCGTAGTCGACGCCGGGCACCTTGGCCGAGACAGTCAAGCGCCAGAGTATTTCGTTGTCACTGTCCTCGTCGTTCGTGGGCTGTTGATCGTAGGGGACGGCGAACAGCACCGGGATAGCGGAGCGCGTCTTGTCGCGTTCGAGCAGCTCGCGTTTCATGACGCGCTTTTCCTGCCAGAGTATCCGCTCCTTGGTGCTGCGGTTCTTGCCGCTGCCGGATGTGACCTTGTTGACGCAGCTGAGCGTCAGGTGGAACCCGTCCTCGGGCGTGATGTGGACGGGCGCGTGCACGACGCCGGCCAGCCGCCCGCCGAGCACGCCGGGCACCTCCGGCATCTGGAAACGCGACTGGCCGAACTTGCGCCAGCGCACGATGCTGCGCACGGCCCACGTTGCGAGCCCGGCCCCGGCCGCGGGGAACAGCAGCACGAACAACGCCTTGCGTTCCTCTTCGCCGGCCAGCACATCGCGCAGCACAAGGATCGTGACGGGCCACGCGATCAGGTTCCAGAATGCCGCGAACGCACACGCGAAGATCATGGTTCCCCGGTTCGAGGATGTGACCATGCCCTCCGCCCAGTCCTTGCGCCACAGCCAGGGCTTGTCGGGATGCGCTGCCTTCTGCGCGTCTTCGTCTTTCGTCTTCTTGCGTGCGACGATGCCGAGCGCCATCAGTCCGAGCCCGACCCCGGAAAAGACGAGCCCGAACACGGTTTTCAGGAGCAGCAGGCCCCATCGCAGCTTGCGGAACAGCACGGATTCGTAGGGGTTACCGGGATCGACGAAGCACCGGAACGGCAGGCCGGAGTCCTTGTGCCGCTTCAGTTCCCTGTACGTACGTTGGTGGAACGAGCCGATATTGTCGCTGCCGCCGTGCAGGGAGACGCGCGAGCCCTTGTAGTCGCGGCCGTTGTACCTGTAGGAGTAGCGCGCTTTGACTTTGTAGGTGGTGGAATCGGAGCCGCGACTGGTGACGAGTTCCGCTTCCAGGATTTGGGCGGGGACCTCCTCCCAGCGGCTCATCCGGGCCGCGCTCCAGGCATCTTTGCCCGCGAGCCCGGCAACAAAAAGCCCTGCCGCGGCGAACGGCAGGGCAAAGACGATAAGGCAGCCCATTCCGCTGCCCGAGGATTTCTCTTCCTTCTTCACAACGAGTGCTGGCGGTCCGGTATCCCGGCACGCCCGGCGCAGGCCGGTCGTGCCGCGATTCCGAAGCGCCGTCCGCGTTGCAGGCTACAGCGGGCAGACGAGCTTGAACCAGACCTTGTCGCCCTCGGGCCTGTTGCGCGCCTCGAGCTCGGTCTGGTACTTGAGGATCATCTGCATTTTGCCGACGCCGAGCCCGACTTGCGGGCCGATCCCGAACACGCGGCCTTTTTCCATTTCCATACCGGGCCCGTCGAGGTCGTCCTCGGTCACCTGCTGGTAATAGTAGCCGCCGACGCCGAGCTGCCAGTTTTTGACGCGCATGCTGGCGGCGTAGTCGACGTGGAACTCCTGGCCGGACGTATAGTCGGTATCGGAATTCTCCATATTGATGTCGTACATGAACTTCGCGGACAGCTCGGTGGACTTCGTCGGCATGACGGTTACGGCGGCGACCGGCTCGATCGTCCAGTAGTTGCGTCCGACGTTTGCCAGGTCGTCCTCATCGTAGGCGCCGACCGGCACATAGATGTCGATTCCGGCGGCGGCGTGCCAGTTCTGGCCATGCCATGCGATGACGCAGGGGTCGATGATGATATCGCCGAGTCCGAGTTTATCGTCTTCGCCCATCGTCGCGTCGACATCCACGTTCAGGACCGGGACAAAGATGTGCTGTGCCCAGAACCCGCCGAGCACTTTCTTGGGCGTGACATGGATAAAGCGCAGGACATTGCCGAACACGGTCAGGTCGAACTTGGGCATCATGTCGTCGCCGTCATCGTTGGCCAGCTTATCGGCCGAATAGTAGAGCACGTAGTCGATGATGTAGTTTCCGGGCGGGGGCACCGCGCCGGTCATGAAGCCTTCGGCTCCGTTCGGGTAGGCGCCGCCTCCACCTTCGGTGGCCAGCGCGTCATGGCAGAGACCGAGACACAGGGCTGCGGTTGCGAGTGCTACGAGTTTTCTCACGAGTACCTCCTTGTTCTGTGAGAGTTTCGGTGATTGTGCACGAGCGGGCGGCAGTACGCAATGGGAAATTGTCCGCCCTCTATCACCCGACGGCGGGTGCTCTGGGGTAAGAGCCGAGCACGGTGACCTGTGTGGAGTGCCTTGCGAGGTCGGCGAGCGCCCTTTTGACACGGGGCTGGACCATATGTCCTTCGAAATCGACGAAGAAGAGGTATTCCCATGCTTTTTCCTTACAGGGCCGAGACTCGATCATGGTCATATTGACCTTGAATTTCTTGAACGATTCGAGCGCGTTGTAGAGTGTGCCGGGCTCCTGCTTGACGCCGAACAGGATGGAAGTTTTGTCTTCGCCTGTTTTCGGGCTGGGCTTACGACCGATCACGAGGAAACGTGTGACATTGCTTGCGGAGTCCTGGATATCGGCGGCGAGCACGTTGAGTCCGTAGGCCTCGGCAGCCATACGGCTGGCGAGCGCGCCGGCGGTTTTATCGTTTGCGGCGAGTTCCGCGGCCTTTGCGGTACTGGCGGCGGGCACGAGTTCGATACCGGCCATTTCGCGCTGGAGCCAGCCGCGGCATTGCCCGAAGACCTGGGGATGGCTGTAGAGTCGCTTGATTTTGAGGCGCGGCACGCGCGCCATGAGGCATTCGGAGACAGGCAGCAGGATTTCGGCGCAGATTTTGAGCGGCGTGCTCATGAACCTGTCGAGCGTATGCGTCACGGCGCCCTCAGTGGAGTTTTCGACGGGCACGACGCCGTAGTGCGCCTCTTGTTTCTGGACGGAATTGAAGACATCGTCGACCGTTTGGCAGGGCACGTAGTCGACGCTGGCCCCGAACCGGCCGCGTGCGGCCTGATGCGTGAAGGTCATGGGCGGGCCGAGATAGGCGACAGCCACGTTTTTTTCGAGTGCGAGCGATGCGGACATGATTTCGCGATAGATTGCGTTGAGCGCGGTATCGGGCAGCGGCCCTGCGTTGAGTTGGCGGACGCGCGCGAGCACGGCCTTTTCGCGTGAGGGCACATAGGGCTCGCCGCCGGACCGTTTCTTGAGCTGCCCGACCTGGACGGCGACGTTCGTGCGCATGTTCAACAGCTTCACGAGCCGTTCATCGATCCGGTCGATCCGAGCGCGCAGATCACTGAGCGTCTTGTTCGGGCGTTTGCTCATTTTCTTCACCGTCTTGTTCGTCCTTCTTGCCCTCTTCGGCGGGCGTTTGTTTTGGCGCGGCCTGATTGGGCGTTGCGCGGAGCTGCTCGATGGCGGGCAGCTCTTCGACCTTGCGCAGACCGAAATGTTCGAGGAACAGACTGGTTGTTGCGTAGAGCATAGGTCGGCCGGGCAGCTCGCTGCGGCCGACGATCCGGATAAGCTGCATTTCCTGGAGGTTCCGCACAATATGGTCGGCGTTCACGCCGCGCACGGCCTCGATTTCCGAGCGGGTGACCGGCTGTCGATACGCGATGACCGCGAGGGTTTCGAGCGCGGGCCGAGACAATCGGTTCTGGCGCACCTCGAGCAAGTGCCTCAGCCATGCGCCGCAGGCGGGGTCGGTCTGCAGTCGGAACCCCGCGGCGACTTCGACGAGTTGGAACCCGAGTTTTCTGACGGTCAGCTCGTCGGCGAGCGTTTCGAGGGCGGCGCGGATGTCGGCGTCCTTGACCTTCGCGAAATCGGCGGCGAACCCGCCCTGGCTCTCTCCGACCTGTTGGAGCACGCGCCGTATTTCGCTGACGGCCAGCGGCCTGGCGCATCCGAAGATGAGCGCGCCGAGGATCTGCTTGAGTTCCGGGATGCTATCGTGTTCGTCGCTCATGACACTGTTTCACGCGCATTTGACGATCTTGATCTCGCCGAACTGCTTTGCCTGGACCGCATTGACATGCCGAAGCCGGATGAGTTCGAGCAGCGCGAGGAAGGTACAGATAATTTCATGGCGCGTGGCGGCGGACTCGAAGAGTCGGGAAAACGGCATTTCCTCTTGCCGGTTCAGGGTTTGCAGGATCAACTCGATCTTGTCGGCGACGGTGAAGCGGTCGGCGAAGATCTGGCCGAGATCTTCCTGCTTGATCCGTTGCAGCGCGGTATTGAACGCGCCGATCAGATCGAAGATGCTGACATCGCGCAGGCCGACGCCGGGGTCGTCATCCTCGGGCACATCCTCGTCGGTGCGCGCAAAGACGTTTTCCTGGCAGGCCTGCCGTTCGTGCAGATGGTTGGCGATCTCCTTGAATTTCTTGTACTCGACCAGGCGTCGGACCAGATCCCATCGCGGGTCCTCGCCCTCCTCCTCTTCGATCTCCGGCCGTTGTTCGACGGGCAGCAGCATGCGGCTTTTGATCATCATGAGCGTGGCGGCCATCACGATGAACTCGCCGGCGATATCGAGGTCGAGCATGCGCATGAGGTCCATGTACTGCATGTACTGCGTGGTAATACGCTCGATCGGGATATCGTAGATGTCGACCTCTTCGCGCTTGATCAGATAGAGCAACAGGTCGAGCGGACCTTCGAAGATTTCGAGCTCGACCTTGTAATCTTCTTGCGCTGTGGGTTCCGGTCCCGTCATATCATGCCAACCCCATGGCTTTGCGGGCGACCTGGAGCGTCTTGCGTGCTTCTTGGCGTGCGCGCGCGGCGCCGTCTTGGAGCACGGAATCCACGTAGCGCGGATCGGCGGCCAGCTCGGCGCGTTTGCGGCGCATCGGTTCGAAGTAGGTCTGCATCAGCTCGAACAGTTCTTTCTTGGCGGTGCCGTACCCGAACCCGCCGGCGCGATACCGTTCGGCCATATCCTCCACCTGTTTTTCGGACGCGAACAGTCTGTAGAGCGCGAACACGTTGCAGGCATCGGGATCCTTGGGTTCTTCCAGGCTCTTGCTGTCGGTCACGATACGCATGATCCGTTTTCGGGTTTCTTTCTCGGCATCGAACAGCACGATGTGGTTGTCGTAGGATTTCGACATCTTCTGCCCGTCGAGTCCGGGCACGACGGCCACGGCCTCCTGGATCGACACGTCAGGGATCTTGAAGGTTTCGCCATAGGTATTGTTGAACTTGATCGCGATATCGCGCGTGACTTCGACATGCTGTTTCTGGTCTTTGCCGACAGGCACGAGGTCGGACTGGTAGGCGAGGATATCGGCGGCCATCAGCACGGGGTACGCGAACAGACCGTGCACGGGGCTGATGCCTTTGGCGATCTTGTCCTTGTAGGAATGGCAGCGTTCGAGCAGGCCCATGGGCGTGACGATCGAGAGCAGCCAGGTCAATTCGGTGACCTCGGGCACATCGCTTTGCCGGAAGAACGTGGTGCGTTCGGGGTCCAGCCCGCAGGCGAGGAAGTCGAGCGCGACATCGCGCGTCCACTCCCGCAGGTCCCCGGGCGCGTCGACCGTGGTCAGTGCGTGGTAGTTCGCGATAAAGAGGAACGCCTCGCCCTGCTCTTGCAGTTCGAGTGCGGGCCGCATCATGCCGAAGTAGTTCCCGAGATGCAGGCGACCGGACGGCTGGATTCCCGACAGTATTCTCATGGGATAGGGTTGAGCTGTCCCGCCGTAGCCCTGCGGCGAAGGCGGATGGTCTATGGTTTATGGTTGATGGGCGAACAGGCTATCAAAACGGGGGCGGCGAATCCAAGGCAAAAAAGAGTGCGAACACCCGGTCAGGGATCCAGGTTCTCGAGCTTGCGGGTTTCCGGATTGACGCGCCGGTAGAAGCAATTGCGGGGGCGGCCGTCGCGGTTGGCCGTGTGGCAGATCCCGCCGCCACGCGGCCGCACGCGGTAGAGCAGGCTGTTCTGCTCGCAATTCACGCGCACCTCGAGCAGGTCGAACGTCTGGCCGGATGTTTCGCCCTTGATCCAGAGCTCATTGCGCGATGTGCTCCAGAACACGGCCTGGCCCCGTTCGAGCGCGGCGCTGAGCGCTTTTTCGTTCACATAGGCCAGCAGGATCAGTTCGCCGGTATCCGCGTTTTGTACGGCGACCGGGATAATGCCGGGGCATGCCGCAACGGCATTGCGGAGCTTATCGTAGTCGAGTTTCAGTTCGTCGCCTTCTTCGAGTTCGTTCATGGCGTGGCAGTCTCCGTCCTCGGCGCGGTACTGTCAAGCGGGAAGGGGATTGAACATCCAACAGCCAACACGGAATATCCTGGATGTTCTGCGGGAAGTGGATTGAACATCCAACACCCAATATCCAACTTCCAAGTGAGGACATCTCGGTTGCACGTTGGGTGTTGGACATTGGCTGTTGGCTGTTCACGCGCGCGCGTGATTTTGTGCTGGCAAAGCGTTTGGGATGTCCTACAATTCGGTCTATTGCCTGTTTCGGTGCAACGAGGTTAGTGGCAAGGTTCGGTCTGCGAAGGAGGTGAGTGGCGCTTCGGGAGATGGCGGTTGGAGGAACGCACCCGGGGTGGCGCGGCGGGCAAGGTGCTTCCGGATCTGTGCGCGGGCGATGCCGTGCGCGGATGGAACAGGTTCGGACGAGATGAGCTGAAGGAGAGGAACGGATGAAGAGATTCGCTGCGATAACTTGTTGCGTATTGTTCAGCGCGGCGCTTGCCGGCGCGGTCGGCCCGAAAGCCGGCGGCTATCTCGGCTACACGGCGGGCGGCGACGTGGAGCAGGGCACGATAGCGTACGGAGCGTTTGGCGGTCTGGGCATCAACGATTACGTGGGTGTGCGCGTGTCCGTTGGGATGAGCGGGGACGAATTTGACATGACCCACGACGAAGCGTCGCTGGAAGAGATGATTGCACGGGCCAACGATGTACTGGCCGATATCGGCCAGCCACTGATTGCACTGACAGATCTGCCGTCCGGCTTCAGTATCAGCGCGGACGAAGAGCTTTCCTTGATCGATGTGGAGTTGTTGCTTGTTGGGACGTATCCGGTGTCCGAGAATCTCAAGTTCTATGCCGCCGGCGGGTTCGGCTACTACATTGCGGATCTGGATGCCTCGGCCACGATCCGGCTGGGGCCGGACGCGGAAGCGACGGGCGCACCGGCCTGGATTCGCGCGGACGCGGACGTGAGCATTGATCCGACGGTCGGGTTTCTGGCGCTTGTCGGCGTGGCGTTCCTGCCCACGCCGAACGTGGAGATTTTTGCGGAGTACTGTTATAGGTTCCTTACGCTGGACCCGAGCATTGACGGGGCCACAGTGTCTTCCGAGGACGGGTCGATTGCCGGAACTGTGGATGCGCCACAGATAGCGGACGTCGACGATATGCTGGCCCAGGCCAAAGACGATCTTCGTGTGGCACTCGAGGCGGCGGGTGCCGACCCCGCCGTTGCCGACCGTATGCCGAGCACCATTGAAGACACGATGGCGTTCAACGACGACTACAACCAGGGCATGCTGCGGATTGGCGCGGCGTTCTTGTTCTGATGGCATGGTGGCGTGCGAATAATCGGGCGAGGCGGCCGGCGGGGGCGCGGCCGCCTCTTCTTTCTTGGAGCCGGAGTTGTTCTTATGCGTAGACTATCGGGGCTGTGTTTTCTGGCGGTGTGTGGATTCGTTGTTTCGGGTGTGTTCGCGGGCGCGGCTGCCGGTGCGGGCGGCATCGAGTCCGAGCCAGGGGCCGGGTCGGACGGGGCGGTTTCGGGAGCCGCGACGAACGGCGTTGCAACGGCGCGCTCGGCGGGGCGGCGTCCGGTCGTACGTCTCGGGGTCGGGTACATGAGCGGGTACGCCGCCTATGAGATCGGCGCGGAGCTCTGGTGGCCGTTGAGCCGGCTCGAATTTCCGATGAACGTTGCGGTTGTCTCCGCGGGGGTCGCGTTCGGGACGCCGCGCTGGAAGTCGCTGGACTTTGACGTGAGCGGCTGGGCGAATGTGACGCAGGAATCGGGTACGCTGAAGGATTCCGACTGGCTGCCGGAGAGTCCGGTCCGGCGCGTGGACGTTTATTCGGAGACCGACGCGGAGCTTCAGAGCTACGGGTTGCAGGCGGAGGGTACATTCCGGTTGCGTCCGGGGCGCGCCTGGGCGCTTGGGTTGACGGGCGGTGTTCTGGGCGAGTGGTACCGGTGGGAAGGTCGGAACACCGTGCAATGGTCGCCGAGCGGGCTGTCCGGCTATGCTTATGAGAGTCCGCCGGGCGTTACGACGATCACGTATGAGCTACTGCTTGCGGGTCCCTACGGCGGCGTGACGGCGGACTATTCCAACGGCCGTTTTGAATTGGCGCTGGGTCTGGACGTGGCGCCGTTGGCTTTTATCGCAGACGAAGACGATCACCTGGCTCGCTCGATTCTGTCGAAGACGGACACGATCGGCACGCTGATCATGGTCTCAATCGACGGCACGTGGCGACTCAAAAAGGATTGGTCTATCCGCGCATCGGGCACGGCGCGTTTTCTTGAGTCGGGAACCGGCACGCAGGAGAGCACCGTTTATGCGAGCACGGACGAAGCCGCCGCGGGTACGACATGGAAGATATCGCATGAGATGGAAATGACTGCCGGCAGCGGGTTGTTGTACGTGCTGTACGAGTTTTGAGGGGGGCGTTCCGGCCGTCGGCGGCCGTGCAGCGGGGGGCGTCAGGAGAACAGGCGGGACGACAGCGGATTTGAGAACGCGGGTTGACAAGCGCCGGCGTGCGCTGTAGTCTACGTCGGCTTTGACGGATTGTGTAATGGGAGAGAAACACGTGGATCTTGAACGCGTCCGCCACAGTGCGGCGCATGTTATGGCGGCGGCCGTCTGCCGGCTTTTCGAGAACGTCCAACTGGACATCGGCCCTTCGACCGAAGAGGGGTTCTACTACGACTTCGACCTTCCCCACCGGTTCAGCCCCGAAGACTTCGACGCGATCGAGCAGGAGATGTCGCGGATCGTTGCGGCGAAACATCCGTTTGAGCGGCTCGAGCTCTCGCGTGAGGAAGCGCGCCAGATGCTGGAGGAGCGCGGTCAGAAGTACAAGCTGGAACGGCTTTCGGACATTCCGGAAGGCGAGCCGATCACGTTCTACCGCTGCGACGACTTTGTGGACATGTGCCGCGGCCCGCACGTGGAGCATACGGGCCAGATCCCGGCCTTCAAGTTGCTGTCGACGGCGGGCTCCTACTACCGCGGGCTCGAGACGAACCCGATGCTGCAGCGCCTGTACGGGACGGCGGCGGACTCGCCGAAACAGCTGCGGGCCTTTCTGAAGCAACAGGAGGAAGCCAAACAGCGCGACCACCGCAAGCTGGGCCGTGCGTTGGGGTTATTCAGCATACAGGAGAGCGTTGGGCCGGGCCTGGTGCATTGGCATCCGAAAGCGGCGATGACTCGCTACATGATCGAGGATTTCTGGCGGCGCGAGCATCTGCGCGGCGGCTACGAGTTCTTGTATACGCCGCACATTGGGCGTGCCGGTTTGTGGGAGACTTCGGGGCATCTGGACTTCTACCGCGAGAGCATGTATTCGCCGATGGACATCGACGGCGAGGACTATTTTGTGAAGCCGATGAACTGTCCGTTTCACCTGCAGGTCTACAAATCGGAGAAGCGTTCCTATCGCGACTTGCCGCTGCGCTGGGCGGAACTGGGCACGGTCTATCGTTATGAGAAGGCGGGGGTTCTGCACGGATTGTTGCGCGTTCGCGGGTTCACGCAGGACGATGCGCATATTTTCTGCACACCCGAGCAGATTGAGGACGAAGTCAAAGAGACCGTGCGTTTTGCGCTGAACATCTGGCATGCGTTCGGCTTTTCGGAGATCAGCGCATATTTATCGACGCGTCCGGCGAAGGCGGTGGGCGAGGCGTCGCGTTGGGAACAGGCGACGGATTCGCTGCGTTCGGCACTGGCGGCCGAATCGATACCGCACGATGTTGACGAGGGCGGCGGCGCGTTTTACGGGCCGAAGATCGATCTGAAGGTAAAAGACGCGATCGGGCGGGAATGGCAGATGAGCACGATCCAGTTCGACTTCAACATTCCGGAACGGTTCGATCTTAGCTACGTGGGTCGTGACGGCAAGCCGCATCGCCCGTACATGGTGCACCGCGCGTTGCTTGGCAGCCTGGAACGTTTTTTTGGCGTGTTGATCGAACACTATGGCGGCGCGTTCCCATTGTGGCTGGCGTCGGAACAGGTTCGCGTTTTGCCGCTGACCGAGAAGCAGCAGGCCTATGCGCAGCGGATTGCGGACGAGCTGCGCGCGCAGGACTTGCGGGTTACGGTCGACACGCGTTCGGAGAAAGTTGGCGCGAAGATCCGTGATGCGCAGCTCGAGAAGCTGCCGTATATGCTGATCTTGGGCCCCAAGGAAGAGGAAGCGGGCACGGTATCGGTGCGGAGCCGGACCGACGGCGACCTTGGCGTGCTGCAGTTGCCGGCGTTCATAGCGCAGCTCGAAGAGGAACGAACAACGAAAGGACAGTAGTCTATGCCCCCAAATCGCAGGCGACCCCCTCCCCGCACGTTCATTCGGACGAACGAGAAAATTCGGATCCCGGAGATCCGGTGTGTCGACCCCGAAGGCAACCAGATCGGGGTCATGGCGACGCAACAGGCGTTGGCATTGGCCCGAGAGCGCGGGCTGGATTTGGTGGAGATCGCGCCGCGCGCGCGACCGCCGGTCTGCCGGATCATGGATTTCGGCAAGTACAAATACGAGCTTAGCCGGAAGCAGCGGCAGGCGCGCAAGCACCAGCACGCGGGCACGTTGAAGGAGGTCAAGTTCCACGTCAATGTCGAGGAACACGATTACCAGACGAAGCTGCGCCACATCCACGAGTTCCTGGAGAAGGGCTACAAGATCAAGGCTTCGCTTTTTTTCCGGGGCCGCGAGAACTGGCATCAGGATCTCGGCTACGAGCTGATGAACCGCGTGGTCAAGGACTGCGAGGGTCTGGCGATTGTGGACATGGCCCCGCGCAAGGTAGGGCGCACGATCGCGGTGATCATGAGTCCGAGACCGGGGAAGCCCGGCGGCAAGAATTGATGCGGGCGTTGCCTGGCGGCAACGCCGCTCCAGAACAGGCCGCGCCGGTTTTCCGGCGCGGCCTGTTCTGGAGATGGCGCCATGCACAGCGAGACGGGACGAATTCTGACGCATACGGAACTGGGTGGGGACTACCGTTTGCTCACGGTTGAGGCGGAGCAGATTGCAGCCGGGGTGCGACCGGGCCAATTTGTGCACGTGCGGGTGCCGCGTCTGGGCGAATCGGTGTTGCGCCGTCCATTCAGCATCTACAGGGCGGCGGCTGGCAAGCTGTCGGTGCTTTACAAATGCGTTGGCAAGGGGACGCGTGCGCTTGCGTTGGCGCGCGCGGGTGAGGAATTGGACTTGATGGGGCCGCTCGGCAACGGGTTTCCGGATGTTGGGCCGGCCACGTTTCCGGTGTTGGTCGCGGGCGGTTACGGGGTGGCGCCGCTGTATCTGGTCGCGGCCGGCGCGGCGAGCCGCGGGATTGTGTTCATCGGGGCCAAGACGGCGCCCGAGCTTCTGTGTCGTGCAGATTTTGAGGCGTTGGATTGGCCGATAGAGGTCGCGACCGAAGACGGCTCGGTTGGTCACGCGGGCATGGTTACGGCGGCACTGGACGAGTGGACGGTGCAAGCCGCGGGGTTGGCGCGGGCCGTTTTTTTTGCATGCGGGCCGGATGCGATGCTGCGGGCGGTCGGCGAGCGAGCGGTGGCCTTGGGCCGGCCCGCATGGCTTTCGTTGGACCGGCACATGGGTTGCGGGGTTGGCGCGTGTTTGGCTTGCGTGCAGAAGGTGCGGCGGCCCGACGGTTCGTGCGAGTGGGCGCGCGTGTGCCGGGACGGCCCGGTGTTTGAGGCCCGGGAGATCGTGTGGGAATGAGTCCGGACTTGTCGGTCGAGCTTGGCGGGATTGCGATGCGCAATCCCGTGATGGTGGCGTCGGGTACGTTTGGTTATGGTCGCGAATACGCGGATCTCGTGGACTTGAACGGGCTCGGCGCGCTGGTCGTG
>Ga0272441_10006437_pt1 | contig 19668 bp, 14 predicted proteins | sample SSMProp6N_FD_193582 | JGI IMG/M metagenome (GOLD analysis project Ga0272441, IMG submission 193582) | Marine sediment archaeal communities from Little Sippewissett salt marsh, Falmouth, MA, United States - SSM-Prop-6N | ecosystem: Environmental > Aquatic > Marine > Wetlands > Sediment ... | reverse complement strand
CCGAAGGGCTTGGACGGGCAGTCGGCGTCCATGCGGCGCATCAACGCCACCGGCTCACCTCCCGCCACCGACACGACAAACAAGTGCGAACGCCGGCCGTCCTTCCACGTGTCCCAATGGCGAAACAGCAGCCGGTCGTATACCCGCCCCGAAGACAGACGCTTCTCGTTGGCGTCCAGCCGCTCCTTCGTCTCGGCCAGTGTCCGGGCGTCGGGAATAACCTCGAGCGCCACCGCCAGATGCTTACCATTGGGCGACAGCACGAAACAACCGACGTCCAGCGGCAGGTCGGTCACCTGCTCCGCCTCGCCGCCGTCGACGGCGATCTTCCATACCTGCGACGACTCACTCCGTGATGACAGGAAGTAGATCGCCTGGCCATCGGGCGACCAGCGGGGGCTGCTGCTGCCGGCCGGATGATTCGTCAGCCGGCGAAAACCGGTGCCGTCCGCGTTGATGACCCAGATGTCGGGTCGCCCCTTGTTAGCCTCCATATCGGTCACGCGAATCGCCATGGCGACCTGCTTGCCATCCGGCGACGCCTGGGCATCGCCGACACGGTCCATGGCGAGCAGATCGTGCACGGTGAACGCGTGCGTCTGCCTGCCGGCCGCGGTGGCGAAGTTTGCGACAAGAACCATCAGAAGCATGAGGAATACGAGAGTGACGATAAGTGTCATTGCGTGTTCTCCAGAGGATGCAACGCTCGGTGAGCCGCTCCCGGCGGCCACGTAGCTCGATCTGTATCAGCCATCAGCGCTTGCACAGCGACCGCTCTGATCGCCGCACCATTATCCGCCCCGGTCGCCGGTTTGGCGCGTTCTACGAGGTGCTCCCCAAGCTGCTTTCCAACTCGGCGCAGAAACCGGCCAGGTAGTCCGCCGCCTGCACCATCCGGCTGCCGTACCAGCCAAACATCTCGCCATCGACCAGCCACAACTGCGAGTCGGGCAGTTGCGGGGCCAGGTCTTCGATGTGCGCATCCGAGAATGGAAACGGCTCGGACGCCAACAAGACAACTTCCGGCGCACAGGCGCGAAGCTCGTCGATCGTGACCTTCGGGTAACGCCCCGGCAGCGATGCGCAGGCGTTCGTGAAACCGCACCGCCCGAGCACGGAGTGGATGTACGTACCTTGCCCCACCACCATAAGAGGCTCTTTCCACACGAGGTACGCGACGCTGTGTGGCGTGCCACGCGGCAAACGCGCAAACCCCGCCGAGATCTCTTCCACAAGCGCCGCGGCACGGCTGGAACGCCCCACGAGCATGCCGAGGTCCTCGACCAGACGCAGGGCCTTCTCGTAGCTCGTCACGTCCACGACGTAGACCGGCACAGCCTCTGTCAGTGCCTCCACGTCCTCCTGGCGGTTTTCCTCCTTGTCAGCGATCACAAGATCCGGGCGCAGGGCCAGCACCTTCTGAATCTCAACCTGCTTGGGCTCCCCCACAGCCGCCACTCTGCCGGTGAAATCCGCTGGGTGACCGCAGTACGCCGTGCGACCGACGACCTCGGCATCGAGCCCGAGGGCGAAGAGAGTCTCCGTCAGCGACGGGCACAGGGACACGATGCGCGCGGGCCGATACTCATACGTCACCTCGCGCTGCAGATGATCTCGAACAGTTTGACGCACCGGAATCGACCGCTCCCGCTCAGACAACCTCGCGCGCTGCCGACCGCACCCTGCGATCGCACCTCATCGCCGGCACAGGACCGGCAATGGAACGGCCGGCATAGTACCACGCCTCCGCCAGCGCCGCACGCCTGCCGGCCCGCCGCTGACGCACTCCCATGAGACGGCCGCCCGCGGTGAATGTGCTCCCCGGACCATCAGGACCCCGGGCCACCCACGCGACAGGCCGGGCCTCCGCCGCTTATCATGCCCGTCGCGGGGTCAACAGGAAATCGGCTGACGCCCATCGGAACCTCTGCCATGAAACTGAATGCCTGCGGAAAATGCCCGCTCCGCTCCTACGCCGAGCGCAAGCCACACGCGCTGCTCGCGCGAATCTGGCGTTGGCACACGAAGTGGTGTCCCGGGTGGAAAGCCTACCAGCGATCGCTGTCCGAGCAAGAGCAACAGCCACCGCCACCCACATCACGATGAGCATCCGGCCGCCGGAGAAGGTTGTGCGGTGACGCCACCAAGCATGACGTCGGCGTCCCGAGCGGAACTTCGCGCCCGCCGCACAACGCTATTATCGGAAACGGAACTCACCACACCGACGCGGCAGCCAATGAAAGAGGCCTGAGCAACCGATAATCGCGGGTTCGGACGGAGCAGCGCTGGCGGGTTACCGGTGCCGTGCATTCGGCTTCCACAAACGCCCCGCTCGAAAAACCGGGCATCGTCGCTGGCCGACAAGAAGTGTGCATGGCCATCCGCTGATCGCCGGTCAGCCAGGGAGAATGCAATGCACACAGTCACCGCCCCCGCCAAACACCCGATCGAGCAGCGGTGGTGTTCGGAGCCGATTTGGTGGCGCAGCCCGATTGGTGAGTTCTACCAGCAGGGCTGGCTGCTCGAGCGATCCAACCAACGGGCGGAGTTCCTGTCGCGTGGAACGGGCCCACCATTGCCCGGCACCGCCATCCTGACGTCCGTGGCCGACCCTGATCAGCGACGTCCGAGTACGGCATTGGCATTCGTCCGGCGTGTTGACCACGTGCACGGGGATCTCTTCCTCGTCGCCGCCGAATTCGAGCCCGAAACGGTCTAACCCGGGCCGCCACAGAACCAACCAAAGCTTGCAATCACTATTCGCCTGCGATTACCCTATTCTTAGGTGGGGTGGGAGAACGCATGAAGACCCGCGCGAAGGATCGGCGTCGCTATGGCCGAGTACCATTGCGTGGTGTTATGCGCTGGCAGAGCGGCTCGGCGAGTGGCGACTGCCAAATCATCGACCTCTCTCCCGTGGGGGCAGCCCTGTGCATGGAAGACCAGCAGACGCACCGTCTCGGCCAGCAACTCGCTCTCGACCTTGAACTGGTCCCCGGGATGAGTTGGCGCGTCGCTGACGCCGCGCGCGTCGTCCGCATCACACCGCACACCGACGAGGGCTTCCGCGTGTGCGTAGAATTCCCGCCCACCGAACTCGATCTCGAAAACGGTGATTGAGGGGCACGATGCCGCCGCTACAGAACGCCGCTAACTGGCCGCCGGTGCATGCGCCGAAACGTGGTTGGCGGGCTCCGCGGCAGCCGCCTGCATCGCCTGCTCCAGATCAGCGATCAGATCGTTGACGTTCTCGATCCCCACGGAAAGACGTACGAGACCGTCCTCGATGTGTGCCTGAGCACGAGCTTCGGACCCCATGGACGCGTGCGTCATGCTGGCCGGGTGTTGAATCAGCGTCTCCACCCCGCCGAGACTGACGGCGAGCATGCACAGGTTGACCGCGTTCATCATCTTGCGCCCGGCTTCGAGCCCCCCGCGCAGCCCAAACGAGATCAGCGCACCGGGGCCCTTCATCTGTCGCCGGGCCAACTCGTATTGGGGATGGCTCTTCAACCCGGGATAGCGGAGCCACGCCACCTGCGGATGGGTCTCGAAGTGCTCGGCGATCTTCTGGGCGTTGTCGCAAGACCGCTGGGCCCGTAGCGGGAGGGTCTTGATGCCGCGGTGCACGAGGAATGACTCGAACGGCGGAAGCACGCCACCCACGTGGTTCAGCATGCGACGCATCGCGGTATAGGTGGCCCTGTCCTTGACGACAATCATGCCCCCGACGACGTCGGCGTGACCGTTGAGCGACTTGGTGAGGCTGTGCACGACGACGTCGGCACCGAAGTCAAACGGTCGCTGAAGAATCGGCCCCATGAACGTGTTGTCCACGACCATCTGCGCCCCGTGGTCGTGCGCAAGCTGGCTGACAGCCTTCAGATCGGCGATGACGAGCGTCGGGTTGCAGGGCGTCTCCACATACACGACCTTCGTGTTTGGTCGCATGGCGGCCTTGATCGCATCGAGATCACCCGTATCCACCATCGTCGATTCGATGCCGAACTCCGCCAGGACCGACTTGATCAGCGTGCAGGTCGGACCGTAGACCGCTTCGCTGCAGACAACATGCCCGCCCATCTTCACCAGCGTCGCCAGCGCCGTGTGGATCGCGGCCATTCCGCTGGCACAGGCCAACCCGGCGTAGCCCCCTTCCAGAGCCGTTACCGCGTGTTCCACCGCCTCGACCGTCGGATTCCCCATGCGGGAATAGATGTAGCCCCGGCCCTTGCCCGCGAACAACGCCGCCCCTTCCTCTGCACTGCCGAAACCGAACGTCGAAGTCTGGTAGATCGGCGGAACGGCAGGGTGAAACTCACAGTCATTGATGCCAGCATGAACAGCCAGGGTCTCGGGCGACAGGTCGTCGGTGTGGCTCATGGCACATCCTTCCAAGCTCAGGGACGTGGAGGGCCGCAGCGCGGGTCGGCAAGAACGGTCAGACAACGCGGCAAGGGTCGGATCCGTCCAGCGTAGCGATCATGTTCCGCGCGATTGCGGGGATGCCGGGACACGCACGCCCAGCACTCAACCACTCAGCTTACGCATGAGGCGTCCGGGAGGCAACCCGGCGCATACGCGGCACCCGCTTGCCCGACGCACCGGTACTGCTCAGAATGACAGGCCAAAGACCTGCTGCGGGCATCGGCATCGCGATGGTCGTGATACACGATTGGTCAATACGCGTGATGCGAGGCCCGAGAGCCACAGGCCGGCGCGTCGCGTGAGGAGCCAGTATGTCCGCCGATCCGACGTCTCAACTCATGGTGTTGATGTTCACCGACGTCGCCGGCTCGGTGGAGCTGAAGGCGCGGTTCGGCACGCAGGTCTATGCTACCCTGATCGAGCGGCACGACACTCTGTTCCGCGAAATCATCGCTTCCCTCCCCGGAGCGGAAACTCTCAAGGACATGGGCGACGGCTTCCTGGCGAAGTTCGCGACGGCCCGCGACGCTGTCGAGGCCGCCCTGCGTTTTCAGCACGCGCTGGTGACCGAGCGTTGGGATCCGGCACCCATTCGCGTGCGCATCGGTCTGCACGTCGGCCAGGTGGCACTGGTCGGGAGAGAACAGGACGGACATCCGAAGCTCGTCGGGTTGGCAACCGACATCGCCGCCCGCGTCATGGGACTCGCCCTGCCCGGCCAGATCCTGCTCACACGCGGCGCGTTCGACGACGCCCGGCAGTACCTGCGTCAGCACCCGGCCGCGCAAGCCGGCGATCCCAAACCGCTGCGATGGATCGCCCACGGGCGGTATCTGTTCAAAGGCAACGATACGCCGCTCGAGGTCTTCGAGGTCGGCACGGAGGGAGCCGCTCCGCTCCAGGCGCCACGCGACAGCGCCAAGGCATGTCGTTCCGTGACGGCCGAAGAGCTCGAGCTACTCGGCTGGCGACCGGCCCGCGGCCTCGTCATACCAAGACGCGTGGGCTGGGTTCTGGAACGCAAGCTCGGCGAAGGAGGTTTCGGTGAAGTCTGGCTCGGCCGGTGCGAGAAGACCGGCGCGACGCGCGTCTTCAAATTCTGCTTCGACCCAGAGAAGCTCCGGTCACTCAAGCGAGAACTGACGCTCTTCCGCCTGATTCGCTCGCTCCTCGGCGAACGGCGGGACATCGCCCAACTGTACGAGGTGCAACTGGAACAGCCGCCGTACTTCCTGGAGAGCGAGTACAGCGAGCACGGCAACCTGATGGAATGGGCACAGAAGCAAGGCGGCGTCGATCGCATTCCGCTTCAGACACGCTTCGACCTCGTCGCGTGCACCGCCCGGGCCGTCGCCGCGGCCCATTCCGTCGGCATCCTCCACAAGGACATCAAGCCCGCCAACATCCTCATCTACTACGACGACAACGACCGGCCGCGACCACGACTGGCCGATTTCGGCATCGGTGAGCTCGTCGATCGCTCGCGACTTGATAGCGGGAATATCACCAGTGCCGGCTTCACGAAGTCGATCGAGCAGCCGCACGCATCCGGCACCACCGGCACACAGATGTACCTACCGCCGGAATCCCTGGTCGGACAACCGTTCACGATGCAGGGCGACGTGTACTCACTCGGCGTTCTGCTGTTTCAACTCGTCGCGGGGAACCTGGAATTGCCGCTGGCCTCCGGGTGGCAACGGCACATCGAAGCCGACCTCATAGGTGACGACGTCGCCGCCTGCGTGGATGGGGACCTCGCCCGCCGGCTGCCCACCGCGGATGCGCTCGCCGATCGCCTCGATCAAATCGAGACACGCCGGGCTGAACGTCAAGCAGCGGCGATGGCGGCCAAACGCGAGCAGCGACGCCGGAAGCTGGCGCACTTCGGGTTGGTGGCCTCGTTGGCACTGGCCGCGCTGCTGACTGTCGCTAGCGCGTTTCTCGTCAAGGAGCGCAGCCTTCGAGCCCGCGCGACCCAGGCCGAGCAGCTCGCCCGGCGAGAAACCGACCGGGCACAAGCCACCTATGAATTCCTCGAACGGATGTTCACGTCGATCGATCCGGCCGTGGCACGCGGACAGGAATACTCGGTGCGCACACTGCTGGACGGCGCCGCTACCCGGATCAGGAACACCTTCGCCGACCAGCCTGCGGCGCGGTCCGCGCTCCACGAGACGCTCGGCAAGACCTATCAGCGGCTGGGGTACTTCAAGGCCGCCCGGGAACAGCTCCAGGCCGCACTGGAGACCCGTCGCCAACAAGTTCCTCCTGCCCCCGACGAGCTCGTTTCCAGCCTGATGGCGCTGGGAGGGCTGTACCACGAGACAGGCACCTACGACCTGGCGGAACCGCTGTACGACGAAGCCATCGCCACATGCGAGGGCTCGTCAGCGTTACCGCCGACCACGCTCGTCCGCACGCTCGGCACACTCGCCGTGCTTCTGATCGACATGCAGGATTTCGATCAGGCAGGCCAAGTCGCCCAAAGGGCACTTGATCTCGCCCGGGAGACGTACGGCGCGGAGCACATGGTGGTCTCCTCTAGCTTAACGACCTGCGCGACGGTTCAGCAGTGCCGAGGCGACTACGTGGCCGCCGAACGCATGCTGGTGGAAGTACTGGAAATGCGGCGGCGGCTGTGCGGCCCGGACGGCACGCCGGTGATCAGCAGCCTGAACAACCTGGCTTGCCTGCTCCTGACCAAGGGCGACATCGACCGCGCCGGCGAGAGATTCCGCGAGGGGCTCACGATCGCTCAACAGACTCTGCCACCCGGGCACTGGCTCATCCCGTTCATGCAGGCCGGCCAGGCGGCGTGTTTCACCGCCCAAGGACAGGTCCAGCAGGCGGAACCCTTGTTGCTGGAAAGCTACCGGCGTCTCGCGATTGCCGTCGGCCGGACCAACGCCCGGACACGGCAGGTGATCACTCACCTGATCGAGCTCTACGAGGAATGGGACAAGCCGGAAGCGGCGGCCCAGTGGCGGGCGAGGCTGTCCACGTCGCAGCCGGCCGCGGAAGACCCGTCACACGCGCAGGTTGATGTCGCACCGCCCGCGGCCCCGGCGAAACGAGTCATGGCTCCTAAGCCGCTGGCGCGGTAGGCTGCTCGGCCACCAGGAGCCGAAGCTGTTTTGCCGATAGTGTTCAAGGCCCACAACCGAGAACGACCCGTTCAGGAAGGGCGCGCAGGCAGCGCCAGGGAACAGCAGGATGGAAGCACCACGACTCACCGTCACCCGCATGCCGGAGCAATTCCTCTCCGACGATCGGCGCGTCATCACACGCCTGTTCCTTCCGGGTGAGAAGAAGCGCATTCTGTCGATCCTGCACCGAGTGCTGGCCCTGAGCGATGCCGAGGTGGAGAAGCTCCTTCAAGGCGTCATGACCAGATTCGCCAACCGGCATCGAGACATCGAGAAGGCCTTTGAGCATCACTTCCGCGAGGTCGCCGTCTACCTCGACCACCCGGACAAGGTCTCACGCGAACGGCGCCTGCTGCTGGGCTCGTACTTCACGATGGAGTACTCGATCGAGGCGGCCGCACTATTCAATCCCTCGATTGTGCCACATCCCGACCAGAGCGGCGTCCCTGCCGGAGCCATCCGGTTCATCATGAGCCTGCGCGCCACCGGCGAAGGGCACGTTTCCTCGATCACGTTCCGCACGGGGATCATCGCGGCGAACGGGAAAATCGCGGTCCACCGCGTCGGCCGCTACGTGCAGCCCGCGCGCGAAGTGAAGGAACGCCGGTACCACAAACATACCTACTTCCTGAAACTGATCGAGATGGCGGCGTACAACGACATCGCCGGCGACGTGCTCGACAGGTTGGGTGAGCAATTCGTCTTCGACGACCTCCTCCGCGCGATCGATGAGGTGAACGACCCCAAGTACGACGCGGATCTGTACCAGCAGACCGGCAACGATATGCGCTGGCTGGCTCGCTCGAACTATCACCTCTCGTTTCCGGAGGAGTGCGACGTCTCCGAAGTCGTCATCTTCCCGGTCACCGAGAACGAGAGCCGTGGAATCGAGGACGCGCGGTTTGTGCGCTTCGTGGACGACGACGGCGAGGTGACCTACTACGGCACGTACACGGCCTACAACGGCTTCCGCATTCTGCCGCAACTGATCGAGACCCCCGATTTCAAGCACTACCAGATCAACACGCTGAACGGCCAATTCGCGCAGAACAAGGGCGTAGCGCTCTTCCCGCGCAAGATCGACGGCTGGTACATGATGCTGTCGCGGGTCGACGGCGAAAACCTGTACCTCATGCCCTCGAGCAACCTCCGTTTCTGGAATGACGCCGAGCAGATGCAGTCGCCGATGTTCCCCTGGGAATTCGTGCAGATCGGCAACTGCGGCTCCCCGCTGGAAACGGAGGAAGGCTGGCTTCTGCTGACCCATGGGGTCGGACCGATGCGCGAGTATTGCATCGGGGCGATGCTGCTGGACCTGGAGGACCCTTCTCGGGTCATCGCCCAGACGCGGGAGCCATTGCTCGCGCCCAACGACAAGGAACGGGAGGGGTACGTGCCCAACGTCGTCTACTCGTGCGGGGCGATGATACACCACGGCATCCTCGTGATCCCCTACGCGATGTCCGACTCGGCCACCAGCATCGCCACCGTCCCCGTGCGCGATCTGCTGGACCACATGTTGCGCGGCTGAGCGGTTCGACCGTTGCCATCGAGACACGTGTCTCGTTACATTGTCGTGTGGAACGCGAGCCCGAACGCGAACGGCGGATCACATGGCCAGGGCCAGAAAGACCCCCAAACACCGGCGAAGCGACTCGGCGAGCGCGATCGAAGCATCCCCGGCCGCACCGGTTCCCGACGGAGCCATGCTGTTCGAAATCGCGTGGGAAGTCTGTGCGCAGGTCGGCGGTATCTACACCGTGCTGCGCAGTAAGGCGCCCGTGGCGGCTCGTCGCTGGGGCGATGCCTACTGCCTGGTGGGCCCCTATCGCGAGGCGTCCGCACGGATTGAGTTGGAACGACAGGCGCCGAGCGGCCCAATCAAGTCCGCCCTGGACAACCTAGCCGGCGCCGGGATCCAGGCGCACTTCGGACGCTGGCTCATCACGGGGCGTCCCCAGATCATCCTCTTCGACCCAGCATCAACTCGTCACCGCCTCGCCGAAATCAAGTACTTCCTGTGGAAAGACAACGGCATCAGCTCACCGGCAAAGGATCCCCAGTTCGACGAGATTGTCGCCTTCGGCGCCGCAGTGGCGGATTTCCTGTCCGCCCTGCGCCGGCACTCCGCTTCCCGCCCGCTGCTGGCGCATTTTCATGAATGGCAAGGCGCTGCGGCCCTCCCCATGCTGAGGCACCGCCAATCCCCCGTCGCCACCATCTTCACAACGCATGCGACGCTCGCGGGACGAAACCTGAGCGCTGCGAACGCCGACCTGTACGACCATCTGGACAACATCGACGCCGGGTCCGTCGCCTTCGAGCATGGGTTCGCGCACCAGCACGCGCTGGAGGGGGCGGCGGCCCAGTCGGCGGACGTGTTCACGACGGTGTCGGGAATCACGGCCCTGGAAGCCGAACGATTTCTGGGCCGCAAGCCGGACACCTTGCTGCCGAACGGACTGAACGTCGAGCGGTTTGCCGCCCCACACGAGTTCCAGGTGCTGCACCGCGAGAGCAAGCGGCGAATCCACGAATTCGTGCGCGGGCATTTCTTCCCCAGCTACACATTCGACCTCGACCGCACGCTGTACGTCTTCACAGCCGGCCGGTACGAGTACCGCAACAAGGGGCTCGACGTCTTCGTCGAAGCCCTGTACAAACTGAATCGCCAGATGCGCGCGGAGGGCTCGACCGCGACCGTGGTGGCGTTCATCGTGACGCGCGCCCCCTACCACGCGATGAATGTCGAAACGCTCAACCGGCAGGCCATGTACAACGAGCTCATCGACACCTGTGACTCCATCAAGAACACGATGGGCAAGCGGTTGCTCGATGCCGTGTCCATCGGCCGTCTGCCCACGATCGACGACCTGCTGGATGAATACGACGCCGTCCGGCTGAAGCGGATGATCCACGCCTGGCAATCCGGGCCACCCCCGACGATCGTCACGCATGACCTGGTCAACGATGCCCACGATCCGGTGTTGTGTCACCTGCGCCGCCGTAACCTGCTCAACCTCGAAGGTGATCGCGTCAAAGTCGTCTTCCATCCGGAGTTCATGTCGGCCACGAACCCCCTCTTCGGCATGGAGTACGACAACTTCGTGCGCGGCTGTCACGTCGGCGTCTTCCCGTCGTACTACGAACCGTGGGGGTACACGCCCCTGGAGTGCATCGTCCGCGGCATCCCGGCGATCACCAGCGATCTGAGCGGCTTCGGGGACTACATCATGCAGAACTTCCCCGACCACGATGCCAATGGCATCTTCGTCGCTCGCCGGCGTGCCACCGGGTTCGATACATCGGTGGCGCAGGTCGTCGAGTGGCTCTGGATGCTGACGCGATTGTCACGACGACAACGCATCGCGCTGCGTAACAAGGTCGAGAATCACGGAAACCACTTCGACTGGAGCCACATGGGACGGTTCTACGACGTGGCGCAGAGACTGGCCCTCCAACGGCGTTACAAGGACGGAATCCCGCCGGCTGCCACCCAAGCCGACACCGACCACCCGGCCCGGCGACGATCGACGACGACCCGCCGGCGCAAGTCCAAATGACGCCGTGCCACTCCCCTCACGGACAGAATGCACCTGTTGCGGGGGTAGTTCCCCACTCGCCGCCACGGTGCTAGAATCCACTATGTGTTTCACCATCCTTCATGAACTCAGAAAGAGGGGTCAAGTATGAAGAACTGCCACGACTCCGCCGCGACCAGGCGCGCGCCCATTGTGATCGGCGTGCTCATCGTGCTGGGCGCATTGCCGCTCGGCCTGGCCGCCGACGAACATCCCCTGTTGGAGATCATGCAAAGTGAGCTCGATCTGTCGATGGAGAAGCTCGAGGGACCGGACCGCACAAAGCCCTACTTTCTGCAATACGCCGTCACCGACGAGCAGGGCACATATGCATCCGCGACGCTCGGCGCGCTGATCTCGGACCAGACCAATCACAGCCGACAACTCGATGTCGATGTGCGCTGCGGTGACTACGCGCTCGACAGCACCCGGCAGATCCGCGGCGGCGGTTACTTCGGCGGTTATGACCGCTGGGGCAGCTACACCATGCTGCCGGTGGACGACGACCCGCTCGCGACGCGGCACGCGATCTGGCTGCGCACCGACCAGGAATTCAAGGCCGCGGTCAAGCGGCTCGCCCAGGTCAAGGCGAACCTCAAGGTCAAGGTCGAAGAGGAGGACCCCTCCGACGACTTCTCCCGCGAGCAGCCGAGCGTCCACATCGACCCGTGGGTAACGCAAGCCTGCGATCGGGAGCGGTTCGTCGAGCGCGTACGGGAATACTCGCGTCGCTTCCGGGATCATCCGCTCATCTACAATTCGAGTGTTACGCTCACCGCGCGCACGACGAATCATGTCGTCGTCAACTCCGAGGGCAGCAAGCTCCAGTTCGGACGCGGCTGGTGGCGCCTGGGGATCAGTGCCGGGACGATTGCCGAAGACGGCATGGAGTTGTCCCAGTACGTTGCGTTCGACGCGCACAGCCCTGACGGCCTGCCCAGCGACGAGGAAATCGTGGCCGCCGTGGACCAGGTCATTGCCGACGTCCTGGCCCTCCGGGAGGCCCCGCTCGTCTCGCCCTACACAGGACCCGCCATCCTGATGAACCGCGCCAGCGGCGTCTTCTTCCACGAGATCTTCGGCCATCGCATCGAAGGCCACCGCCAGAAGGACGTCGAGGAGGGACAGACGTTCGCCAAGATGATCGGGCAACCGGTGTTGCCCCCGTTCCTCGATGTGGTCGATGACCCTTCGCGGCGTACGTTCAATGGCATCGAGCTCAACGGCTTCTACAGGTTCGATGATGAGTGTGTCCCGGCCCAGCCGGTGCGAGCCGTGGACAACGGCATCCTCAAGACGTTCCTGATGTCTCGCTCGCCAACGCGTGGATTCAACCATTCCAACGGCCACGGCCGGCGGCAAGCGGGCAACAAGGTCGTCGCCCGCCAGGGAAACCTCATCCTCGAATCCGAGAAGCAGGTGCCCTTCGACGAACTGCGCAGCCTGCTCATCGCCGAGTGCAAGAAACAGGACAAGGAATACGGCCTGCTCTTCAAAGACATCTCCGGCGGCTTCACCACGACTCGCCGGTGGAGCCCCCAGGCGTTCAAGGTCATCCCCATCCTCGTCTACCGCATCTACGTGGACGGAAGGCCGGATGAGCTCGTGCGCGGTGTCGACATCGTCGGCACGCCGCTCACCTCGTTCTCCAAGATCCTCTGTACCGGGGATGATCCGGGCGTATTCAACGGCGTGTGCGGCGCTGAGTCCGGCTCGGTCCCCGTGTCCGCCATCTCGCCGAGCATCCTCGTCGAGCAGATCGAGGTCGAGAAGAAGCAGAAGGCGCAGGATCGGCCGCCGATCATGCCGGCCCCCATCGCTTCCGAGAAGAGGGACGCGCCGGAGCAGCCCGGCGATGACCGTTGAAACAATCCGAGCCTTACACTCCGCGAAGGAGATCGCTATGCGAGAATCGATCCTTGCCCTGGTGCTGACCGCCGCACTTCTGCCAGCGGTCGCCCAGGCCGATGAGACCCTCGACCAGGCGCTGACCGAAGACGTCATCCTGCGGGCGCTGGTGGACGAACTCGACCGCAGCTTCGGAGCTCTCGAACTCAAAGACATGGACCGGCCCTACTTTATCGAGTACGCGCTGTATGACACGGGTGGTTTCGGGGTCTCCGCCGAGTTCGGTGCCGTCACCAGCCGAAACGAAGGCCGATCCCGGTCGCTGCGCACCGATGTCCGGGTCGGCTCGTACGAACTGGACAACACGAACTTCGGCGGCGGCGGCTACTACGGCCGCTTCGGAGGACGTGGCGGATACGCCCCGATTCCGATCGAGGATGACTACAACGCGATTCGCCAGGGAATCTGGTGGACGACCGACCGCGACTACAAGAGCGTGGTCGAATCCCTCGCCCAGAAGCGGGCCTTCATGAAAAGCAAGATGATCGAAGACAAGCCCGACGACTTCTCGCACGAAGAGCCCGTCACGTTCCTCGAAGACCGCGTGCTTCTCTCAATCGACAAATCGCGGCTGGAGAAGATCGCGGTGACCCTGTCGAGCGTGTTTCGTGAATACCCCGACATTCAGGATTCCGGCATCAACGTCTCGGCCGGCGTCGGCAACAAGTACCTGGTCAATACCGAAGGCACGCGGCTACGCACGGGCACTACGTTCTGCCGGCTGGGTGCCAGTGCGAAGGTGCAGGCCGATGACGGCATGAGACTGTCCGACTCATTCGACATCAGCGTTCTCTCCGCCGACGACATCCCATCGCTCGAACAGCTCGAGCAGCGATGCCGGAAGATGATCGAGCAACTGATCGCCGTGAAGAACGCTCCGAAGATGGAAGAACCCTATGCCGGGCCGGTGCTGTTCGAGCCCGAGGCCGCGACGTCGCTCTTCTCGCAGCACTTCGCCAGCCAGTTCGGTGGAGGCCAGCGACCGGTCGGCAGCCGAACGAGCCCGGACGATTTCGTCAACAAGCTCAACCGGCGTATCCTCCCCCGCTTCATGCACGTCGTCGACGATCCAACACTGGAGATGATCGAAGGTAAGCGAGCACTCGGGTATTACCACTACGATGACCAGGGCGTGAAGGCCGAGCGTATCGAGCTTGTCGAGCGGGGACGGCTCAAAGCCCTGCTGATGTCCCGTAATCCGTCGAAGGAATTCCCCAACTCGAACGGTCATGGCCGCGGCTTGATGTATCCGCGAAGCGCCGTCAGTACGCTCATCGTCACAGCCGATCCGGCTGCCACCGCCGACGAAATGAAGCAGGAGCTTCTCGACGCGTGCCAGGACGAAGGGCTCGAGTACGGAGTTCGCGTCGTCTCACTCGGCTCGTACGGGTCCAGCCCGCTCATCATGTACAAGGTCTTCGCCGATGGACACGAGGAGCTGGTGCGCGGGGCCGAGATCGCCGGCATCGACCTGAAGTCCTTCAAACGAATGCTGGCCGCGGGCGATGCGCCGTATGTGCAGAACTCGGGCTCGCGTTCGGATGGAACCACTATCGTCGCCCCGGCGATGCTCTTCGAGGAGCTCGACCTGGCAAAGATCGACCGCGACTTCGACAAGCCGCCGATCCTCACTACCCCGCTGGCGAGAGGTGAGACGGCAACGGACTGACCATAGCACCAGTTCAGACAGAAACCGAGGCTGATTCGCGGGCATCGAGGTCCTGCGGATCAGCTCGATGCGTGTGCGCGGCCACCCACACCCCAATCCCTGGCCGAGGACCCTTCAGAGACTGGGCAGCGCCGCCGCGGGCGGTATAGTGTGCTCAACCCTCTACCTCGCCACAGGTGTGTTATGTCTGATCTCGTCCGCTTCAGTGTGTCCCTGGAAAAACCCCTGCTGAACCGATTGGAGCGACTCGTCGAGCGCAGCCTCTACACCAACCGCTCCGAGTTCATCCGCGATCTGATCCGGCAACGGCTCGTGGAACAGGAATGGACGGACAAGCGGCAAGAGGTCGTCGGCACGATCACCCTGCTGTACGACCACCACGCCCGGAAGCTGGCCGACAAGCTCATCGACATTCAGCACGAACACCATGACCACATCATGGCGTCCACACACGTCCACCTGACACATGATCTGTGCGCCGAGATGATCATGGTACGCGGCGGAGCCCGGCGCGTCCGGCAGATCGTCGATCGGCTTCGCCAGCAACGGGGCGTCCTGCACGCTACCCTGTCCATGAGTTCAACCGGGGAGAGCCTCCACTAACCCCTCCGGCCCCCCCTTCGCCAATCGACTCACCAGGGTCGATCCGACATCTCGACGTTGCACGGCGGAAGGCTCGCCAGAAACCGCCGGCCGTAGGGCTTGCGCACCACGCGAGGATCCAGAATCACAACGATGCCCCGGTCCGATCGGCTGCGGATCAACCGACCGAAGCCCTGCCGGAACCTGAGCACCGCCTCGGGAAGCTGGTAGTCGTTGAACGGGTTTCCGCCGCGCTGGCGGATCAGGTCGATGCGCGCCTCCACCGTCGGCCGGTCCGGCACCGCGAAGGGGAGCTTGACGATGATCACGTTGGACAGCGCTTCGCCCGCGACGTCCACGCCCTGCCAGAAGCTGTCCGTGCCGAACAGCACCGCGCGCGCCGTCTGCCGGAATGCGTCCAGCATCTTCGATCGCGGCAGAGCCTGGCCCTGCACGAGAAACGTGAACCCCTCGGCTGACAAATCCGCCTGCACGATCTCCGCGACCTCGTTGAGCATTCTGTAGCTCGTGAACAGCACGAACGCTCGCCCTTCCGTGAGGCGAAGGTAGTGCACGACCGCCCGACCGACCGCAGCCGTGAAGTCGGCGGTCCGCGACGGCTCCGGCATCGCGGTCTCCACGTGCACCGTGACCTGCTGCTGATAATCGAACGGCGAACCCAGGCGCAGCGTGTCCGCGTCGGGGACGCCGAGCCGCCCGAGCAGGTACTCGAAGCGATCGTCCCCCGCCGTCGCCAGCGTGGCACTCGTAATAACCGCGCTCGCCACACGATTGAACAACAGCTCCTGCAAGATGGGCCCGACGTCCAGCGGCGCCGCGCACACCGCCGCGCGCCCGCTACGATCCGTGTCGCTCTCGAACCAGTACACGTGCTCATCGAAACGCTGTGTCAGAACCGAATCGAGGGTGTCCGCGAGATCCCGCGCGCGATCGACGTGCGAGCCGAGTTCGTGGCGATCTTCGTCGCGCGGCAACGACTCCTTCAACGGCCCCAGCACACCGGCCACAGCCGCCAGAGCCGGCGACAAAACGTTCTTCACCTCTGGCTCAGCGATGAAACGCCCGTTCGAGCGACCCCGCGTCCGCTGCCAGTTACCCAGGTCGTTGAAGAACTGCGTGCACGCGGACTGCGCCGTAATCACCCGGCGCCGGTGCTCATCGTCGCCAATGGACGCCAGAAACCCCTTCCCGGTTCGCTCGTTGAACAGGCTCGCCAGCAGGTGCTGCACCTGGTTGTTCACGACCCGGACCCCGATCTGGGAACTGGCCACGTCCTCGAGCGTGTGCGCCTCGTCAATAACCACGAAGTCGTAATCCGGCAGCACGCTGGCGTTCTCACGCCGCAGCATCAGATCGGAGATCAAGAGCGCGTGGTTGACGACCAGTAGATCAGCGGCTTCCGCTCTTCGCCGCGCCCGGTAATAGAAGCAATCCTGATACATCGGGCACCGCCGGCCCAGGCAGTTGTTGTGCTCGCTGCGGACCTTCTCCCACACCTCCAGCGGCGGCGAGTCACCCAGGTCGCTACGTGAGCCGTCTTCGGTCTCGTAGGCCCAGTCCTCGATGGCATGGAGCGCCTTACGCAAAAACAAGTTCGGCAAGAGCGTCTTCTGCCGCTCACTGGCAGCTTTCAACCGGCGAAGACTCACGTAGTTCTGCCGGCCCTTCACCAGTTCGGCGACGAACGACACACCAAGGGCTTCCTGCAAAAACGGGATGTCCTTGTGGATGAGCTGTTCCTGAAGGGCAATCGTGTGCGTGCTGACGACGACGCGCTGCTTGTCCTGGACGATGCGCTCGACTGCGGGCAGCAGGTAGGCAAAGGTCTTGCCGATTCCCGTGCCAGCCTCCACCGCCAGGTGCCGCTGCTCCCCGAAAACCCGCGCCACAGCTACCGCCATCTCAAGCTGCTCCGGCCGCGCCTCAAAACCCTGCAGCCGCTCGGCAACCCGTCCGTCCGGTGCCAGCCATTCGGTCACCAGCACACAGATCCTCCTAACCGGCACTCAACTCGGCGATGAAATCCCACGTGAACAGCGCGGCGGCACCCAGGCTGATCAGAATGACGATCGTTCCGAAGGCGGAGACGAACGTCGGGCCACTGATCAACCCACCCCGCATCGTCGCGATAATGTGCGGGCGCGCCAACACAAGCATGCTGATCAGCACGGCCCCCCATGTCAGCGGCACGGAGATTGAGTGCACGTAGCTGTAAACCCACGCCCCGCGGCTAACCGCACGCTCGCGCCCGCTGAGCGACTGGACGTGGTGCCCGCGAACGTAGTACACAGACCGCAGGCTGCCGTCCTCCGCACGCACGACCTCGCGATGACCGTTGTGCGCGTCACCCCCCAACGCCGAATAGCTCAACGTGTACACGAGGTAATTCGCCAACCCGGCGGCGATAATGACAATGCACACTTGGTTGCGGCGGCGGCGGGGTAGACGGTCGACAGGACACGGCCAATTGGACGTCGTGCGCTGGGATGCACGCGACGCTACATCCAGTGCCTCGTCGCTCGCGGGCGGATCCTTCGGGCTGGTCGGTCGCGAGGCACGCAATCGGCATCTCCAACGCAAGGCGTGCAGCCCCACGGCCATCGCCGCAGGGCCGTCAAACCTTCGGAGTATAGCCCCGCGGAACGAGATCCGATACGTGCGGCGGCGCGCGCCGAACTAGCGAAGAAGCAAACGCGACAGCGTCAGCAAACCCAGTGCGATCGTCAAAACCCCGACAACGCCGCGGATGACCCCTTCGGGAAGCCGGCGAACCGTGAGCGTGGCGATCGGAACCGAGAGCAATGCCCCTGCGGCCAACGGGACGGCGAGCGACCAATCGAGGTGTCTGCAGGCGATCACATACGCCAGGACACCGACCAGCGATGTGAGCCCCTCAGCCAACGAGGTGATCCCCACGGCCTGCTTCGGACCGACACCCGAAACGACCTGACCCGCTGTCACGAGCGGACCGTACCCGCCACCGCTGAGCCCCTTGTTGAACGCCGCCACGGCGCCAATCGCGATCAGGTGCCCCGGACGATAGCGCAGTTGTCGCCGAATCGTGGCCACGATGACAACGCCCATGAGCAGGATGATGGTGCCGATACCGGCCGTGAGGTACGTCTTCGATATGCGGATCGCCAACGCGACCGCGACGATGGCCCCAACCGTGCTGAGAATCGACAACAGGATCGCCGTGCCGCGGGCCTTCCGGTCACGCAACAGATCGACATTGCCGTCCCGGTGGTGCATCACGCCCGCAGTCACCCCCGTCAAACACTCGCTGAGCAGAACACAGGGGACGATCTGGAGCGGCTCGAAGCCGGCTGCGAGGAGAATCGGCGTCAGCGTCGTCCCGTACCCCATCCCGAGGCTCGAATCCACGTACTCACAGCACAGCGCCGCCAGGAACACCAACAGCACGGTCAGCGGGGGCAGATTGATGCCCATATCCGCCAGCCAGTGCCAGTCCGGCTGCGCCACGGGCAGGGCCAAGGCAACAACCACAAGCGCGAGCGTCACGGCCCACAGCCGAACACGGCGACGACGCATTGCCGCCCGGGCAAGGTCGAGAACTACGTCCTGTATCCGCCGCGAGATGATGGCCTGACCTTCCGATGAACCCTGCCGCATTGGGACCTCCGTGGCGCACAGAACCCCTGTCCGCACGTCGCACGCGCGTTGGCCGGCCTGCACTCTCTCTTCAAAAGGTTATTCGATGTACCCGAGGGCTCGCAGCCGCTGCCGGATGGCATCCACCTCCCGGTCGCTGAGGCCGGGTGGCTTGCGATCCAGCTTCCCCCCGGCGGCGACATCGCGGAGAACATACGTGCTAAACTCGGTGACGCTCCGGAAGCCCGTCCCTTCGATCAGCTCCGAGAGCTTGTCGTAGAGTTCACCGGGAATCTTGAGGGTAACCGTTCGCCGCTCGCCGGAGCGCTTCACCGGCATTGACACTCCAATACCACTCCACAGATCGCTATCACACTCTCTTTGGAGTGTAACTGCACTCCTATAGGAGTCAAGCGAAATCCGCCGCCTTTTTTCCCAGGGGGAGGAGTATCGCGTTTATCGGCCCCTGATCCGTCGCACCTAGAGCATTTTCACCTTTCCTCTTGCGCCGGAAGCGCGCACGCGCGTATAGCTGATCGCAGCACGAGGAGGTGTTGCGATGCAAGCGTATTCTTTGGACCTGCGCAAGCGCGTGTTGGCGGATTCGGATGCGGGTCTGCCGACGAAACCGGTGGCCGAGAAGTACGTCGTCAGCCGCACGTGGGTTCGGTCGCTCAAACAACGGCGCCGTGAGACTGGCGAGATCGCACCACGGGTCGGT
>Ga0272441_10006436_pt1 | contig 19669 bp, 13 predicted proteins | sample SSMProp6N_FD_193582 | JGI IMG/M metagenome (GOLD analysis project Ga0272441, IMG submission 193582) | Marine sediment archaeal communities from Little Sippewissett salt marsh, Falmouth, MA, United States - SSM-Prop-6N | ecosystem: Environmental > Aquatic > Marine > Wetlands > Sediment ... | reverse complement strand
ACGGGCGGAGGCAAGTCACTGTGTTATCAGGCCCCGGCGATGGCGGCCGACGGGCTGGCGGTGGTGGTGTCGCCGCTGATTTCGCTGATGAAAGATCAGGTTGACGCATTGGTCGAGTGCGGCGTGTCTGCGATGCGGCTGGACAGTTCGATGTCGGCAATGGAGCAAAAAGAAACCATCGATTCCATCCGCCAAGGGGCGGTCAAACTGCTGTATCTGTCGCCGGAACGGTTGCTAACGGAGGGGTTTTTGGATTTTCTTCGAAAAACGAAGCTTTCCTATTTTGCCATCGACGAAGCCCATTGTGTGAGCATGTGGGGGCACGACTTCCGCCTGGAATACCGCCAATTAGGACAGCTTCGGACGATTTTTCCCGATGTGACCATCGCCGCATACACCGCCACCGCAACCCAGCAGGTCCGCAACGACATAGCCGTCCAATTACGGCTCAAGCAGCCGGAAACGCTGGTTGGCTCATTCGACCGACCCAATCTGAGCTATACCGTCCGGCCGCGAAACAACATCGTCAGCCAGGTGCGTTCCGTGCTGGACCGGCACAAGGGCGAATCCGGCATCATTTACTGTATCCGCCGAAAAGATGTCGATGACCTGTATCAGGAGCTTTTGGGCAAGGGCTATAAAGTCGCACCGTATCATGCCGGGATGGAAGCTGCGGATCGAAAACGTAATCAGGACCGCTTCATCAATGAGCAGGTTGATATTATTGTCGCGACCATCGCGTTCGGGATGGGCATCGACAAGTCCAACGTCCGATACGTGATTCACACGGGGATGCCCAAATCGCTGGAGCATTACCAGCAGGAAAGCGGCCGTGCGGGGCGGGATCGCTTGGAGGCGGAATGCTGCATGTTCTACTCCGGCGGGGATTACGGCATCTGGAAATTTCTCATGCGAGATATGCCCGCCGAGGCATACGACATCGCCCTGGACAAACTCAACGACATGTACGCCTTCTGTACCAGCGCCACTTGCCGCCATGAAACGATTGTCCGCTATTTCGGGCAAACGCTGAAAAAAGACAATTGTTCCGCCTGCGATGTGTGCCTGGGCGACATGGAGACCATTGATGACGCATTGATCGTCGCTCAGAAAATCCTGTCCTGCGTGGCCCGGTTGGAACAGCGGTTCGGGAGTCAATACACCGCTCAAGTGCTAACCGGCTCCAAGGATAAACGCATTTTGGAAAACAGACATGAAAAACTGAGCACCTATGCCCTGCTGAGCGACTTCAAGACCAAAGAAATACAAAACTGGATCGAGCAGCTTGTTGGACAGGGTTATCTGGAAAAATACGGCGAGTATAACCAGCTTCGCGTAACAGAAAAGGGACGCGCGGTCTTAAAAGGGGAAAAAACACCCCGCCTGCTAAAACCGGCCGAGAAAAAAACAGACTACAAACCCCAATCCGCTGCTGAATCGTGGGAAGGTGTGGACGCCGGATTATTTGAAGGGTTGCGAAGCTTTCGTAAACGAGAAGCGGCGGAAAAAGGTGTACCGCCGTTTGTCATCTTCGGTGACGCTACACTGAGGGAACTGGCAAAAATTAGACCTTCTACGCCGCAGGGGTTGATGGAGGTCAAGGGCGTTGGCTCGAAGAAGCGTCAGCAGTACGGCCGGGCGGTGTTGACGATCATTAAAAAATACTGCGAACAACACGCCCTTGAGATGGATGTGGATTCCGGTCAAGCGTTACCGCATTTTGGCCTTGGCGGCCGGAAAAAACGGAACGAGGCAAAAGAAAGAGCATTTGAATTGTTCGGGCGGGGTCGCTCGATACAACAGGTTGCCCCCGTGATCAACCGCGCTGAATCCACGACGGTACAGTATCTGTGCGAATTTATTCAACAGGAAGGTATTTCTGACCCTTCATCCTGGGTTGAAAACCAAACCGCAAAAAAAATTCAGCGGGCCATTCAAAAAGTCGGGACCAAGCAAAAAAGTCTCATCTTCAAGCATCTCAACGGCAAGGCCACCTATCCCGACATCAACATTACCCTGGCCTGCCTTCGAAACGGATAAACAGCGCTACGCCCTTATTTGCATGCGGTGTTGTTTGAGTTCTTTGGCCAGCGTCTTTGCGTTTCCGCCGCAGTAGTGATCCAACTGTGACCAGAATTGTTTGCTGTGATTTTTGTGGCGGATGTGGCACAGTTCATGGAGAAGAATATAGTCCTGCAAATGCCTTGGTAAAAAAGCAATGTTGATATTCAAGCTGATATTGTTTTGACTCGAACAACTGCCCCATTTGGTTTTTTGACATCGGAAAGCGGCGCGGGCGTACGGCAGATTGTGTTTCTCGGAAAAATACTCCAACCGGGCAAAGAGTTCGTCCTGTGCCTTGATGAGTTCATCCCACGACAATTGCGGCTGCTCGGCCTGAAGCGTTTCCATCTGCCGCATTTTCATCAGATGCTTCTGTATCCACGGCTGTTTGGCCTGCACAAATTCTTTTGCCCGCTCCAGCGACGTATTGACGGGAACCGTTACCGTGATCGCCTGCGTCGGCGCAATCGTAATCCGCAGATTTTTTGCTCGTCGTGAGCGCCGGTAAGCAATGTTTAATTGTTGGATAGCTGAATCCATGCTATTTCGCTGCGTCAAGGGCATCGGTCAGTGTAATGGTCCCTTCGTAGAGGGCGCGGCCGATGATGGCTCCGGCGACACCGGCGTTTTTCAGCCGTTTGACGTCCTCAACCGTTGTTACCCCGCCTGCGGCGACAATGGGCAGGTCCACCGTCTCGACCAGTTGCTTTGTTCGGTCGATATTCGGTCCGGCCAGCATCCCGTCTTTGCTGATGTCGGTATAGACGATGGCCGCCAGCGGCAGATTCGCGGCCTTTTGAGCGAATTCCAGCACGCTCAGTGACCCCTGATCCAGCCAGCCCTCGGTCGCAAGATTGCTGCCCCGTGCATCCAATCCCAGCACCAGCCGCTGGGGGTATATTTGCGTCATTTCCGAAAACCAGTTAAACTGCTTAATCGCACTGCTGCCCAGAATCAGCCGGGTCACGCCCGCCTCCAGCATCGTGGTAATCGCCGCTTCGTCGCGAATGCCCCCGCCTAATTCGATCTTCATGGGGATCTGTTTGGCAATTTCGGCCACGACATCGGCATTGATGGATTTGCCCAGTTTAGCCCCGTCCAGATCAACTACATGCAGCCATTTTGCCCCGGCATCGTAAAACTCCTTCGCCTGGGCAATCGGATCATCTTTATAGGTGATTTTTTTATTATATTCGCCCTGAATCAGACGCACGCACTTGCCGCCAATCAGGTCTATCGCGGGTAATATATCCATCAAATATGCTTTCATTCATCAAAGTTCATAGAGTTCTTCACCAGTCAGGATTTTGAAGCCGTTCGATGCAATAACGTCGGTGGTGTCTACTCCGTCCGGATTTTCCACTTCCATAAAACAAATGCCCTGCCGGTCCTTTGGCGATACAAATCCATAGGCATCTTTAATATTGACGCCTTTTTGCAGCAGCGCTGTGGTCAGTTTGTCCAGGTTCCCTGGTTGGTCATTTTCCGCCGTAACCGCCAAAACATCTTTCAGTACACAGGCAAATCCCCGGTCTGCGAGAATCAGGTGTGCCTTTTCGGGCTTATCGACGATCATTTTCATCAGGCCGAATTCGCCGCGGTCCTGTATCGTAAACGCCCAGATGTTCAACTTGTTTTCCACGAGAACATCCGAAATGGACTTGATCCTGCCGGGACGGTTTTCCATGAAGATGGTTAATTGCTTTGCCATTGGCTACCTCGATTTGTGAATTGTAACATTCCAATTATCCGCGTGTCAGCAAAAAAAATGTCGGCGTTTTCAGCAGACGCAATCGGGCGGCTTGCGCCGCCGCGCTTCTGTTTACAATTTTTCGCGGTCATCGACCACCCGTTTCGCTTTGCCTTCAAAGGCCGGCAAAGAACCCGGTTCATGCAGTTCGATCACCGGGTTAATGGTAATAGAAGCTTTCAGTTTTTCTTTGATTTTTGTTTTTAACGCATCCAACGCGCTCATGTCGCCGGTGAACATTTTTGAATAGATCTCGACTTTGACCGTCAATTTATCCAGCGAACCGGCCTTGGTCAGATGAATCTGGTAATTGGTCCCGACCTCCGGAATCGCCATAATGACTTCTTCAATCTGGGACGGAAAGACATTGACCCCGCCGACAATCAACATATCATCGGTGCGGCCCTGAATGCGTGAAAGCCGCCGGTGTGTCCGGCCGCAACGGCACGGTTCCGGATTGACATAGGCCAGATCGCGCGTTCGGTAACGGAACAGCGGCATCGCCGAACGGACAAGATTGGTCAATACCACCTCGCCCAACTCACCGTCGGGCAGTTGTTGGCCGGTCTCCGGATCGATGATTTCCAGGATATACGCATCTTCCCAGACGTGCATATCATTCTTATAAATACATTCAAACGCTACCCCGGGACCGTTCATTTCACTGAGACCATACGAATTATAGGCGTGGATTCCGTAGAGTGTCTCCAGTTTCAAACGGGTGTTCTCCGAATATGGTTCTGCCCCCAAAAACGCCCTTTCAAGATGCAGATGTTTGGGGGTCGTACCAAAGCTTTCGAGCTTGGAATGGATATGTAATAAATAACTGGGCGTAATGTGCAGGACAGTCGTTTTGAAATCTTTCATGATCTGCACCTGCCGTTGTGTGTTGCCGCCGCCAACAGGGATCACGGTCATCCCCACCCGTTCCGCCCCGTAATGCAGCCCCAGCCCGCCGGTAAACAGCCCATAGCTCATCATATTCTGAAAGACATCCTTACGTGTGCAGCCGGTCGCCACAATGCTCCGCGCCAACAGGTTCGTCCAGTTTTCCATATCGTCCGCCGTCAGGTAGATCACCGTCGGAATGCCGGTGGTACCGCTGGAGGAGTGGATGCGAACCACCTCTTCCATATCGACTGCCAGCAACCCCTTGGGAAAGTTCTGCCGGAGGTCGTCTTTAACATTAAACGGCAGCCGACGCAGATCATCCAGTGATTTAATATCATCAGAGGAGGCAATTCCCGCCTTGGCCAGTCGCTTTTTGTAAAACTCGGTTTTTAATGACTGAGTCACCAATGCTTTCAATCGCTGAAGCTGCAACGCCTCAATCGACGATCGGTCCATCGTTTCAAGGTCTTTGTTCCAATAGGTTATGTCCATCGTGAATTCCGTCAAGAGGGTTTTACAACCCCTGAATGCCCTTTTCATCAACCACTTTCAAGCCGTTTTCCCGCAGAACCTGAGCCGCCCGTTCGGGATTGTCAAAGCGGAACACCAGCAAGGCATTTTCGGAGTGCTTTTCGACAAATCCGTACATATACTCCACATTGACATTGTTGTCGGTGAGGATTTTGAGCACATTGGCCAATCCGCCGGGCGTATCGGGAACCTCTGCAGCCACAACATCGGTCTGGCTGGCGGTCACACCGTTTTTACGGAACAGGTCAATCGCTTCGGCGGGCTTATCGACCACCATCCGCAGCACGCCAAAACTCTCCGTTTCAGCAATATTCAGGGCACGGATGTTAATGCCGGCACTGCCAAGCATGGAGCAGATATCGTACAAACGCCCTTTGCGATTTTCCAAAAATACACTAATTTGCGTAATCTTCATAATACTCCCTTTCTTTGAAACCGCAGATTTCGCAGATTTCACAGATATATAATTTTTAAATAAATTCTTACGAATTTATAAAACGTCTATACTTCAATGAAGTTTGTACAAAGTTAATCAATAGGCCAATTTTCGAACGCGTAGATTTTAGTATATTAATAATTTGTGCTTCATCAACCGCCGTCAATCCACTTTCGGCCTTTATTTCAACAACATGTGTATCAAAGCAGATGAAGTCCGGTTTGTAAAACTTTTGCATCTCAAATCGTTTATAATACAGTTTAATCTGAGGTTGTGCCGCAAAAGGGATATTTCTTTCCTGCAACTCAATCTCCATTGCTTCCTGATACACCGCCTCAAAAAACCCCGGTCCCAGTTCCCTGGGGACTTCCATCGCCGTCCCAATAATATCATAGCTAAATGGGTCTTTATTATTTATCTGTGAAATCTGCGAAATCTGTGGTTTCATAAGCTTCGTTTATCGACGACACGTTTGGCTTTGCCCATGCTGCGCTCGATGGTTTTCGGTTCAACCAGTTTGACGGTTACGCCGATCGATAGAACCGCCTCGATTTCTTTTTTGATTTTGGCGCTGAGGGCACTCATCTGCTTGATCTCATCGGAAAACATCTTCTCATCTACTTCGACCATGATCTCAACCTGATCAAGCTTATGCGCCGCCCGGTCGATGACAATTTGATAATGCGGCTGCGTGCCTTCGATGCCAAGCAGCACTTCCTCGATTTGAGACGGGAAGACATTGATACCGCGAACAACAATCATATCGTCGGTACGGCCCTTGATCTTGCTGGTTCGAGGGCTTGTCCGGCCGCATCGGCACGGTTGATTGGTCATGCTGACGATATCGCGTGTGCGATAACGGATCAGCGGAATTCCCTGTTTGGTCAACGTGGTAAAGACTAATTCACCGTCTTCGCCTTCGGGAACGGGCTGACCGGTTTCCGGGTCAATGATTTCAGGATAAAATACATCCGAGTACACATGAAGCCCTTCTTTGTAAGTGCATTCCTGCGACACGCCCGGCCCGATGATTTCGCTGAGACCATAAACATCGGTCGCCAGCATGTTCCAGGCCGCCTCGATCTCGGTCCGCATGGACTCGCTCCACGGTTCGGCCCCGAAGATACCAATGTCCCAACTGGCCGCACGCGGATCAAGACCCAGTTCCTTGGCCTCTTCAGCCATATAGAGGCAATAGCTCGGTGTACAGCATAAGATGCGCGGCTTAAAATCCTGCATAATTTTGAGTTGGCGTTTGGTCTGGCCGGACGAGGTCGGAATAATCGTCAGGCCCATTTCCAAAGCCCCGTAATGGAAGCCCAGTCCGCCGGTAAACAAGCCATAGCCATAGGCGATCTGCACGGTATCATCCGGTTTGGCTCCCGCGCAACACAAACTGCGCGCCATCACGTCTGACCACAGCTTAATGTCGTCCCGCGTATAGCCAACCAGCGTTGGATTTCCGGTCGTACCGCTGGAAACATGAATTTCCACCAGATCCGTCCGCGGCACGGAAAACAATCCGAACGGGTAATTGTCCCGCATGTCCATTTTGGTCGTAAAGGGCAGTTTCACAATATCGTCGATGGTTTTAATGTCGGAAGGAGTAACGCCGTGGGTGTCGAATTTTTGCTTGTACACAGGGCAATGTTCGTAAACATATTTGCACAACTGAATCAAACGTTCCGATTGAAGATTTTTCAACTCCTCCAGCGGCATGGTCTCAATTGATTCATTCCAAATCATAGTCAACTCCTCTAAACTAATGTCAAATATCAAAATCCAAAATGTAAAATTAAGGAACCGGCCTTAGGCCGATCATATTTATTTTACCAATGCTTTTGCTTTCTTAAAAACCGCCTTGTTGCCCGGCAGAATTTTCGGCTTGAAAACCGTCTTCAGGGCCTTTTGCCAGCTTTTGTCGCTAATCGGCAGATAAGCGGATAGAACACCTACCAATGCCGTATTCAGATAACGCGGATTTTCAATCATGTCCAGAGCCGGCTTCAGGTAATCCACTAAGTCAACACCATTATCCTTAAGAAACGGTTTCAGGCGATAATGCTCATCTCCCTGGAAACACAGGAGAAAATCCGCCTGTCCGACAGCGATCAGCGGCGAAAATATCTTCTTGCCGAACCGTACATGCGACTCGACCGAACCGCCCCGCTGGCTCATGCCGTGCACTTCCGATTTTTTGACATGATACCCTTCGTACATCGCCGCCCATCCAACCAGTTCCGAGGCCTTAATAATCCCCTGTCCACCGATACCGCCAAAGGTGATATTGTATTCCGTTTGCTTTTTCATATTTTTTGGATTCCGCTTTACTGTGATACCTTTTTAATCAACACGCACGGCTCTTTCGCAATGATCACGCTGAGCGCGTCTTCTTCAAGCCGTTTTTTGACAAGGTCCTCCAGTTCCTTGACGTTACCTTTTGGATTAATCACATCCACATTGTCCGCTCCGCATGCTTTACACAGCTTCTTGAGATCCAGCAGTTTAGTCTTTTCATTGCGGATTGTCCAACCGGTGGCGGGATGCTGTTGGCCGCCGGTCATGGCCGTGGTGGAATTGTCGAGAATGAAAATGATGCCCTTGGCTTTGTTATAAACGGCGTTAATCAAGCCGGTTACGCCGGAATGGACAAACGTTGAATCACCTACAACGCCGACGATCTTGCCGTCAGGATGCGCCCGGCGAAGCCCTTCGTTAAACGTCACGCCGGCCCCCATACAAATGCACGTATGCAGGGCGGCTGTCGGCGGCAAAGCCCCCAGCGTATAACAACCGATATCGCCCGCGACATACAGTCCCAATTTCTTCAGAACTGAAAACGTCGCCCAATGCGGACAGCCCGCACACAGCCGCGGTGCCCTGCCGGGACGGGGCTTGACATTCTTAATTTTCCCGTTAACCACATCCTCCATCAGTTCCGGCGTTAATTCGCCGGTTCTGAAGGACGGGTCCTTAAATTTGGCTTTTCGAATCCCCAGTGCCTTGATGTGCTCTTCCAGAAACGGGTCCAATTCCTCAACCACAACCACTTTTTTCACTGATTTTGCGAATTCTACGATCTTTTTGTCGCAGAACGGGTAGAGGAATCCGAGTTTTAAGTAGGAAGCGTCCGGATAGAGTTCCTTGAGATAATTATAACTGACACTGGAGGTTATAAAGCCCAGTTTGGTATCTTTGATTTCGACTTTATTGAGTTTGGTTCGCTCAGCAAAGTTTTGCAGCTTTTGCAGCCGTTTTTCGATAAATTCATGACGCACACGGGCATTGCCGGGGACCATGACATATTTTCGCATATCCGGCTTAAGCTTCACCGGTTTAATCGAAATCCTTTTGGCTAACTTTACATTCTCCTTGGTATGCGAAATTCGGGTAGTCATTCGGACAATCACCGGGGTATCGAATTTTTCACTGATTTTGAATGCCTCGGCGACAAATTCCTTGGCTTCAGCGGGACTGGACGGCTCCAATATCGGCAGTTTGGCATAATTCCCGACCCAGCGGGTATCCTGTTCGTTCTGCGAAGAATGCATCCCCGGGTCGTCACAGACCACCACGACGAAACCCGCGTTAATCCCAGCGTAAGAGGACGTCATCAAGGGGTCCATCGCCACATTAAGACCCACATGCTTACAGGCGAACAAACTCCGGACTCCACCAACAGCCGCCCCATAGGCGACCTCATAAGCCACTTTTTCATTCACCGACCATTGAACATCCAGTTCCTTGTATAGGGCCATTGCTTCGAGGATCTCGGTCGAAGGCGTTCCCGGATACGCACACGCAACCGACAAACCGGCCTCCCATGCTCCCTGTGCCAATGCCTCATTGCCGGAGAGAAACGCTTCTTTTTTCACTGTTTTTTTTGCCATACTCACCCAATCAATAACTTATGTCCCTAAAATTTGTTTCAGGACTTAAAGAGTACACGATTTGGGAGTTAAGGTCAAGAAAGATGCTTGAATTTTTTGGGAAGGAAAGGGAACAGCGTCCCCCCCCAAGCGGATATGAGTGACAGCGAACCTGTGTATAAAAAAAGCGGCTGCAAGTAGGCCAACCGGTTCCAAATTCCCATTTCTTGGAGGAAGTTGATACCCCTACGGGCCTAAATTCAATGTATCGGGAATATGCGTTGTTTAATGTCGGCGATTACCTGTTCTACAATCGGATCGACTTCTTTTCTTTGATATTCTGATGGGATTAAAACCCGGTCGCGCAGGCCGTGTGCGCCATTGGCCCATTCGGTCGTCCCCAGCATCACGCCGCCCATGCCGGCCATCATATCGTCGTCGCGCTGTTCGCCGCACAGGGCCGTCCACACCAGCGACCACGCCCGCACGGTGTTCTCCACGTTATAGCCGCCTCCGCCGGTCGCCAGAATCGGCTTGCCAAACATCAGCAGATTATTGACTACCTCAGCCATGACATTATTCGTCAGCGAAAAGCCGGCCAGCGGATCGCCGGCCAGGGTATCGGCCCCGACCTCCAGCACAATCGCATCCGGCTCATACGCATGAATGAGCGGCAGCACAACCTCCCGAAATGCCTTCAGATACAGCTCGTCATACACTCCCGGCGGCAGCGGCATATTCACCGCGTACCCCTTGCCTTCGCCAGCGCCAATCTCGTCGGTAAATCCCGTTCCCGGAAACAGCGTCCGCCCGTCCTGATGCAGCGAGATCGTCATCACATCCGAGCGGTCATAAAACGCCGCCTGCACCCCGTCGCAGTGATGCACATCGATATCCAAAAACAGCACCTTTTTCCCCGCATCGGCCAGTTCCATACACCCCAACACCACGTCATTGACATAGCAGAACCCCCATGCCATGCTGTCAAATGCGTGGTGATAGCCGCCGGAAGGGTTAAACGCGATGGATGCATTGCCCTCGATGATCTGCCGTGCCCCGGTAATGGTCGCCCCCGCTGCCCACTGGGCGTACTTATATACCCCCTCAAATACCGGACAATCTCCCGTCCCAAGCTGCATCACGAGCATTCCCATCTCATATTCACCCGCGTCAACGCGTTTGAGGGCATTCAGGTAGGGCTGGGTATGAAACTTCAGTAAATCCGAATCCGTTGCCTTTTCCGGAGGGTAGACAACTTTATCACCCCCTGACAGCAAACCCATCGATTCGAGAGTTTTATAAACCTCCCCCGCGCGACAGGTCTTAAACGGACAACTGTCCGGATACGGAAACGCATCCAATTCCCGACAATGAATAAACATCTTCTTTTTGGTCGATTCGGTCATATTCACCTCGCAAAAAGGCGAATTATAACAATTTCCAAAATTTCCGCAAAGCTTTTAACTGTCGAGGGTACTGCGGGTACCGATTCTTAAGGCAAGATTATACTCTTCAGGGTAGTAAATTCCCGCGAGCAAAGTCGTAACTGACGGTCGCAACACTACATAGCGTGCAGGAACGGGAACTTTCAATCATGATCGGTATAACAGGATTCACGGAAAAGCTTGCTTTTTCTCCGTTTTTTCGGGATATTTTTGCTATCAGCATAAAAAGCTTGTGTTTTCTGCTAATATGGAGTAAAATTAACTTTATCTGACGAAGTGAGGTTATTTTCAGGAGGTCGCCATGGAGGTAAATCTGGTTTTTATTGACAAGAACGGCACCACGCAATCTTTCAAGCTGCGCAGTGCGGTAACATTCATCGGCCGCCGGCAGGATTGTGATATGTGCATCCCCCTGTCGGTTGTTTCCCGCCGGCATTGTGAGATTTATACTGAATTCGACAAGTTGTTGGTTCGGGACCTCAAAAGCCGAAACGGCATTTTTGTTAATGACGAATCCATCGACGAGGCCACCCTCAAGGCCGGCGATGTCCTGAAAATCGGCCCGCTCAAGTTTGTCGTCCAGATCAATGGGGTTCCCGACAATTTTGACGCATTCCTTCCCCCTGCGTCCGAGCAGCCGGCCGAAACCCAAGCGACAGCGCCCTCTCAAAACGAAACTCAGGAGGCCGATATGGAGGTAGTCATGGAAGATTTTGCGGACCTCAATGCCGGACAAAGCCAGACGATGGACATCGACAACATCTTCACAAACGATTTCCCGGACGAGGATGATTTTAATCTCGGGGGCTGACCTGTCGTAATCCATAATTTCGTTGCGTCGAGTACTTTCCAGCCGGTATAGTATCCGCATGGATAAAGATTTAAAGAATAACACCTGCAATGACCTGCTGGAACTCGCAATTACGTATCAGCAAAAACCGTTTTGTGCGAAGTATTTATTCACGTTCATCCACCAAAAAGACGCCGCGGATATTGACGATGTGACCCCCCTGTCGAAAGCATTCCGGAAGCAGTTGACCGATGAGGGCTTTACAATCTCACGGATTACTCTGACCGAGCAGCATAACGACCCGGACGGCACGATTAAATTCGTTTTCGACCTGCCCGGCGGAGTACGGATTGAGTCGGTCCGGCTTAAAGACGATGACCGCAATACGCTGTGCATCTCCACACAGGCGGGCTGCCGGATGGGGTGCAAATTCTGCGCGACGGGTCAACTGGCCTTCCAACGGAACCTGACGGCTTCGGAAATTGTCGATCAGGTCTATCAGGCCGAACGTATCTGCGGCAGGATTGATAATCTGGTCTATATGGGAATGGGCGAACCGCTGGACAATTTCGATAATGTCATGCGGTCGGTGGAGATTCTGAATGACAAAAACGGCCGCAATATCGGCATCCGGCACATCACGATTTCGTCATGCGGCCTGCCCGAACCGATCAAACAGCTTGCTCTGTCGCCCATCCAACCCCGGCTGGCGGTCTCCCTGCACGCTCCGGACGATGCGACCCGCTCAAAAATCATGCGGGTAGGCAACACGTATCACCTTGAAGATATTCTGACATCGCTGAAAAACTACCAGAGCGCCACCGGTAAACGGATTACGATTGAATACTGCATGATCGATGGCATCAATGACGCAAACGACCACGCCAGAGGGCTGGTGAGATTACTGAAGCCGCTGAAAGTCAATGCGAATTTAATCGAGCTGAATTCGTTTCCGGGCTGTCGCTATAAGCCAAGCCCTCCCGAACAAATCAGGCAGTTTGCAGAAATTCTTTCAAATTCGGGGATTGAAACTATCATCCGCTTCAAACGCGGACGCAGCATCAAAGCCGCCTGCGGCCAACTCGGCGCCACGTGGCTCAAATAAGAAAATTTCACGGATCAGGAATGAGAACGATTTTGCCGTGACGGCCCGATTCCATGACTTTTTCGTGGGCTTTGGATGCTTCGGACAACGGCAATTGCGTTCCAATGACGGGATTCAGCGTGCCGTTTTTCAGGCCGGCTGCAATGGCTTCGATTGCTTCCTTCTTCTGTTGCGGCGTTGCCAGGCCGGACATGACACCGAGCACACTGGCCTCCCGGCTCATCAGGTCTCGCGGATTGATTTCGGCACTGCCGCGGCTGCCGATAATGACAACCCGCCCGTTTTTGGCTAACGCCGGAAGATCCCGTCCGAGATTGACATTGGCCAGCATCTCCAGAATGAGATCCACACCGTGCCCGGCGGTGAATTCCAGTGCCTTTTCAAGATGGGCGGGGTCGTTATGGTTTAACGCCAAATCGACACCGAACTGTGCGATCAAATCGAGTCCGGCCTGTGAACCGGCGGTGGCGATGACTGCCAGTCCGGCGGCTTTGGCGAATTGGACGGCCGCGATACCAACCCCGCCGCTGGCTCCGTGAATCAGGACAGTTTCGCCTTTTTTTGCATTGCCCCGCTGAAAGAGTGCTCGGTAGGCGGTCTGGTATGCGACCCCCAATGCTGCCCCCTGTTCAAAGCTGACCGAATCGGGCAAAGGATGGACCTGTGACGGCTGGCAAAGGGCTTGCTGAGCGTACGTTCCCGTCAGAGAGCCGGAAAGGAAAACACGCTGACCCTGTGCGATATGTTCGATGGTTTGCCCGGTTTTCAGGACGACGCCCGCCGCATCCATGCCAGGTGTAAAGGGAAACTGTTTGGAACCGTACCAACCGGCCCGGATATAGGTGTCAACCGGATTGACGCCGGCGGCTTTAATGCAGACGAGAATCTCTTCGGAGCCGACTTTCAACGGGGGGATTTCCTCCAGACGCATCACTTCCGGGCCGCCAAACGTGTAAACCTTTATCGCCTTCATCCTGTTTTTGTTCCTCAATTGCCTGCCTGTTATGCCTTCTTGTCGGGCATAAACATAACCGAAAAACAAAAAGATTGACAGAAAAAAACCGTCCTGCTATAGTGCAAGTCTCTCAAGCGCTTGTAGCTCAATTGGATAGAGCATCGGTCTACGGAACCGAAGGTTTGGGGTTCGAATCCCTACAAGCGCGATTCTGTAACATCTTTTTCATAAATGGCTTAAGGGAATAATGTTTTGTCCCTTGGCTCCAAATCATGCCCCTGTAACTTTCCGTATAACTTATTGCGAGCGAAATGTACGCATGACCTTAATATGGAAAGGACACGACAGGCCAGAACAACCAAAGATACATATAGCAAATTATGATTGTGTAAAATCAACGTATTCGTCTGGACATAAAGGGTTCAAATTCAGTAGAATCGATCGATTCATCCCCTTGCAGAGCCCCGGTTTCCTGTAAGAAACGAAAAAGGGGACGATGTTTGAACAACATCGCCCCCTTAAAGACTACTCGATCAGGGCGAGATCTCTCATGTCAACAATGCCGTCTGCATTAATATCCTGCCCGTTACACCAATGAGGTTTCCCGCAATCTCCTTCAAGCCAATAATTGGCAAGATTGAGTAAGTGTTCCATTTTGTAGTTTAAGATGCGGATTTCGTCGTTTGCGTAGAAATATTGCCCATTTTTTAAACGCCCAGTCGGAGTTAACTGCAGGAAGCCAAGGGACGGCTGCAAATCGCAGAAAGCAGCGCGATCAAAAGTCATGGATAGAGTCCCCTGTCCCTGTTCGTTATTGGACAGATGTAATTGATGGGTTTGTAGTCCCATCGGCTCGAGCGTACATCCAGCAGATGTGTCGATGTCTGCATTTGAGTACTCTGCGGGCAAGGTAAAGTGCGCTTTGATCCAGTTCCCATTGCTTTCACAGTTAAGCGACTTCGGTGTGCAATTGACTGAGAATTCTACCGGTGGTCGGGCGTCAACAACAATCTCTTCCGGCTCGGAATCATCTATGCCGTCATTGACCACCAGCGTGATGGTATGAACACTCGCCGGCAGGCAGATCGCAGGTGAAACTCCGCTAGCCGAGAAGGTTTGATTATCGATTACCCACGACCAATGATACGTTATGGGGTTCTCATCTTCATCGTATGAGCCGCTGCCGTCAAGGGAAACACAAACCATCCCGTTAATCCAGCAGAATGCAACCTGGTCGGGTCCTGCGTTCGCTACGGGTGGGGTATTCTCTGTTGTAAAAGACCAAACGGGACTGATTACTTCGCCGCAGGATTCATTTTTGGCAACAACCTGCCAATAATAAACTCTTCCTTTACGCAGAACTTCGTTTGGCTCAGGTGTGGGATCACATTCCGTTACATCCAAATCTTGCCCGATCATGTTCCACGCGCTCGGATCGTTCGGATTCAGTCCGAAGTACACATCATAAAAGACCGGAGTCAAAAGCGGCAGCGGCGGCGTTCCGGTATCGATCCGGATATTATCCAAGTGGACATTGAAGAAATAGAGTTGAACATCGGCTGTAAAGGCGATCCGGACTGTCTGTCCGGCAAACGCGGCAAGGTCAGCCGACCGTTCCGTCCAGTCTGTCATGGGAGGGTCGCCGGGTTCAGTGGAAAACAGGGTTTCCAGCGGTTGGTTATTAAGATCCCATATTTCCACGCAAAATTCCTGGCCTGGGTCTTGATAGAGATCTGCATGGTTTCGGAGCATGTCCGCCCACTGAAGTGTTAATGCTGCTGCATCAGCAGGAAGAGACACATCCTGGTAGATCGTATAATAACCGGGGCCTCCCATGTCAGTCATCGCAGAATAGTTTCCGCTGTAAGGCGGCAAGGGGTCGTCTGAGGAGAGTGGTTCTAAGGTGCCGTCATTAATGACAAAGGTGCCACTTGAAGTTGTGTTTAGCAATGTCCAGCCGTCGAGCGTTCCCGTTTCAAAATCGCCGTTGGCAATTTGCCCGTCCGAAGGTACTTTCGCGACGATTTGAATCGAGTCTTGTGACGCAATATTTTCAGTTACATCTGCCGATTGCCAGACACATTCACTCCTGACTTGCTGAGCGGCATCCAGTGCCTGCTGCCGGATCAGTTCATAGTTGGCCGTCAGCGCTTCAATGTCCGCGGTATCCAGTTGCACCGCAGTGCTGGTTTGAAGAGATGAAGGCATGACTTCGCCTCCACATGTCAAAGAGATACCGTCCAGGAACAATAAAGCTTCACCGACCCAAGACTCAGGCATGTAATGATGGAAGTTGATTCGGACGGTCTGTCCGACAATGGAGGGGGCCAGTTCCAGCAGATCCACACTGTGAGTCACATAGGTAATGTCATAGTTTTCTGTACCCGGCAGTATTTGCTGGGAATGCAAAATCGCCAGCGGTGCGCCGCCGCCTGCCGGTTGGATTGAGACAGTATATTCACGCGGCAGGGTTCCGCCAGCCAATTCCCAATAGAGGAAATCACTCCAGGTCAATATTGCAGTTGGGGCGCAACCGGGGATTTCAACCTCCTGATAGAGATCGTAAAACAATCCAGCGTCTCCATCAAAACCGCTGACGGCGCAGTAAATTCCCTCCGAAGACAGTTCGCTCCCATCATAAACTATCCAAGGCATATATTCCCCGCCGGGTCCTTTAACCGTGACCCATGGGTCAAACTGGCCCGTCTCGAAGCCGCCGTTTTCGACGCCGCAGGGTTCATCGCAAGTGCCGCCGCCAACAGGACCGTTCCAATTCAGCATCGTATCGATTGGAACATCCCTTACTCCATTTTCGGGAAGGGGTTGCCATGCCTCGGTAGTAAAGGACCAGATCGGACTCGTGGTTTGGCCGCAATCGGTCTTAAGGATGACTTGCCAGAAATAGGTGGTTTCGTAATCCAGAATGCACGGGTTGAATACCGGCTCGTCCAGATCGGTAGCCACCAGTTCCATCTGAGAAATGTCCGTACCCAGATATACATCATAATCTGCCGGCATGTCCTCATCAGGCCCGTCCGGGTCACGCGTAAACAGAATAGCTAAACCTTCGGATATGCTGGGTTCATTACATGAATACTGCAAGCCAGTTGCAGAATCGTTTTGTATGCCAACGGTTCCTCCCTGCCCGGCTTCCGAACTGGGGTCAGCGTAAAGCAGCAGGATGTCGCCGTTTTCATGCAATTGTGCCTGAGCTGTGACAAATCCACTTCCCGTTCCGCAGCAATGATATACATTCTGATATTGAACAACAAGCATACGGTTCGGGGCATTGCCAACGATCTGGTAGTAAACAGCACCGCCGTTGTAGCCGGGATAGAGGTCATCCCAGTAAACCGCGATGAAGCGATCAATTGTGAAATCTCCGGGCATACAGCTATTGCCGTAGCTCAAATAGGTGTTTTCGAAATAAACTCCGCCGTTTGACCCCACGGCAACTTGAGTATAGTCGGTCCCATAGAAATCAAAACCGAATGGCAAACTTATCGGGAAGTAATAGCTGTCATCTGAAAGATTAAGGTTGGTTCCGGTAGTGCTGATCTCGATCCAGTCAAACTCCGGTCCTCCCGGTTCCTGGTTGTCAAGGTAATAATAGCCGCCGGCATCGGGTCCGCCGATACTGGGGACACCCAGTGCTGCGGCTGTCAATGAAGCTTCAGATGCACAATCTTGTTCTTTGAGAATCGGATCTTCTGTGCCTTCATAGACCGTACCTTCACTATTGGTTGTCTGAACAGTTTGGTTGGTGGTTGGCGTCGCCAGGGCGTTCTCACGAATAGTGTTATATTCTGCCCGGAGTGCTTCAATATCTGCTGTGCTAAGCGAAGGTGCACCCGGAACACTTTGTGTAGTAGTCGCCAGGACTTGGCCTCCGCAGACCAGCGAAATGCCGTCCAGATCAAATTGGGCCGGTCCGGTAAAGGATTCCGGTATATACTCATGGAAATTGATCCGTACGGTTTGTCCGGCGATGGAGGGCGCCAAATCGAGCAGATCAACACTGTGGGTCACATAACCGGTATCGCCCTGTATGCCGGGCTGGAGCTGCATCGAGTACACAACGGCCAATGGCGTACCGCCACCGGCTGGTTGAACTGTAACAATATAATCACGCGGCAAGGACAAGGAGCCCCCAAACGTCATGTCCCACTGAATCCGGTCGCTCCAGGTCAGGATCACCGAGGACGCACAGACGGGGATGGCTGCTTCCTGATAGAGGTCATAGTACAAACCGGCCTCGCCATCAAATCCATTCTGGGCAAAGTATGTTCCTTCAAACGGCATGCCGTTAGAGAACCAATTACCGCTTCCGTCTGTGGCAAGTGTCCATGACTGAAACTCTCCACCCTCTCCTGTAACCGCCACCCATGGGTCAAACTGGCCCGTCTCGAACCCGCCGTTTTCGACACCGCAGGATTCATCACAATTGCCGCCGCCGCCGCTGGGGCCGTTCCATTCCAGAAGTGTATTAATCGGAACATCCACAGCACCATCTTCCGGAAGCGGCTGCCATGCCTCGGTGGTGAAGGACCAGATCGGACTCGTGGTTTGGCTGCAATCGCTTTTGGCAACAACCTTCCAGTAGTAGGTGGTTTCATAATCCAAAATGCAGGGCTTGAATTCCGGCTCTTCCAGATCGGTACCTACCAGTTCCATTTGAGAAACATCAGTACCCAGGTACACATCATAAACAACTATAGACGGCTCCGGGGGCGGCGGCGTTCCGGTATCGATCCGGATATTATCCAGGTGGACATTCAAGAAAAAGAGTTGAACATCGACTGTAAAGGCGATCCGGACTGTCTGTCCGGCAAACGCCTCAAGGTCAGCGGACCGTTCCGTCCAGTCTGTCATGAGAGGGTCCCCAGGGTCCGTGGAAAACAGGGTTTCCCGCGGTTGGTTGTTAAGATTCCATATTTCCACGCGGTATTCCTGGTCCGGGTCATCAAAAACCCCATGATGATTGTGGATCATGTCTGCCCATTGAAGCGTTAATGCTGCTGCATCCGCAGGAAGAGACACATCTTGATAGATCGTATAAACACCAAAATAATCCATATCGCTCATCGCGGAGTAATCCCCACTGTAAGGCGGCAAGGGGGTGTCCGAGGAAGCTGGATCTAAGGTGCCATCATTGATGACAAAGGTGCCATTTGAAGTTGTGTTTAGCAACGTCCAGCCGTCAAGCGTTCCCGTTTCAAAATCGCCGTTTATAAATTGTTCGTCCGAAGGTTCTGCCGCGACGATTTGCACAGATGCTTGCGGTGCACTATTCCCGGTTTCAACTGTCGATTGCCAGGCACATTCACTTCTGACTTGTTGAGCGGCGTCCAGTGCCTGCTGCCGAGTCAGTTCGTAGTTGGCTCTCAGCGTTTCAATGTCCGCGGTATCCAGTTGCACCGCTGCGCCGGTTTGAGGAGATGAAGGCAAGACTTCGCCTCCACACGTCAAAGAGATACCGTCCAGAATCAATAAAGCGTAACCGACCCAAGACTCAGGCATGTAATGATGGAAGTTTATGCGGACGGTCTGTCCGAGAATGGAGGGGGCCAGTTCCAGCAGATCCACACTGTGAGTCACATAGGTAATGTCATCGTTTTCTGTACCCGGCAGGATTTGCTGGGAATACAAAATCGCCAGGGGTGCGCCGCCGCCTGCCGGTTGGATTGAGACGGTATATTCACGCGGCAGGGTTCCGCCAGCCAATTCCCAATAGAGGAAATCACTCCAGGTCAATATTGCAGTTGGGGCGCAACCGGGGATTTCAACCTCCTGATAAAGATCGTAAAACAATCCCGCGTCTCCATCAAAACCG
>Ga0272441_10006435_pt1 | contig 19669 bp, 18 predicted proteins | sample SSMProp6N_FD_193582 | JGI IMG/M metagenome (GOLD analysis project Ga0272441, IMG submission 193582) | Marine sediment archaeal communities from Little Sippewissett salt marsh, Falmouth, MA, United States - SSM-Prop-6N | ecosystem: Environmental > Aquatic > Marine > Wetlands > Sediment ... | reverse complement strand
TGCAGAGCTAGTCAAAGGATATCAGGTGATCAAGCGCAATCAATATGCGAATGTTTAGGGGAACGTTGGGGACTTGTAACTGGGAACTTGTAACTGGGAACTTGTAACTTGTAACTTGTAACTAAAGATCATAGATTAGAGACCGGAAACTTGAGAGAATAGATGGAAAATAATGGTAAATAAACTTTAATTTGTTGTCTTTAGTTTCGAATAACTAGTCCCTAGTAGCCAGTCCCTATTTATATGATTTTTAGATTTAATGATTAATTATGGATATAGTTTTAATCAAAGCGAATAATCAAAAGAAATTATACCAAGATCTTAGCGAAAGCCTCTCTGGTATTGAGCCGCCTCTTTGGTTGGCCCTCATTGCCTCTTACTTAAGAGAAAAAGGTTTTTCCGTTGCGATTATTGATGCTGAAGTAGAAAACTTCAATTCAAAAGAGACAATCCAAAAGATTTTAGAATTCAATCCTCTTTTGGCAGGGGTTGTTGTTTCGGGCACCAACCCTTCCGCATCGACGACAAACATGGCAGGAGCAGGGGCTCTTCTCAAAGAGATCAGTCATTTAACCCCACATATCAATACAGCCATAACAGGATTGCATATTTCGGCCTTGCCCGAACGAACGGCTCAAGAAGAGACGGTTGACTTTGTCATAGAAGGGGAAGGATTTACGACATTGGAAGCTTTGCTTGAGGCATTAAAAGATGGGAAGAATAAAGAAGATGATCTTAAAATCGAAGGTTTGTGGTACAAACGAGGTGGTCAGGTTATCTCGAATCCCCGGGCCAAAAATATAGAAGACCTGGATTCCCTTCCCATGGCCGCATGGGATTTGTTGCCTATACAGAAATATCGAGCGCATAATTGGCATAGCTTCGGGGATATCGTCAGGCGCCAGCCCTATGCGGTGATTTATACCAGTTTGGGGTGCCCTTTTAATTGCAGTTTTTGTTGTATCAATGCGTTGTTCGGTGGGCGAGGCATTCGTTATCGTTCGATGAAGAATGTGGCAGAAGAAATCGACCATTTGGTTAAAACGTACGGCATCAAAAATATCAAAGTATTGGATGAAATTTTTGTTTTGAAGCCAGAGCGTGTATTTGAATTCTGTGAACGTGTAATTGCCTTAGGACATGATCTCAATTTTTGGGTTTATGGACGAGTGGATACGGTCAAAGAAGATATGCTGGCCCAAATGAAAAAAGCGGGGATCAATTGGCTGGCGTATGGCTTTGAGGCGGGAAGCAAAAAAGTCAGAGATGGAGTTTCTAAGGGAAGATTTACGCAAGAACAGATCCGGGATATTGTGAAAAAAACACATGATGCCGGGATTAATATTGTCGCTAATTTTATCTTTGGGCTTCCCGAAGATGATTTTGATACAATGCAGGAAACTTTGGATTTGGCCAAAGAACTCAATTGTGCTTATGCCAATTTTTATTGTGCGATGGCTTATCCGGGTTCCCAACTCTATGAGGATGCGGTTGCCCAAGGCGTTCCTTTGCCGGAAAGCTGGAGTGGTTATGCACAATTCAGTGAAGATTCCTTGCCTCTGCCGACGAAATATCTCTCGGGAGGGCAAGTTTTGCGTTTTCGTGATCAAGCTTTCCTTGATTACCACAATAATCCGAAATATCTTGATATGATCAAAGAACAGTTTGGAGAAGAAACAATTCAGCACATAAAAGAAATGTGTTCCATAAAGCTTAAAAGAAAATATTATGATTATGATAACGATATCCGTTTTAAATGTACCGTTAAATAAAAAGAGGTTATTATGATAATAAGCAGAACTCCGTTTCGTATTTCTTTTTTTGGTGGCGGGACAGATTATCCGTTGTGGTTTGAGAAAAACAAGGGAGCTGTTCTTGCAACAGCGATTGATAAATATTGTTATATCACCTGTCGGTACTTGCCTCCATTTTTTGACCATAAGTCCCGCATCATTTATTCTCAGATGGAGCATGTCCATAAGGTGGATGAGATCGACCATCCGGCCGTACGCGAGGTTTTAAGATTTTTGAAGATCAAAAAAGGAGTTGAAATTCACCACGACGGAGATTTGCCTGCACGCACCGGTTTGGGCTCAAGTTCTTCTTTTACGGTTGGACTCTTGAATAGTCTTTATGCCTTAAAAGGTGTGATGCCAACCAAAGATCGGCTGGCAAGAGAAGCGATTTATATCGAGCAAGTCAAGTGCAAAGATAATGTTGGCTGTCAGGATCAGACGCTGGCAGCTTACGGAGGGCTCAATTTTATTGAATTTGGGGGAAGCAATCATTTGCAGGTTCAGAAAATGACCCTCACGAAAAAGAAACTGGAGTCATTCCAAAATCATTTTATGATGTTTTTTACGGGTTTTCATAGAAAGCCGAGCAAGGGATCCAAAATTGTTGACGTCACAGGAGACAAAAAAGAACTCAAGAGGACAACTTCTTCACAAATTGTTTCTTATCAATTACAGAAAATAAAAGAAAACAAACAAAGTTATAAGGATATGTATGATATGGTTCTAAAGGGCGTGGATGTTTTGAATAAAGGACAATTGACAGAATTTGGGAAACTTCTTCATGAAGCCTGGCTTGTCAAAAAGAGCATGTCGAACAAAATTTCGACACCCAGGATCGACGAGATTTACAATGTAGCCATCAATGCAGGTGCCTTGGGAGGGAAAATTTTAGGTGCCGGTGGCGGGGGATTTATTGTCTTTTTTGCAAAGCCAAAAGATCAGAAAAAAATTAGGCAGAAATTGAAAGGATTGCTTGAAATCCCTGTCAAGTTTGAGGATCAGGGTTCACAAATTATTTTTTATCAACCCAACGGAGTCTGATGTGCCTGCTTTAAAAGATTTGGATGTTGCTATCCTTTGTGGTGGCCTGGGAAAGCGATTGCGTAAAGAGGTGGGAGAAACGCAAAAGACCATGATCTCTTTTGATGGGGAACCCTTTTTGAATCTGCAACTGGAGCATTTGGCCAAACAGGGTTTGAAGCGCATCATTTTATGCACGGGCCATCAGGCCCAGGAAGTCGAAAAATTTTATACAACTAATAAATTTGGGTTGGACATCGTTTTCTCAAGAGAAAACGAGCCTTTGGGAACAGGCGGGGCGATCAAAAATACGAAAGGGCTCATTCAGAATAATCCTTTTTTTGCACTCAACGGCGATTGCTTTTGCCCTATTGATTATCGAAAATTTTTAGATTTTTATTATCAAAAACAAGCTGTCATGGCTCTTGTTTTATCCCAAATGAAAGATTTGAAAGATTTTGGGACGATCAGCGTCGATGAAGCTTTTCGCATAGTCTCATTTAATGAAAAGACGGATCAGAGAAATGCTTCTGTTGTTTATGGCAATGCAGGGATTTATTGTTTTAACAAAGATGTTTTCTCTTTGATGCCCAAAGAAAATAGTTTTTCTATCGAATATGATTTTTTTGCAAAGATTCCCGTAAAAGAATTCTTCGGTTTTGTTGTAGGTCAGGAGTTTATCGATATAGGGACACCGGATCGTTTGGAACATGCAAGACAAATGTTAAGAAAGGGAGAGTGAAGACGTGGGGGATAGGAAAAAAGATTTGAGTGTTGAGGCCAAGGCCCAGTATAAAGTTCCCTTCGGGACCGTTTCGATTACGGAAGAAGCACGAGCCTTGATCGACAAGGCTTTGGAGACAAAATTTGTTACCCGCGGAAAATACGTGGGGGAATTTGAGAGAAAGTTTGCAGAGATTTTTGGTGTCAAATATGCAGTTGCCGTCAGCAGTGGTACGGATGCGGATGCGCTTTCCTTGGCGGTTCTTTATGATTATGGAGCTCAAAGGGGGGATGAAGTCATTGTCCCTGCGCTCTCTTTTGTCGGGACGGGTAACGCTGTCTTACAGGCGGGATTCAAGCCGGTTTTTGTGGATATAAAAAAGGAGACACTTAATATCGATCCGCAAAAAATTGAAGAAGTGATTACAGAAAAAACACGCGCGATCATGCCGGTGCATTTGATGGGAAAACCCGCAGACATGGATCCTATCCTTGAGATAGCCCGACAACATAAACTTTATGTGATCGAAGATGCAGCCGAGGCGCATGGCGCAGAATACAAGGGCAAGAAAATTGGTACCTTGGGGCATATGGCGGCATTCAGTTTGTATGCAGCCCACATTATTACAAGCATCGAAGGCGGGATGGTGATTACCAACGATGAAAAAATGGCTGCCATTTTGAGGTCTTTGCGCAATCATGGCATGGAAAACAAGTTCGAATCCAGAAGAATCGGTTTTTCTGCAAAGATGAATGAATTGGAAGCGGCTGTCGGCATCGGCAATACAAAAATATTTCAGGATATTTTAGACAAGCGTCGGAAGAATTTGCTGTATTTGATAGAAAGTTTTAAAAAATTTGAGCCTTTCTTTATTGTCACCACGGAAGAGGTTGGGGAAAAAATAGGGCCGCATGCATTTTCTATCATACTGAAAGAGAATGTTGGTTTTACAAAAAAAGAAATGGTTGATTTTTTGGATGAGAAGGGGATAGACTCCAGGAATTTATTCTATTCGATGCCAACGCAGTGCCCAAGTTTTGCGTTTTTGGGATATACGCTGGGCCAGTTCCCCGAAGCAGAGTATTGCAGTGATTACGGTTTTCATATAGGAATCCATCAGCATATAGACAAGATCCAATTGGACTACGCAAGTAAGACAGTGGAAGAATTTTTAAAAAAGATGAAGAAAATATGAAAAAACTTTTTAACAAAAAAACAGTCATTTTCCATGTGCTTATGTGGTTCATCTGCCTATTGGGGATTTATACCATCAATACTGTTGCGGGAATTTATGCCGGCAACAGATACATCGCACTTGATCCCATCAACAAAAAAATTTCAAAGACAACGTGGGGATATTTTGCCCCCAATCAAAAAAAAATCATATTGTTCCCCGGCTGCAAAGAATATCAGGTCACTGTTAATTCTCTTGGCTTTCGTTCTGTGGGGCCCGGGGGGGACATCCCGATAGAGGAAATGCAAAATAAGTACAGGATTCTGGCTATTGGAGATTCCATGACTTTCGGTCTGTTTAATAATGATGAGGAATCTTATCCGTACCAGTTGCAGCAATTGCTCTTGAAGAACGGAAAAAATGCCGTCGTGCTTAATGCCGGGATTGGTTCTTCGACGATAACAGATTTTCTTTATTACTTGCAAAAAAAAGGATTGGATTTAAAGCCGGATATGGTAGTGATAGGTTTTTGCAAAAACGATTTTAATGAAATGGAAGAATTGCCCGCCTACCAGAGAATGATAGAAGACAGCGCTTTTGATTTTGCAAAAAGTGTTAAATTAACTAAATTTTTCAGGGCTTTTCGTCAAGTAACGGTTCAGGGGAAATATCGACATTGGTTGGGAAAGATTGAAGACGAAAAAGTAAAAAGAATATTGGAAGAGAAGAGCATACGTTTGTCCGATGTTCTTTATGTCCAGGCATACGAAGGAGGAAAGATTGCCGAAGATCCGTTAAATAGCGCGTTAAGGGACCAATGGAAAAAGTATTTGAATAAGCTTGATGAAACGATAAGTCTTTTAAAGGAAAACAAGATAGATGTCCTGTTTATCATTTTTCCAGATATTCTTGATGTTTTTGATAGCACAAAAAGCAATGTTAATGACATGCTTGTTCCCTTTTTGAAGAAAAGAGACGTGGAGTACATCGATATGGTTCCGCTTTTTAAAGCGAGGAAGAATGAATATTACAAATTATACAATGATCTTCCGCGAGATTTTCATTTAAGCGGCGAAGGGAATAAAGTCCTTGTTAATGAATTTTATAGCCGTATAAAAGGTAGGATAAAATAGTCATGGACAAACCTGTTTATATTCTCGGGATATCTGCGTTTTATCACGATAGTGCCGCCTGCATTGTCAAAGACGGAGAAATTTTTGCTGCAGCGCAGGAAGAGCGTTTTACACGGAAAAAACACGACTTCTCCTTTCCTGTTCATGCAATCCATTATTGTTTAAAAGAGGCGGGGATTACCTCCAAAGAGCTGGATTATGTCGGTTTTTATGATAAGCCATTCATAAAATTCGAAAGGATTCTTTATACTTATCTTTCTTATGCCCCCTGGGGGGTACGCTCTTTCTTGAAAGCCATGCCTTTATGGTTAAAGCAGAAACTTTATATGAAGAACTTTATTCATCAAGAGCTCGATTATGATGGGGAAATTATTTTTACCGAACATCACGAATCGCATGCGGCGGCGGCTTTTTATCCGTCCCCTTTTGACGAGGCGGCAATTTTAACCATGGATGGCGTAGGAGAGTGGGCCACGTCCAGCTTTGGGAAAGGATCGGGCAACCGGGTGGATCTTTTCAAAGAGATAAGATTTCCGCACTCTTTGGGTCTCTTGTATTCGGCTTTTACTTATTATACGGGTTTTCGTGTTAATTCGGGTGAATATAAATTGATGGGATTGGCTCCCTATGGGGAACCCAAGTACGCTGATCTTATTCGGCAAGAACTGATTGATATCAAGGATGACGGGTCTTTTAAACTCAATATGAAATATTTTAATTATTGTGCGGGTCTTACGATGACCAACGAGAAATTTCACAAATTATTTGGTGGACCTCCGAGAAAACCGGAATCGAAGATTACGCAAAAAGATATGGATGTGGCGCGCTCTATTCAAGAAGTCACCGAAGAGGTGATGCTCAAGATGGCTAACCACGTTCATGAAGTGACAGGCTTGGAAAATCTTTGCCTGGCCGGGGGGGTGGCCCTCAATTGCGTCGGGAATGGGAAAATTTTGCGGGAGAGTCAATTTAAAAACATTTGGATACAACCGGCAGCGGGAGATGCCGGAAGCGCTTTGGGGGTTGCATTATTTGTTTGGTATCGTTATCTTGATAATCCCAGGTCTGTGGGAAATGGAAAGGACAAACAAAAGGGATCCTACTTAGGGCCGCAATTTAGCGATAAGGAGATAGAGGTTTTCGCTAAAGAAAATAACGCGGTTTATGAAAAATTGAATGAAAGTGAAATTGCAAAGCGTGTTGCAGAATTCATCGCTGATGAAAAAGTCGTTGGGTTTTTCCAGGGACGAATGGAATTCGGCCCGCGCGCTTTAGGTTCCCGAAGTATTCTTGGTGATGCACGTTCGACAGAGATGCAGTCGGTTATGAACCTCAAGATCAAATTTCGCGAATCTTTTCGACCGTTTGCTCCAAGTGTTTTGGAAGAGGAATGTTCAAAATATTTTGAAATGGAGGGAGTCAGTCCCTACATGCTTCTGGTCGCTCCCGTCTCTGATAGTAAAATAAATTCAGAATCCCAAAAGGATAATTCTGTCGGGATTGATAGATTGAAAGTCAAACGATCAGAGGTTCCTGCGATTACGCATGTCGATTATTCGGCTCGCATCCAGACTGTATCAGAAGAGACCAATCCTCTTTATTACAAAACGATCAAAGCGTTCTATGACAAAACGGGTTGTCCTGTGATCATCAATACATCTTTTAATATCCGAGGAGAACCGATCGTCTGCACGCCGCAAGATGCCTATCGATGTTTTATGTGTACCAACATGGACTATTTGATTATGGGGAAATATCTTTTTGCCAAAGAAAAACAGCCGGATAAGAACAAATACAAGAAAGAAGATATCGCACAGGTATTGGATTAAAGATGAACGAAGAAACAAAAAAAATGTATGCCTTTGGTTATGGAGTGCCCCTACTTATTGCATTCTTCATGATATTCGGGATACTGCATAGGGATTTCGGATACAGCAATTTCTGGGTTTTGATCCTTTCGTTTGGATTGATGCTTTTGGTTATCTCAAAAACAGCACAACTCAAGCCTATTTATAATTTATGGATTTTTGTTGTTCTTGGCTTGATTTTGGGATTTAAATTGAAGATGGGGATTTCCGTTGTTTTTATCGTGTTCTGGTTATGTGCTTTTCTAATTCTTTTGGCTACGCTCAAAGATGTTGTTTTATTAAAACCCATTTATGAAAAATGGATGAAGATAGCTCATTTGATTGGGACGGTTATCTCGGGGGCAATCCTTTGTGTCGTCTTTTATTGCGTGTTTACTCCTGTAGGAATCCTTTTAAGGATTCTTCAAAGGGATTTGCTGCATAGAAAAATCGAGAAGGATAAAAGCTCTTACTGGATTGATAAAGAAGCTGAGGTTTTTGACAGGAAACGCTATCAACAGCAATTTTAAGGCATTGTGACGTTACAGGGGAGAGCGGCAGTAAAAATATCACGGTAATTCGCATTCATACTACATATGAACGCTTATATCTACAAGGAGGAGGAATGTCTAAACTTTCGATCATTAAAGAATTCTGGGACTTTTTAAAGGTAAGAAAAAAGTACTGGCTTGCCCCGATCATTCTGCTTTTAACACTTTTAAGCGCATTAATTATATTTGCTGAGAGCTCAGCAGTCGCTCCGTTTATCTATACGCTTTTTTAATTTTGAATAAAAGAGTCAGTTATGCGTGTTGCTATTAATTGCCGTTCTTTTTTGAAAAGAAAACATACTGGCATTGGCCGGTATGCTTATAATTTGGTGCAGTCATTGTCTGCAATTGACTGTCAGAATCAATATTTCCTTTATGCGAAAAAGAGAATTTTTGATTTTAGAAGAAAAAATCCTAAACCACCAGCGGACAATTTTTCTGTAAAAATAGATTATTTTCAGAGAGGATTGCAAAAGTCATGCCCCTCTGTGGATATTTACCATTTGCCCAGCCCGGATGTAATCGAGAATACCTCGGCAAAAGTTGTGGTCACAGTTCACGACATGATTTATAAAAGATTCCCGCAGGGGCATACGCCTCAAACCTGTGCATTGTCGGATCAATATATGCGCGAGACGGTTGAAAAGGCTGAAAAGATTATCTGCTGTTCGCAAAGCACAATGGATGACTTGATACGATACTTTGATGTAGATCAAGGCAGGCTTCGTTTGGTTTATCAGGGCGTTGACAACGATGTCTTCTATCCTTTGGATCATAACGAGATTGACTTGGCTGTTTCGGTCGTTCGTAAACTGGGGATCGATAATCATTTTATTCTTTTTGTGGGGACACTTGAGCCGAGGAAAAATCTTAATCATTTGCTCAGGGCATTTAGCGAGATCAAAAAAAGGGAGGATTTTAACAGAAAGCTGGTTGTCGTCGGGATGAAGGGATGGATGGTTGGGAATCTTAAGGCAACCCTTCAAGAACTTGGGATTGACCGGGATGTGGTTTTTTTGGGGTATGTCGATGATAAAAATTTAAGGTATCTTTATTGTTTGGCTGAGGTTTTTGTTTTTCCGTCGTTCTATGAGGGATTCGGCTTCCCGATTTTAGAGGCCTTTTGTTGCGGAGCGTCCGTTATTGCTTCCAGTGTCTCTTCTTGCCCTGAGATCGCCCAAGATGCGGCCTTGTTGGTCGATCCTTATGACGTTAAGGAAATACAGCAGGGAATCGAAAGATTGTTGGATGATGAAACGTTAGCGTCAGAATTGAAACAGAAGGCCATCAAAAGATCTCAAAATTTTTCCTTTAAGAAGACGGCTTATGAAACATTAAGCGTTTATAAAGAATTAGCCTTTTAGGGGGAATACCATGGATGCAAAAAAGATAAAATTGAATTTAGGTTGCGGATCAGATATTCTTGACGGATGGATCAACATCGACTCTGTCAAAGAGTTCAATCCCGATATGGTTCTTGATATCAGCCGCCCTCTGCCGTTTGAGGATATGACGGTTGATGAAATTTGCGCACAGGACCTTCTTGAACATTTTGACAAATATCTTCGATATATTGTTTTTTATGAGTGGGTAAGGGTGCTTAAAATCAAAGGTACGATTCATCTGCAGGTACCCAATTTCAAGAAGATTTTATTTAGATATTTTAAGTTCGGGTATGAGAAGTTTGTCGATTTTATTTTTGGTGAAAATATGTTGGGTGCAAACACATATATCGGTCAATTCGGAAATCACAAGTGGGGATACTCTCCCGAATCCTTGAAAGAATTTGCATCCATTTTTGGGATTGAAACTTCTCATATGAAATGCGAAGGACTGAATATTATTTTTACCGGCCGTAAACATAAACATGTCTCTTTTGACGTATTAAAAGATTTACAGATTTTTTCGCATGCCAACGGGGGGGTAAGCATGTCGCTTGGTGAGGCGAAAAAAAAGATAGATATTTTTTTTGAATGAGCAGGCACAGACCAAAAAGCAGAGAAGATAAGTGTATGAAGGTCAGCGGATTTACCATAGTGCGTAATGCAGAAAAATTCAATTATCCGATCGCTGAATCCATCCAATCTATTTTACCGATTTGTGATGAATTTGTTATTAACGTCGGGGACTCTCAGGACAATACGCTGGATTTGGTTGGATCGATTAAAAGCCCCAAGATCAAAATCATTGAAAACACCTGGGATATGACCCAAGGCAAGGAGGTCCTTTCCTATCAGACAAACCTTGCTTTGAAGGAGTGTTGTGGGGACTGGGCTTTTTACCTGCAATCAGATGAGGTTATTCATGAGAATGATCTTAAGAACATTCAAAAAAGAATGCAGCAGTATCTGGATGATAAAACGGTGGATGTCTTGCGTTTTTGGTGGCTTCACTTTTATGGAACTTACTACCGTTATCGTATTGATAAGGGTTGGTATCAAAAACAAGATCGAATTATTCGAAACAATGGGGAAATCGAATCCTTCGGCGATGCATATGCATTCAAGCGCAAAGATGAGCGGCCCTTAAGGCGGGAAAAAATCGGCTGTCTGCTATATCACTATGGGTGGGTGCAGCAGGGGGATGTCATGACTCAGCGACGAATCAATGCGGAAAATATCGGCTTTACCTCGCTTATTGCATCCGATAGAAAAGAAGACTACAACTACGGCGACTTGAATCGTTTTCCGGTCTATTTTGGGACGCATCCTGGTGTGATGAAAGAGCGCATTGCCGATCATACTTTAAGCCAGGAGGACCTCAAGGAAATCAACCGAAAATTTTGGTGGCATCCTCTTAAGATATTGAAGGTCAGATACAAAACCGGAAGACGTGTTAAAAAAAGAATCGAATGACTCCATGAGAAAAATTCTTATAATCAATATTTTTGGAATCGGCGATGTGCTTTTTACAACACCACTCATTCGTAATATCAAAAAGGAATATCCAGATTGTTCGATCGGGTATGTGTGTAACTTGCGGGCGCTTCCGGTTCTTGCCGGCAATGATAAGTTGGATAAGATATTTGTTTACGAAAGAGACGATTATAGGAGGCTTTACGATGTTTCCAAGATTCAATTTTTTAAAAAATTCAAAAAAACTCTTGAGGATATTAAGAAGGAAAAATATGATGTCTGCATTGACCTTTCGTTGAACCCTTATGCTTCTTTTTTTATGTGGCTCATTGGGATTCCCAAAAGGATAGGATTCAATTATAAAAACCGCAGTCCCTTTCTAAATAAAAAGGTTCCGTTGGGGGGGTATGAGGATAAACATATCATTGAATATTACCTGGATATTCTTGATAAATTGGGAACAGTCGCGTCTTTCAAGGAGATGGAATTGCCATTAAAGGAAGTAGATTTCAAATTTGCCGAAAACAATTTGCCCGATCATCAATCGGATAGGAATCCTCTTGTCGCCATTATGCCCGGAGGGGGAGCTTCCTGGGGAAAGGATGCCCCTTACAAGCGCTGGCCCCCTGAAAAATATGCAAAACTGGCGGATAAATTGGTTGAAAAATATCATGCCGTGATTATACTATTGGGAGACAAAAATGAAGAAAAACTTTGCTCCGAGGTTTTAAAAAGCATGCAGAAGAAGGCTTTGTCTTTCTGCGGGCAAACAACAGTCGGCCAGCTAGGTGCTCTGCTTTCAAAATGCCGGCTTGCTATTGTCAATGACGGCGGTCCGCTTCATATCGCAACAGCCGTAGGTATAAGAACCGTATCTATTTTTGGGCCTGTTGATGAAAAAGTTTACGGCCCTTATCCTCAAGAAGGACATTTTGTTGTTACGCACGACGTTTCTTGCCGGCCTTGTTACCGGAATTTCCGACGGGCTAGCTGTGATCACATGAGTTGTTTAAATCATATCGAAGTGGATGATGTTTTAACCCGAGTTCAACGGATTTTAAAGTGATAATCTTCTAATCTTCTAAAGAAAGGCAGTCAAATGAATGTCCCCTTTATTGATTTTAGCGAACAATATCATGAAATCAAAGATGAAATTGATGTTGGGCTAAGAGATGTTTTTCAGACGGGTAGTTTTATTCTAGGCCCGCGCGAAAAGGCTTTTGAGTCAGAGTTTGCTGCTTATTGCGACAGCCAATATTGTGTCGGCCTTAACTCGGGAACAGATGCGCTTTTTTTTGCTTTATTGTCTTTGGGTGTGGGAAAAGGCGATGAAGTCATTCTTCCCACCCATACGTTCATTGCCACGGCCCTTTGTGTGTCCTATGCAGGAGCCAAACCGGTTTTTGTAGATATGGATGAGGATACTTACAATATGAGCCCGGAAGCTTTCAAGAAGGCAATTACACCGAAGACCAAAGCAGTTATTCCCGTTCATATTTATGGCCAGTCCGCCGATATGAAGGAAATCTGTTCAATCGCCAGGGCAAAAGGAATTAAAATTGTTGAAGATGCTGCCCAGGCCCATGGCGCCCTTTATGACGGAAAGAAAATCGGATCATTAGGTGATGTGGCTTGCTTCAGCTTTTATCCGACAAAAAGTTTGGGCGCCTTCGGTGATGGCGGGGCGGTTGTTACCAATGATGCTACGATTTACGAAAAGGCTTTGATGTATCGGGATTACGGACGACAAGGGCGATATGAACATAAAGTCAAAGGATTTAATTCTCGCTTGGATACACTACAGGCCGTTATCTTGTCAGCGAAATTAAAACGTCTTGATAAATGGAATAAGATGCGCGGGGAGATGGGAAATTATTATTGCAAGGTTTTAGGAAGCATCAAGGAAGTGCAGGCACCGCAAATTAAACCAGATAGAACACATATTTTTCAAACCTTTGTTGTAAGAGTTAAAGATAGAGATAGAATCTTAGAGGCCTTGAAGAAGGAGGGGATCGGCGTTTTGATCCATTATCCTATCCCTTTGCACCTGCAGGAAGCCTACAAGGATTTGGGGTACAAGAGAGGCGACTTTCCTGTTGCCGAGAAGGTGGCAGACGAGATTCTTTCTTTACCCATGTTTCCGCATATTTCTAAGAAACAGATCGATTATGTTTGTGATAAATTAGGTAAAGTCCTTTAGAATATCCATCTGTTAAAAATATCCCACAATCTAAAAAAACTCCATTTAGAGTTGATTCTCTCCTTAATTTTCTTGTATACTGATTAAGTGCTTTGAGGTCAAAGGCTGGATTTTGTCCTCTATCGTGTGATAATCAATACTATTTATAAAGGGAAAAGATGAAGAAAGTTGTTTTTCTTGACAGAGATGGGGTCATCAACGAATTTCCGGGTCATGGCCAATACGTGACCAAGGTAAAAGATTTGCATCTGATACCCAGATCCTTGGAGGCGATCAAGATCCTGACAAAAGCCGGCTATGCTATCTTTGTTATTTCTAATCAAGCGGGCGTGGGCAAAGGAGTTTATTCGTTAGATAAATTGAACCGTATCACCAAAAAAATGTTAACGGCTGTTGAAAAAGCAGGCGGCAGGATCAAAAAAATCTTTTATTGTACTCACAAGCCCGATGGAGGATGCATGTGCCGTAAGCCGGGTATTGCCTCGCTCAACAAAGCATTTAAGATGATCAAAAAACCTCTTTGCACTTCCAATGATTCATTTTTTGTGGGGGATACCAAAGTAGATATCGAAACAGGCCATAATTTTGGCTGTAAAACGATTTTTGTTCTTTCCGGAAGAGAGAATAGAAAATATATGCGCACTTGGCTTATTAAGCCTGATTATGTTGCCAAAGATCTTCTTGAGGCCACAAAGATTATCACAGGAAATGGGAAATATTCCCACTTGCGTTTTAATAAAAACGGGCCCAAAATCCAACTGAAAAAGAATGTTCTCTGACCATGAAAGTCCTTGTCATATACGCCACAGCAGGGGCTGGCCATCGCAAGGCCGCGGAAGCTCTTTATGAAGGGCTGAATAATTTCGGCGATGTTGATGCTGTCCTCGTAGATTCCCTCGACTATACCAACAGATTTTATAAATATTCATATAGTAAGACATATACTTTTCTTATTTCAAAAGTCCCCTGGCTTTGGGGTTTTTTATTTGCACTGATTGATATCAAATGGCTGCTTCCTCTGGTAAGGCTGGGAAGACGAATTCATAATACTATAAATGGAAGGCCTTTGAGCCGGTATTTAAAAGGTGAAAATTTTGATGTTATTTTCTCAACACATTTTTTCCCTAACGAAGTGGCTGCTTATTTAAAAAGGAAAGGCAAGATCAGCTCAAAGATCGTCTGTGCTGTTACAGATTATGATGTGCACAGTATTTGGATTTCGTCAGGCATAGATGTTTATGCAGTTGCAACAGAATGGACGAAGAAGAAAGTAATGTCTTTGGGAGTGCCCGAAGGAGCTGTAAAGGTTACCGGGATTCCTACGAATGAGAAATTTTCCAGAGAAAGAGATACTCTAGCATTAAAAGAAAATTTAGGATTAAAGGATGGCGTGTTTACCGTTTTGGTTGCGACGGGCTCTTTTGGGATCGGTCCGATAGAAGAAATAATCGAGCAGCTGCCGGGGATACAGGTGATCGTCGTTTGCGGGCATAATAAAAATCTTTATCAGCGCCTTAAGCGAAAGGAAAAAGAACTTGTCAAAATTTGTGGTTTGGTTGACAATATGGATGAGCTGATGGCTGTTTCGGATGTGATGATCACCAAACCCGGTGGCTTGTCTATCTCTGAGGCGCTGGTAAGCGGACTGCCGCTGATGTTTTTTAATGCAATCCCTGGGCAGGAAACGAATAACGTGAATGTTTTAAAAAAGTATGGGGTGGGAATCAGCGGATGCCCTATTGATGAGATGGCAAAGATTTTAAACAAATTCCAATCCTCAGAAAGCGAATTTCAGGCCGCGCAGCAAAATGTCAAGTCTTTAGGAAAACCTTCAGCCGTAAGAGATATTATCTCACTAGCACAAAAATAAAAATTTTTATGTCAAAAAAAATAGCAAAAGTCGTTGTTGGCTTACCTTTAGATGAGTCTTTTGATTATGAAGTGCCTCTTGAATTTCAAGATGCCATTTCTTTAGGGTCCCGTGTTTTTATTCCTTTTGGAAAAAGAAGAGTTATCGGATTTGTCGTTGGTTTTGCAAGTAAAAGCCGTTTTAAGGAGCTGAAACCGCTTATTTCTCTTTTGGATAATATCCCTTCGTTGGATGCAAACACCTTGAAGCTAACAAAAGAATTTTCACAATATTATGGCTGTTCATGGGGCGAGGCCATTCAAACAAGTCTGCCGTCTGCTCTTCGCAGGAAGAAGATTCTTCCATTGTCTTTTGATAAAGCAAAGAAGAAGGCTTCCTGCAAGCCGGAGACGATTTTTTGTCATGATAAGGGAACAAAAAAGAGGTGGGATTTTATTACGGGAAAGATTGAAGAGGCTTTAGGCAAAGAAGAGGGGGTTATATTTTTGGTTCCCGAAATCGCTTTGGTCAAAAAGGCAAAGCAGATCCTAGGGCAATCCCTATCTACTTCAGTTTCCGTGCTGGATAAAAAATTATCCGCCAAACAAGAGCTGGAAGAGTGGATGCGCCTTAAAGAAAGAAAAAGTTCGGTTGTCGTTGGGACAAGATCGTCCGTTTTTGCTCCCGTAGACAATTTGGGGCTTATAATCGTTTATGAGGAGGAAAATGCTTCCTATAAACAGGAACAGTCCCCCTTTTATCATGTGCGGGATGTTGTTTTGATGCGGGTAAAAATAGAAGGGTGCTCGCTTTTGTTCATGAGCTCTGCTCCGACAGCCGAGCTGTGGAAAATGGCCAGGAAGAAAAATGTTATCAAGAAAGTCTTTGAGGAAGAGAATAGGTCTGAATTTCAGCTCATCGATTTATCCAACTACAAACCGAGAGACAAATCTTCTTTATCCTATCCGCTGCAGAATGATCTTTATAGCGAACTGAAGCAAGGTGGGCGCGTGATGCTGTTTTTGAACCGGCGGGGATTCAGCTCGATCACCAAATGCAATCAATGCGGTTTTTCCCTCAAATGTGAAAGATGCAACACAAATTTCTCTTATCTTTATTCGAAGAAAAAACTGGTATGTCGTCACTGCGGTTCGAAAATGGACTTGCCCAAGGTCTGCCCGGCGTGTAACGGGTCCTACTTACGGTCCATGGGAGGAGGAATCGAGAAAGTCGAGAGCGATCTGGCGCGCCTTATTCCAGGAATAAAAATAGCCAAATACGACGGGGAGACGGCGAAGGTGCCGAGCGATGCCAATGTTATTATCGCAACGCAGGCAATCCTCAAATGTCTGGATAAAGTGAACATCGATCTTATTGGTGTTCTGGATGTTGATTCAGAGCTTAATCGTTTCGATTTCCGTTCGGCCCAAAGGGTTTTTTCGCTTCTTGTTCGCTTAAGGCAGGCGGCCAGAAAAAAAGTTGTCGTTCAAACCTATCAAATGAAAAATTATGCGCTTCTTGCCGTGCGTGAATTGAATTTTGAAAAGTTTTATCGCAAGGAACTTAAACTTAGGAAGGAATTGGGTTTTCCTCCATTCAGTCATCTTGTTTCTGTCGTTTTAAGAGGGCTGAAAGAAGATGTTGTCTTTGAAGAATCGAACCGGCTTTTTGAAGAATTGAAAAATAAAAAAGATGAAAATATGGAAATCCTCGATCCGCAGCCGGATGTCATACATAAGTTGCGTGATAAATATCGATTCACTATAATGCTTAAAGGGAAAAAAATAAATTCTATGCTTTCATTGATAAAAACGGTTTCCAGGAAGTTTAAGAAAAAATATGGAATAGTGATAACGGTTAATGTCGACCCGTAGTACGGTGTACGGTGTGCGGTGTACGTTGTACGTTTTACGGGGTGCGAAACACCAGAGTCTTTCGTACACCGTGAACCGCGCCCCGTACACCGTGAACCGTGAACCGCACACCGTAAACCGCGAAAGGAAGTTTTTATGAAAATTGTATTTTTTGGCAGCGATGATTTTGCGGTTGTTCATTTGAAGAAAATTATTTCTTCTTCGCATTCGATTCTAGCGGTGGTCACTCAGCCGGATAGAGCCAAAGGGCGAGGAATGAAAGTAGGGATCTCTCCGGTCAAAGAACTTGCCGGTAAAAAAGCTTTGCCGGTCCTGCAGCCTATGGATCTTGCAGACAAAAATTTTATTGGACAATTAAAGAAATATGAGTGCGATTTATTTGTGGTCATCGCTTACGGGAAATTTTTGCCCAAAGATGTGCTTGCTATCCCGCGCCTTGGTGCAATCAATGGACATGGTTCTTTGCTTCCCCAATACCGAGGGGCAGCTCCCATCAATTGGGCGATCATAAACGGAGAGAAACAAACAGGCGTTTCGATCATCCAAATGAACGAAAAAATGGATGCCGGAGATATAATTGCCCAAAGCACAATCGATATTGATCAAGAAGATACATCCATTGCATTACGAGCTAAAATGGCAGAACTAGGTTCACAGCTTTTGATGGAAACTCTTAAGGCAATTGAAGAAAATAAATGTTCTCTAACCCCCCAAAAAGAGGCAGAAGTTTCTTTTGCGCCAAAGTTAAGAAAAGAAATGGGAACGATCGACTGGACAAAAAGTGCAGTTGAAATCCATAACCTTGTTCGCGGGCTCCTTCCCTGGCCGTCAGCCACCACGTATTTCAATGGAAAAATGTTAAAGGTTATTGAAACCGCAGTTGCAGAAAATTCTTCGGGGGCATCTCAACCGGGAGAAATTTGTGATATTTCTTCAAAAGGCATTGTTGTTGCAACCGGCCAAGGCACGCTCCTTATCAAAAAAGTGCATCCGGAATCCTCCAAGGCCATGGATGCGGCCAGTTTTGCGGCCGGGCACAAAATTGCTGCCGGGTATAAATTTTGATGATAATTTTTTTAAAGCATTGCTGATTGTAAATGTTAGGCTTATTTTTATCTTTTTTCTTGTTTTTTTAAAATCCCTAAACTAGGATGATTCCTCATGAATACCTCCCCCAACATTTCTGTTATTAATAGCCCCGGGTTTAAACGGCTGGTCAAGGCGATCAGGGAAGAAATCGAACAAGGCAGGAGTGATGTTGAAGGCCGCCTTGCAAAAATGTACTGGCGTATCGGCAGGCATATTTCCAGGGATATCCTGCAAAACAAGCGCCGCGCCGGTTACGGCGGCCGGTTGTTTGATAACCTTTCTAAAATCCTGAAAGTGGATGACGGCACGCTGCACAAGTCAGTAAAATTTTACGAGAGGTATCCAATTCTGTGCGCGCGCCCAGAATTGAGCTGGAATCATTATAAAGTGCTTCTTACCGTCGGAGATAAGCGCAAAAGGTTTCGGCTTGAGGAAGCGGCAAAGCGCAAAAAAATGACCGTCAGCCAGCTCAAAAATCGTGCCCGAAAGCTCAATAAAACACAAAGGCAAACAGAAGCTGTTCTTAAAAAAGGCATTTCCAAACTGCCTGTTGTACGCGGCGAGCTTTTTTGTTACAAGGTGCTTGGGCCCTTAGCAAAAGAAAAAGGGAAGGTAGCCCTCGATTGCGGGTTTAATATTAGGCGCAATATTATTTTTAGCCGGGCCGGTAATTTTAAAACAGGAGACATTATCCGGGTGGTCAAATCAAAGAGCGGCTTTGCAGCAGAGAAAGCTGAAATACCTTCGAAAAAACTTTTTACCTACAAGGCTTATCTGGAGCGGGTTATTGACGGGGATACAATTTTTGTCAATATTGACTGCGGGTTTGATACGTGGATAAGGCAGAAGCTGAGGTTTAGGTCGATTAATACCCCTGAAATTAAAACAACAAAAGGGAAGAAGGCAAAAGAGTTTGTTCAAAAACGTTTGGGCAAATTGGATTTTTTTGTCATTAAAACATACGGATTTGGAAAATACGACCGCGCACTTGTGGATGTCTTCTACCTGCCCAATGAAAAAGACGCGCGCAAAACAGCCCGAAACGGCATCTTCTTAAACCAGGAACTTTTGGACAACGGCCTGGCTGAATTATGGCAGGCTGCTTGATCCAAAAATCTAGAAAAATAGTTATCTGGCATTTTTTTCTCTATATATTTTCCGTTGACAAACCCTGCCCAAAAGCGTAGTTTACTAGTAATTCTTACTAAAATAGTACTACTAAAATAGTACCGTTTCTGCGCAAGTTATTGACAAGGAAAGATTTAAGCATTAATTCAACACTTGTTATTTAAATTGTTGGCAGTTCACCATTTTTCCACGGGAGAAACGACACTATTTTTTTCAATTTTTTCTATTTTTTTCACTATTTTTTTCATTTTTTTCCAACACCATTTTTCCATTTTTTTAATTTTTTGCTTAATGGGCGGCAGTATAGACCTTGAATTAATAAGCTTCACAAAGTAAAACTATCTGGTTATAATATTAAAAAATGAGAAATAAGGAAACGCTCAATGGATTTTGAGAAAATTTTACCTATTGTATTGAGTGAATTTAAAA
>Ga0272441_10006434_pt1 | contig 19681 bp, 19 predicted proteins | sample SSMProp6N_FD_193582 | JGI IMG/M metagenome (GOLD analysis project Ga0272441, IMG submission 193582) | Marine sediment archaeal communities from Little Sippewissett salt marsh, Falmouth, MA, United States - SSM-Prop-6N | ecosystem: Environmental > Aquatic > Marine > Wetlands > Sediment ... | reverse complement strand
TCAAATTGTCTTGCTCCTTTTTCATAACTTCCTACTATGATTAATTTTTCATTTGGAAGATTAGAAAAAGCTTTCATTTGAATTTCTATTTGCTTTGCGATTGATAATCTGTTAACAGAAAGCCAATAATTTTTATGTTTATGATATTTATGTTTAGAAGTTTCAATTGGGGGATTTATTATTTTAGCATCTCTTTTATAATATTTTTTTATTCTATTTTGAGTATTTTTTGAATTACACACTAATCTCTGTGCATGTTTTAGATATTTTTTGTTTAGGTATCTATTGATTTTTACCCATAGTTCAAAAATAGGATGTTTCCATAGAGATAAAAGCTTTTTTTTGATATAATCTTTAAATTCATATAATTCATTTAAAGGAGAATGAATATACCAAAGATTAGGTTTATTATTTACCACTCCAGACATCGCCCAGTCTCCAGAGACAATATAAAAATCATATTTATTTTTTAAATTTAATCTTCTGAACTTCCAAAAAGCTAATTGATGTCTTAGTGGAGCATTTTTTGGAATTTTGCCAATGGATTTTATTTTCAAGTTTAAAAACCCCATCTTTTTTATTTTTTCATAGTCTATATTTGTTGTATAGATTTCTGCATTTAGTTCTCTTGCTAAGGTAAGTGTCACTATTTCTGCTCCTCCTATATTGTCCATAAAATTATGAAAAATAGCTATTTTCATTTTGAAGTAAGATGGATAACTGCCTCGAAGAGAATATTAGGAATATAGACTAGTGTTGATATAAAGTCATTTATAGGTCTTGATTTTTTTATTTTTCTCTTTATGCTTTTTATTATTAAATTAAATCCTTGTCTCTCAGATTTAAATTTTTTATTAAATTCATTTGCAAGATTATACAATTCTACATCTTTTGGATTCTGAGCATAAAATAGATTCTTAGAATGAATAGGATTTTTTAATTTTGCATATTTTTTTGAAACATTTTTATTACTATAAAATCTTTTTATTTTTAATAAATGGTATATAAATAACATATCTTCTTGATTTTTTACTAATCCTACAAAATAAAATTTGTCTAATGCTTTTTTAAGATCCATATCTTTTTCTATAAATCCCTCAGATTTGAGGAATCTTGTCATGAAATTTCTTTTTCTAGGTTTATTTAGCCATGCTGGAAAAGATAATACTCTTTTATCTTTAGATATTGCATTTTTGGATTTATTTCTAAAAATTAAATATTCTTTTAGATTTTTTCTTTCAATTAATCCTATTATTGAAAATTTTGCAACTCTTCTTTTTTGATTATAAAGGGATTTTATTACTGAAAATGGTTCTCTTATGAGTGTTATATATCTCACAGGCCTATTAAAAAGTTTATGAATTCCATAATAGGCTCTATGGCCATAAATAACTTTTATTTTTTGTTTTTGTTTTTCAGATAAAGAATTAAGATAAAGTTTCATGTCTAGCTCATTATCAAAATAGTCATATTTCTTTGTTTTGACATTAAAAAATCTCTCTTTATAAAGGTGAATTATCTCGTGTTTTTTGAAATTTTTTAAAATATGGTATTTTAATGTAGTTCCTGCGCATTTGGGAATATGAAGGAAGACATATAATGTATTATCTTTCATTTTCAGTAAGCATAGATCGACTCATTATTATTTAATTGATAGATTTCATATCCTGATTTTTTATATAATCTTCCCCAAGAATTTGAAAAAAACAGAAATTTTTTCTTAGAATCTTTAATAAGATTTCTGGGATTAGAGATCCCTAATTTTTTTATTTTTACTTTATTATACATTTTCTGAATCTTATAGTCATATTCAGAGATTAATACTGTTGTATGCCTTTTTTTACTATAAAAAGTATTTTGGAATTCACTTATAACAGGGCTATTTGAGATTATGTTTATCTCTTTTTCATTAGCATATTTTATTAATTCAAATCCTTCAGGAGGGATATGCCTGATATGACTCCTGATATCATAAAAAATAGTCCCTTCAAAAGTATTCTTATATACAAATATCGGAGGATAGATTAAAGTCCCTAGAATCAAGAGGAAGATTATCAAAAAAGGAATAATTATTTTTTTTATTTTTAATAGTCCATAAGAGGCTAAAATTGAACATGGAAATATAATAAACTCAAAAATTCTTATTGGATCAAAAGGCATGTTGCTTATAGATGTCCCTTTAATAATATAAAAAATAGAGATTATCATAAAAGTAATGTAAAATAAAGAGATTTTAGAAAAAAAGTTAATATTTTTATTTTTAGTGCTAAAAAATCCAATAAGAATCAATAAAGCATAGATTAAGAACATAATCCATATTTGGAGAGGGTAGATAAAAACAGGAAGTTTTGTTAATAAAAATATAATTAAGATTAAAATTAAGGAGGTAATAATCATAAATAACTTGGTTTTTATTTTATTAAGATTAAATCTTTTTATTAAGAGTAAGAACAGTATCAAAAAAATCAAACCCATTAACAGAAAGATTAGATTTTTAGCTAATTTAATTATTAATCTAAGTATAAAAGGAAAGGCGATATACCAATAAATTAAGGTTAATATTAAAAATATTATAAATAAAAGCAAGGAATAAAAAAGTTGTTTTTTATTATTAGTCATAAATATTAAATAAAAAAATAAAAAACCTAAAATCATTAATGTTGACCAGTGATGAGATAGAATCATCAAGACAAAACAAGCTATTAAGAATATTTTGTTTATTATCCCTATTTTTGCTTGTTTATAATTAGATATCTCTTTATCAAATAAATAGACTATCAAGGGAAAAAAGAATAAACCCATTGTTTCTCTTACTGGCTGAGCACTCCAATATATATGTGGGCCAAAAAAAGTTATGAGAAGACAAGCAAATAGGCTATGTTTTTCTGGAAAGTACTTTTTTAAAAATAAATAAAAAAATAATATGCCTATGCAGGGAAATATCTGAGGAATAAATAAGAATACTCTTAATGGATTAAATCCTAATCGAGAAACTAAATATACTACTAGATGAAGCAATGGAAATGATCCATAAGGATGAGAAAAATTAGCTGCATTGTTTTTTATCATAAATTGGACTTGTTGAAAATCTCTTAATGAGTCATCTGTTATGGGTATGGGATATCCTAATAAATAAGGAAGAATTCTTAGAAGATAAGCTAAGAAAATTATTAAAATTATTAAAAGGTATTGTTTTTTATTCATCTTTCTTTAATTCCCAATATACTCAACATAAATGAGGAAAATATTGTTTGAACTCCTATTATGATAAATGTTAAGGCTATTATTGAGTTTTTTATTTCTTCTAAGGCTCCAAATCCAGAAGAGATCCAACCAAAGAATATTCTAACATAAATTATTATTCCTGCTAATAAGATAAGAATCCCTAATATGCTTGCTTTTTCTATTGTTAAATATTTATTTAAGGTCTTTACAGTAAAACTATCTTCATTAAAATGAGTTATTGCATATGTTTTAGCAAATAAAGCAAAGATTAGTAGTTGATAACCTATTATTGTTAATAAAGAAGATAAAAACATAGGATGATAAAAAAGATTTAGCCCTAGAATTTGGAATCTTCCAAAATATAACAGCCCCATTGTTATGGCCCCTAATAAAAATAATAATATTCCTGGTATGAAAAAAAGATGTAATGGAGAGTATAAAAGCATAAACCTTAAATGCCTCCATCCATCTGGAAGTCTTCTTAATTTTGTTTCACCTTTTCTTGGATAATAGTGAATAGGCACTTCTTTTATTTTGAGATTTTTTTTAATGGCCTTCATTATCATCTCAGAAGCAAATTCCATTCCTGTTGTCCTTAATTTTAGTTTATCTAGTGCTTTTTTCTTAATAATCCTAAAACCTGTATGCGCATCTTTTATGTCTGCTCTAAAAAAAAGCCTTAATATTCCAGAGAGAAAAGGATTACCAATATATTTATTTAAAAAATGCATGGAACCTTTATGGAAATATCTTCTTTCCCCTAAAACCAAATCATTATCCTCAATATGTATCAATAGTTTGAGGAGCTCTGAAAAATCATAAGTATCATCTGCATCTCCTAATATCAGAATCTCTCCTCTTGCGTGCTTGAATCCTTCTAAATATGCATTTCCATATCCTACTTTATTGTGTTTTATTACCCTTGCTTTTAATTTTCTTGCTATCTCAGGAGATTTATCCCATGAAGAATCAGAGACAATTATCTCATAATCTTGTTTATTAATGTATAATTTTTGCATAACCGCATTTATCTTATTTATGCAAACTCCTATTGCTTTTTCTTCATTTCTACATGGTAAAATAAAAGAATATCTCATTTTTAGCTATTAAAAAAGGCATTTTTGTGTTTAAATAGCTAATTTGTTTTGTAAATATAGTTTCTTTAATATATATTAAAAGTTATATTGTTTTTAAGGTATATTTTTTGCTTTTTTGTAGATAGGGGGAAAATCTAAAAAAATGTGAATCATTCTAGCAAAAATATGCTTAATATGTAATGGAAATCCTATAAATATTTTTTGAAGAATATTTGGTTTTTTCCAATCTTTTGGAAATTTATATCCATGTTTTTTCATATAGGGCTGAAATATTATCATTGCGAGGGGTTGAATATCTTCTGTATAATATGAATAAATATCTTGTTTTTTTTCAGGGGTTTTATTAAATAATGGAAGCGGTCTTTTTTGTTTGATCCCTATTTTTTTTAGTAGCTCTTTAAAATCTTTTTGCAGATTCTCATAGTGATAAATGTAATCTAAAGATTGGAATTTTTTAGATTTCCAATCATCATAAATATATTTTGCATAGAACTTTTTAAAGAATCTTGAAAAATCCGCATTTGTTTTTCTGATAAATAGATACTGCCTAAGATTGTTTTTATTTTTATTATTTCCTTTTCCAAGTTTTCTTAGATGGTATCTAGATACTGCTATGTCTAAGGGATTTCTAATTCCTGCAAATGCAAAATATTTTTTTTGTTTTTTATCTGCTGCATATAAAAAATCTTCATATCTTGCATGTTTCCATAAAATTTTTTTTCCATTATAGTTTTCTTCTAATTCTTTTGCTATTGCTGTTGAAGCTGTTTTTTCTAATTGAATAAAAATATACTTATACTTATGGCTTATAATCATTTTGTCTTATAGATATAATTATTTTTATTATATATTGAGGTATAGCTGCAATTAATCGGATTTTTTGAAAAGACATACATTATATTATGTTTTTCTAATAATTCTTGTTTTGATTCACAACTTGTTGATTTGAAAAAAGATTCAGCATCTTCTCTATTTCCATAAAACGCTATTGTTCCTACTGGCTTTTGTTGAGAAACAGGAAATATTGCTACAGAGGTCATAGGCATAGCCATTACTTTTCCTTTTTCTTGTTGCTGTAAGAAAAGCAAGGCCTCATAATCATTATTATCTATTACCCTATAAGGCTGGATTTGTTTGGGGGTATAAGCATAAGAGCCAAAAGCATACCAAAATACTAATAAAGAGATGATTAAGATTAAAGCAAATTGAATAAATTCTTTTGTTTTTGAATTTACTTGAATATCTTTTATTAAAGATTGGAAAATCAAAATTAGATAATATAGTCCAAAGGCGCTTAGAATAGGGATGCTTAGTATAAAATAATAAAGATTTCTTTGATAAGGAACTAAATAAGATATTCTTGTTTTTTGAAATATGAAGATAAATATAAGTAATGATAAGGGCCATAGTATAAATATGATGTATTTCTTGATTTGAAGTTTCTTCATAAAAATAAAAATAGAGATTATTCCAAAGATGGCTAGTATAAACCCTATTAAGCTATATAACAGCAAAAAAGATATATCTAACTCCAATATTCCCCAACCACGTCTAAATTGTAATGAATGTATTAAATCATTTATAACCCTTTTCATAGGAATCGCTCTTATAAATTTGTAAAATAAAAAAGCAATTATTGGAATTATTAAGAAAATAGAGAAAAATTTGTATTGTTTTATTAGATATTTGTAATGTATTAGAGAATATATGATCAAGAAGGGTATTGCAAATAAAACAGAGATAGCATGGGTAAATATTAATAGAGTCATTATTGCTATGCTTATTAAGATGAATTTTTTATTTTGTTTTTCTATTCCTTCTGTGAAGAAATAAATATAAAGGAAAATAAAAGGTATTGAAAAAGTTAGAGGTGTAAAAAACCATAAACCTGTGACATTAACATTTGATCTTATTGATGCAAAAAACATCATAGAGAACAAGGCTATTAGAAAATTATTTGATTTTTTATATATTAGGAAGAATAGGGCAAGAGAAGATAAACATGCGAAAATTGCAGGAAGAAATTTGTATATTAATATGAGATTAGATCTAAAGACAATATAGAGCATCATTAGAAATATATGAAATCCTATTTCAAGTCCAGCCATGCCTGATTTATATTCTCCTTGTTTGAGTTTTATTGCTTCTGTTATATGATGATATTCATCAATATGTTTTGGGAATCTGTCTGTATAGTGAGGAGTATAAACTAATAAAAAAGTAAGTATTAGGACAAGAGCAATTAATAACCACTGACTTTTTTTCATATCTGATTATATATCTTTAGGTTTATAAAACTTTAAAAGTATAGAGAATATTTTTTATTATGTTAGAATTAGTAAAAGAGGCAGTTGATAATATAGAAAGAAGCAATGAAAGAATAAAGATGCCTGAACTTGGAGAAAAGGATATTATTGCTGATTTGCACATCCATAGTAAGTATTCAAGAGCTACTAGTAAAGATTTAGATATAGAGAATCTTGTGAAATGGGCAAGGATTAAGGGAGTTAATATGTTAGGAACAGGAGATTTTACACATCCTATCTGGCTTAAGGAATTAAAAGAGAAACTTAAAGAAGATAAAGGAATTCTTTGGTATGAGGATGAAAAAGGAAAGTTTCCATTTATTCTTAGTTCAGAGATAAGTTTGATTTTTTCGCAAGAAGGAAAGGGAAGAAGAGTTCATCTTGTTTTTCTAGCTCCAAGTTTTGAAGTTGTTGATAAGATTAATTGTTTTTTAGATAATAAGGGAAGAAGAGATTATGACGGAAGGCCTATATTTGGAATTAGCTGTATTGATTTTGTTATGGAGATGAGGAATATAAGCAAGGATATAGAGATAATCCCAGCTCATATATGGACTCCATGGTTTGGAGTTTTTGGAAGTAAAGGAGGATTTTATGATCTAGAAAAAGCTTTTGGAGATCAGAAACAATATATCCATGCTATTGAAACCGGAATTTCTTCAGATCCTGAAATGAATTGGAGGGTAAAGGACTTAGAAAATATTTCTATTATAAGTTTTTCAGATTTGCATAGTTTTTGGCCTTGGAGACTAGCAAGAGAAGCCACTATTTTTAATGGAGATATTGAAGAGATAAGTTATAAAGATATTTTAGAACAAATAAGAAATAATAGTTTTAAGGCCACTATTGAGACCGAGCCTTCTTATGGAAAATATCATTGGGATGGACATAGGAATTGTGGTTTTTCGTGTGCTCCTGAAAAAACAGAAGAGTTGAAAGGAATCTGTCCAAAGTGCAATAAATCTTTGATTGTTGGAGTTGAAAGCGGAATTAAGAAAAGAGCTGATTTGCCTGTTGGGTCTCTACCTTCTAAGGCCAAACCTTTTTTTAAGATACTGCCCTTACATGAATTAATTGCTTTTTATCTCGAATGTGGAATAAATACTAAAAAAGTTTGGGAAATTTATAATAATTTGATTGAGAAATTTGGAAATGAGTTTAATATTCTTCTAAAAATAGATAGGGGAGAATTGATTAAGGCCTTGCCGAATAATGAAAAATTAGTCCAATTAATAATAGATAATCGGATTGCTAATCTTAAAATTCAACCAGGATATGATGGAGAATATGGGAAAATAGTTTTGAAAGAGAATCAATCTAAGCTTTTTTAGAAGAAAAAGTACATTTTTTCTCAGCTGCTAATTTTTCTATATTTTGGATGATTTGAGTTAAATGTTGGTCACCTTTTTTAGGATCCATTGCTTTTATTTTTATTAGATATTGACCTGCTGCAACATAGGACACTTCACATTCATTATATTCTTTTGTTGCTTGTTTTATTATATCTTTGATGAGAATTATGCCCTTGGAGTCTTTGCTTGATAATGAAAGCCTATGCTTAAGAAGAATTTCTTTTTGCTTTTTTTCTTGGAGTATCTTTATTATTTTTTCTGCATCTTGTTTAGGCATGAATTTTTCAAGAATTTTTAAATCTTCTTTTGCATTATCTAAAGTCTCTACTAAACTTTCTTCAGATTCTTTTATTTTTTCGATTATTTGGCTTGCCTCTTCTTTGAGAACTGTCTTTAATAACGCCTTATAATTTTTTTCTTTTTTTAATGTTTCATTGAATTCTTTTTTTTCTTTTAGTTTTACTCTTCTTAAGGAGAGATCTACTCCTTCTGGCTTTATTCTTAGAATTTTACAGACTATTTTTTTTCCAGGAAAAACATAATCTCTTATATTTCTTATTCTTCCGGGAGATATTTCTGGAAAAGTTATTGTTCCTTCTAGATTATATTCTTCTATTTTCACAAAAACTATTGTTCCCCTTATTCTATCTACAGTGCATAATACTATCTGCCCTTCTTCTAATTTTCTTTTCATTTCATTATTTTTCATTTGTTTATTTAATTAAGAACTTCTACTAAGCTTGCTTTTATGTCTGCTTTTCCACCTTTTGGCTCAGCTATTATTGCGTTGCAAATAAGGCATTTTACTGGTGTTTTTGCTGCTTCAAAGATTACTTGTTCATTTTTGCAAGCTTGACATCTTACTTTTATAAATCTATTTTTTACCATAGAAAATAGGAGATTTTGGGGTTTTTAAGGTGTATGGTTAGAAATAATCTGCTCTATTTGATTTGCTAATTTTTTATGTATGGAAATTAAAAATGAATAATCAGTAGATTATTTCCTTCATATCTTTATATGCTCAATATCAAGCTTTTTCTTTACTAATTCTATAAAAGCTTGTTCTTTTTCCTTACTTATTGTGCAACCTGCTGCAAATTGATGGCCTCCTGATTCTCCTCCGATTAACTCTGTTATCTCGTCCATTACCTCTCTTAGATTTCTTGAGGTTTCTGTTTTTCTTGAGCCAGATATTCTTGAAGAGACTTTTATTTTATCTTGATTATAGGCCATGGCTATTATTATTGTCCCTTCTTTATATATGGCAGACATAGAAAGTATTGATGCGATTGTACCTATTATAGTATCTTGAACATTATCTTTAGCATTCATGATAACATATTGTTTGCCTTTGATTTTAGGAGTAGAATCTACATGATTTAAGGCAGAGATTATGCTTTGTTTGTATTTTATGTATACTTTCTCTGCTTGTTTTCTTGCATTTTCATGTCCCATACACATTAATAGCGAGATATGACTATGCCCCATTCTACTACAAGCATTTATTAAAGCAGAGAGTTCTCTTGCATCCTGAAGCTGATTGAAAAATTTAACTAAAAATAAATTTCCTATGAAGTCCTTCATTTTTTCAGAATCAGGAATTCTTAATGCTACAGCTGTAACTAATCTTTTCATCTCGTCTTCGTCTAATTCTATTAGGGATTTGTATCCTTTTTTTGTAAATTCTATTCCTGCTTCTCTTAAAAGTTCAGTAGATCCTATAGAATTTCCTGTAATTCCTGGGATAAAAGGATTTGAACAATATTCTAAAGCCTTGTTTAGGGGGCGTGTTGAAGGGTATAAAAGCAATCCTTTTTTTATTGTCACTTCAGCATCTTTTAGAATGCTGTTTGTTAATGGGCCTATATTTTTTTCCATTATATCTCCTACCATTCCAATTATTGCAAGATTTGCAGAATCTCTGTCCTTTTTTGTTAATTCTCTTGATATTAGATAAGTTGTGCATGATCCAGAAAGGCTTTCTGAATAAGGATGTAAATGATAATTTATTATTTTGACTTTATCAGGGAAAATAAATTTCTCTTCAATATCATGATGATCTATTATGAAAATGTCATTTGGAAGTCTTGTCAAATCTCTTATGTTTGAAGATCCTAGGTCAAGAAAAACTAGAACTTTAGATTTTGGAAGCTGTTCAATAAATTCTTTATCAAGACTCTTTACAATTTTAAAAGAAAATTTTTTATCTAATCTTCTCAAACATTTTCCAAATATCGCTGCAGAAGTGATTCCGTCTGTATCAAAGTGGCTTATAACTAATATATCTTTTTTTTCTGTTTTTTCTAAAAATCTTTTTATAAATTCATTTATTCTATCTTGCATTTTTCCTTCTTTTTAATTAAGGCAAAAATTATTAGAACTCCTCTATTCCTTTTTTTTAGCTAGATATTCTTTTGTTTTTTTTAATTTTGCCTTAGTAATTATAAAAGACCTTCCTGTTCTTTTATCTTGTTTGTTTTTTTCAATATGCTTTATTATCTTATCTTGTTTTTTTGTTAGATTTATCAAATCCGGATTTTTGTATAAGCCTTCTTGTTTTAGAACCTTTCCTATTTTTAAACCATATATTTTTGTTTTTGGAATCCCATAAGAATCTCTTAATACTAATCCTATTTTTTCAGCAGTTAATTCGGGATCTTTTTTAATTAGATTTAGAATTATGTCTTTAATTTCTTGTTCTGTGTATTTAAGCCAAATTGGCTTGTTAATTATTTTTTTTGATTTTGGCATGATTATATTTTATTTCCATGTTTTTTAAAGTTATTTGTTGTGTGATAAGACTATTATGTAAGGGTTGTTTTTATATTTTGTTTACTATTATATAGGGAGAATCTAAGAAAACTTAGGTTTATAAGTTTCTTGTTATTAAATTTTTAAGAATGAAAAGATTATTTAAGTTGCAAATAACAAAAGAATTTAGTAAATTTGCTGTTGTTGGAGTAATAAATACAGTAATCCATATGGTTTTTTTGTTTATTTTTACTGCTTTTTTTTCTATTTGGTATATGTTATCTTCTTTTTTTGCTTTTTTAATTGCAGTTTCAAATAGCTTTATTATGAATACTGTATGGACTTTTAAAAAAGATATCAAACATAAGACTGCTACAAGATACGGAAAATTCTTTATAGTTAGTATTATTGCCGCAGTATCTAATTTATTTTTTCTTTATGTTTTTACAGAGTTTGCTGGCTTGTGGTATATGCTATCCCAGCTTATAGCTATAGTTTTAACATTGATGATAAATTTTGTTGGAAATAAACTCTGGACTTATAACACCTATGAATAAAAAAACCATTCCTGCAATCATCATCTTATTTATTCTTTTGATATTATTTTATAGGCCTCTATTTAGTAATCAACCCTTAGGATTAGACTCCTTAGGCCATTTAAGTAAGGTTTCATATCTCAAATCATATCCTTTTGCTGATTGGGATATGTCTTGGTATTCTGGGACATTATTTTTAAAACTTTATCCTCCTTTATTTTATTATGTTGTCTCTTTAGCTTCAAATGTTTTTTTAGCCACTAATTTGATTTGTTTTTTAAGTATTTTCTTGACTTCATTAGGGATATATCTCTTAGTAGATAATCAGACAAAAAATAAAATTGTTTCTTTATTTTGCGGACTTGGTTTTTTAAGTGTTTTGAGTATATCTTATTATTGGATAAGTACTGGAAACCTCCCTTATTTTGCTGCTTTATGGACTATTCCTTTTTCATTATATTTTCTAGAAAAATCTATTGAGACTAATAAAAATAAATATTTCATAATTTATTCTTTAATATTTTGTATTGGAATATTAACCCATATAGTTATTGGTTTTCTCATAGGTGTTTTAGTTATCCTAAACTTTTTATTTAGAAAAATAGATTTAAAGAATTTTAAAAGAATCTTATTATATTGCTCTGTTCCTGTTCTTCTCTCATGTTTTTGGTTTATTCCTTTTTTAATTTTTTCAAATCCTTCTGGAGGATATAGGGGATATGTGCCTAGATTAATACAGCTTTTTGGATTTAAGGATCAAATCGCATGGGGATTATATGCAGGAGGAATGGGTGTTTTTGCTTTTTTGTTTATTTTCTCTCTTTTTTTCTTTAAGAAATTTTCAAGAGATAAAAAGATTATTTTTTATTTTGTTTCAATATTTTTATTTGGATTTTTACTTTTAGGAGGTCTTGGGAGTAATTATCCATTTGGAGTAGATCCAGTTAGATTTATTTTGCCTTTTTCTATACTTTCTATTATTTTTGTGGGATTAGTTATAAATAAATCTAAGATTTACAAGAATAAAATCATTCTTGCTGGATTATTTTTAGTTTTATTTATGGGCCTGATCTGGAATTTTATTATTATTAATGAGAATTTTGAGAAATTCTCTTATTATGAGGAAGATGGGAGATATAAAATATTTCAGGATATAATTTCTTATGAAGAATTTCCTCTGAAAAATGAATTTAATAATTATAGATTTGGGACATCAAAGTTTATTTTTGGAGAGAATCTTAATTATTTTATGCCAAATGTTCCCCAAACTTTTGGTTATCAAGATGCTGGAATGCTAAATGCTCCGAGATATTATGATATGAGGTGGCATATCTGGATGTTAGATGAGATTGATAAGGCAGTATATTGGTTGGACTGGTTTGGTATAAAGTATTTTGAAGCAGAAAATAAAGATTTTGTTGATAAGTTTAAGGAGGATGCAAGATTTAGAATTGTGATGAATTACTCAAAAGATTATGACTTCACTTTATTTGAATATTTAGATGCAAAGCAAATCATATCTTTAGTAGACTGGATTAATGATACTTCTTTTGGAGAAGAAAAAATTTTTGAATGGGAAAGAAAAGATCCTGATAGGGTAGTAATAAAATATGATTTTGTTGATGATAATGATGTTATTTTATTTAAGGAGTTTTATCATAAGACTTGGAAGGCAAAAGATATGAATTCTGGAGAAAATCTTAAAATTAATAAGACCCCTCTTGGATTTATGTTTGTTAATCCTTTGCCAGATTCTAAAGGAGTTGTTTTTTATCAATCAATGACAATCGAAGAATATATTGGAATATTATTTAGTCTTATAGGAATTTTAATCTTGATTTTGGGAATTCAAAAAAATAGCCCCACCAGGATTCGAACCTGGGTCACAGGTTCCAAAGACCTGTACACTTGACCACTGTGCTATGGGGCTATATGAGAAACAGAAGATTTTGGTTTTTAAATGTTTTTAGGTTTTAACATCCTTTCTTATATCGTCCTCGGGATTCAACTTTTTTTAGTTGTAAGAAAACTTTTTCTTTATCTTTAGAATTATAGTTTTTTTCAATTATTTTCCAGCAGTCCTGATATATTGAGAAGTGTTTAGCTTCAAGAGCTTGTTTGATTAGATGAAGATCAACTGCTCTGTCTTCAATTCTACTACTTGTAAATCCTAATCCAAAGTCAATAAAAAAAAGACTGTTTTTATTATCAAGGATCATATTGCTTGTTGTAAGATCTCCATGAATAATATCATTATCATGTAAGCTTGCTATCATATTTCCTATTTTTATGCATATTTTTTTATAATCTAATTCTTCAAGATGCTCAGAAAGTTTTTTGCCTTTTATATAACGCATAATGATCTGATTGGTTTCAATTATTTCGGGTTTTGGAGTCAAGATTATTTGAGATGCTTTTGTTAATAATTTTGCTTCTTTTTTTGTTCTGCTTTTTATTATTTTTTTATCTAATTCTGGATGGCGATACTTTTTTGAGATTCTATCTTTGATAATTTTGTTTTTATCTAGGAAGATAATTGCTTCTGCTCCTTGTTGGATTATTTGTTGCATATTAGAACTTCATTTTCTTACCAAACTTTTTGGCAATCTTCATCATTTGTTTTTGATTTAACATTCCTCCAGACATATCCATGTCTGTTCCTGATTTAGCAAATTCTTTTATCATTTTATATTGTTTTAATAACTGCCTTATATCAGATGTTGTAGCTCCTGCTCCTTTTGCAATTCTTCCTAATCTTGTTGTCTGTTTCTCAAGGAGTTCTGGATTTTCTATTTCCTGCTGAGTCATTGAATTAATTATATGATTCCATTTTTTTAGTTTTTCTTCTTGAGTTCCTAAGACATTTTCAGGAAGCTTTGTTTTTATTTTTTCAAAACCAGGAATCATTTCAGCAAGTTTTGACATAGATCCCATTCCAGACATTGACGTCAATTGACTTTGCAAATCTCTTAATGTGAATTTTCCTTGTTCTAGATTTTTTTTAAGCTTTTTTTGAGATTCTTTATCAACTGCTGTCTGGATTTTTTCCATTAAGGATTCTAAATCTCCCATTCCTAATACTCTTGAGATAAAAGATTCAGGATTAAATGGTTCTAAATCAATTGCTTTTTCTCCTGTCCCTATGAAAAATACAGGGGCCTGAGTTTCATGGCAGGCTGTTAAAGCTCCTCCTGCTTTAGCTGTTGAGTCCATTCTTGTTATTATAACTCCATTAACATCTAAAGCTTTTTGAAATTCAGAAGCCTGAGATTTTGCTGCTTGTCCAATATCTGCCTGTAAAACTAAAAGTTTGTAGTCAGGATTAATTGTTTTATTTAATAATTTTATTTCCGAGACAAGATCTTTATCTAAAGAATGACGTCCAGCAGTATCTATGATAACTAAATCATATTTATCTAATTCTGATTTAAACTCTTTATATATCTGAATTGGATCTTTTTGTTTTTTATTAACAAAACAAGGTATTTTTATTTTTTTACAATTTTGTTCAAGCTGATCTGCTGCAGCAGGCCTATGGACATCTAAACCCAATACTGCTGTTTTTTTGCCTCTTTTAGAATAGTATAATGCAAGTTTTCCAGCTGCGGTTGTTTTTCCTGCACCATATAGGCCAAGAAGCATGATTTTTGTCTGCTTTTTATCGTTTAATTTAAGTTCTTGCTTTTCTTTACCTATAATTTCAAGAATAGTATCATGGAGAAGTTTGATTAAGTGTTCTCTTTTTTCAATTCCTTTTATTTTTTCATCACTAGCTTCTGATTTTATTTTATCTGTTATTTCTTTTACTAAATGGATATTAACATCTGCAGAGATTAAAGCTCTTTGAAGATCTTTTGTTACTTCTTCTATTACTTTTTTGTCAACAAAGATAGCTTTGGCTATCTTATTTGTTGCTTTTTTTAATGCAGATCCTAATTTATCTAGCATATTTTTGAGAAGTAAATAGGGTTTTTAGGGTTTTGGATTGTATCTTTGGACTACAAGAATTATTATAAATCTGATTAGATATATCTTATAATGGTTAATTTGAAATTATTAGAATTATTAAGAAAGGGAATATCTTCTTTTTCAAGAAGAGAAAAACATGAATCACCAGATGAAGAGTGCGATGATTCTTCTTATGATCATTTTATTAATATGAAAAAGATATCTCATTATTTTAAAGAACCTGAATTAAGAGAATGTCAAGAGAGAGTTGAAGATTTAAAGCTTTTTTTTAAAAATAAGCTAAAAAAAAGGCCCTATAAGGAAGATGAGCTTTTAGCTTTATTAAATGAAGAGGACCCAGAGTTATCAGTAATCTATGACCATATCTCAAATATGGCTGATTTTGATTTTGATGATCCTGGAGTTCCTAATTATGCTGCATTAATGCGTAGAATTGTTGAGGGCATTGAAGTAAGAGCAGAGAATTCTGTAACTTATTGGGGTCTTGGTTCTAAGTTAGATAGTGCTTAGTTTTACTCTTCTAAACCTAACTGGTCAATAAATTTTTTCTTATCAAAAAGTTCTAAATCCTCATAATTCTGGCCAACTCCGAGATAAAGAATAGGTTTACTTGTAACATGGCTTATAGATATGATTGTCCCACCTTTTTCATCAATATCTGTTTTACTTAAAATACTGCCATCAATTTCTATTGCATTATTAAATGCTCTTGCTTGTTCAGTAGCATCATTACCTGCTATTGCTTCTGCTACAAATATTTTTAAGTCTGGATCTGAAACACGAACTATTTTTTCCATTTCTCTTAATAAGTCGTCTTTTGTATGCATTCTTCCTGCTGTATCTACAAGTACGACATCTATTTTATTGGTTTCAGCATGTTTGATTGCGTCAAAAGCTACTGCACTTGGATCACTTCCATAATCATGTTTTATCATTTTGACTCCTAGTTTATCTGCATGTATCTGTAATTGTTCTATAGATGCTGCTCTGAATGTGTCTGCAGCTGCCAATACTACTGAAAACTTATTTTTTTTAAGAAGGTGAGTTAATTTTGCTATGGCTGTTGTTTTTCCTGCCCCATTAATCCCAAAAAACAATATCTTGAAAGGGCCTTTTCCTTGTCTTTTGATTTCTTTTATTGTATCTAAGATATTATCAGGCTCTATTATTATTTCTTGTAATGATTTTTTTAAGGCTAATTTAATCTCTTTTTCAATATCTTGTTTTTTGACTTCTTTATTTAATAGTTCTTTTTGGAGATTTTCTTTAATAGTCTCTACTACTTCTAATGCAACATTATTTTCTAGCAAAAGAAGTTCTAAATCATCAAATATTTCATTAAAGTCTGATTCTGATATTTTATATGAAAAAGTTTTTTTAAGTCTTTGAAAAAAACTTGGTTTTTTCTCTTCTTGGATTTCTTGTTCTACTTCTTCAACTTTTTCTTCTTGTTCTTTTATTTCTTCTTCTACTTCTTCAATATCTTGTTTTTCTTTTTCTATTTCTTTTATTTCTTCTTCTACTTCTTCAATATCTTCTTTTTTTGATTTTTCAACTTTTTCTTCTGTTTTCTGCTCTTTTTTCTCTATTTTTTTCTTTTCTTTTTTCTTTTTCTCTATTTTTTTCTTAACTTCTTTCTTTTTTTCTTTAGATTCTTTTATTTGTTCTTTAGCTTCTTTTTCTATAGATTCCTCTACTTTTTCTTCTACTTTTTTTTGAGATTTAGAAACCCAAGATTTTAATTTTTCTTTTAGGAATTTGAACATCGTATGAAAACTACGTTTTCCTAACATGTCAGAAATCAAAGATTTCTGAGCACCATCAAGAATCTATGATTCTTGAGGGGTCACCTTTCCTTATTAGATTCAGTAGTTTACCTCACATATCTTATAATAAACTAATCTTTATAAACTTAACAACCTTATTTTTTTTATGAAAAAGATTTTAATAATTATTGATGGATTAGGAGATAGGGGAATCAAACAATTTAATGGGCAGACTCCTTTAGAAGAAGCAGATACTCCCAATTTAGACGCTCTTACTAAGGAAGGAAAATTAGGATTAATGTATCCAATTAGTGAGAATTATGCTCCTGAATCACATACTGCTGTCTTGTCTATTTTGGGAAATGATTTATTAAATTCTGCAAGAGGAGTATTTGAAGCTTTAGGTGCAGGAATAAAATTAAACAGAGGAGATTTAGCTTTAAGAGCTAATTTTGCAACTGTTGATAATTTGAAAAATAGAAGAATGATTGATAGAAGGGCAGGAAGAACACTTTCAACAAAAGAAGCTAAGCAACTTGCTAAATCTATAAACAAACAAATTAAATTGCCTGTTGAATTTGAATTTATTCCTACTGTTCAACATAGGGGGGTATTTGTTTTAAGAGGAGGTTTTTCAGATAATATAACTAATATAGATGTTTATAGGCATGAAAAAGGGGTTATTGAAGTTAAAGATAAATTTAATTGGTGTCAGGCCTTGGATGAAGATGAAAATACAGAATTTGCAGCTAATTTGGTTAATTCTTTTGTAGATCAGTCATTTAAGATCTTAAATGAACATCCAATAAATAAGATAAGAAAAAAGAGAGGATTAATGCCTGCAAACGTTATACTTGCAAGAGATGCAGGTATAGAAGTTCCTAAGCTTAAAAAGTTTAATAAGTCAATGGCTATAGTTAATATGCCTGTTGAAAGAGGGATAGCAACGATTTCTGGAATGGATATTTACTCTATGGAGTATCCTAATATGAAGAATTATGATGTCTATGAAAATCTTTATTCAGGGCTAAATAAAATGATGAAATTTGCTATTAAAATCTTGAAAAGAAAAGGCAAGAAATATGATTTTTGTTATATTCATTTCAAAGAAACAGATGTTCCTGGACATGATAATAAGCCTTTTGAAAAAAAGAACTTTATAGAAATGTTAGATAAAACTTTTTTCAGTTTTTTAAGAAGATATGTGGAGAAGAATAAAATAAAACTTATTGTTACAGCAGATCATTCCACTCCTTGTAAATTAAAAACACATAGTGCTGATCCTGTTCCTGTTTTGTTTTATAATGGAGTTGAAAAAGATTCTGTTGAAAAATTTTCAGAGCAGTTGGCTGAGAAAGGAAAATTTGGAAAAGTTAAAGGAAAAGATCTTTTGAAAAAAGCAGGATTTGTTAAGTAGTTTCTTAATATAACAAATATTAAAAACCAAATTCTTTTAGTTTTATTAGAAAATGATAGTACTGGATATTGAGGCAAGCGGATTATTTATTGAAAAATGCGGTATATTTCAGATTGGAGCAATTGATTTAAGTAATCCAGATAATGTTTTTTTAGAAGAATGCAGAATTGATGATGAAGATATGGTTACAGAAGATGCTATGAAAGTTACAGGAAGGTATGAAGAAAAACTAAGAGATAAAAATCTTCAGTCTCAGGCACAACTTTTAGAAAATTTTTTTAATTGGTGTAAAAAAAATAAAGTAAATTATATTATTGGACAAAATCCTCAGTTTGATGTTATGTTTTTGCAGATAAAAGCAAGGAAATATGGTTTAGAGGTTCCTTATAATTATAAGGCTTTTGATTTACATTCGATTGCTCAGTTGAGATATTTTCAGATAAATGGAAAGTTTAGAATAATGGGGAATGAGATGTTGGGTCTTGCAGATATTATAGATCTTGTTGGTTTAGAAGATCCAAGAATGCTTTTAAAAGATGGTAAAATAATTAAAAAAGGAAATCCTCATAATGCATTAGAAGATGCAAAAATAGAAGCAGAATGTTTTTCAAGATTAGTTTTTGGAAAAAATCTTATTTCTGAGTTTGAAGAGTTTCCTATTCCTGATTTTTTAAAGGAGTGATAAAATGATAACTTATAAGGATTTGTATGAAGCATTAAGAAAAGAGAGATATAGTGAGCAGCTTCAGCCTTTATTAAAGGGTTTTGTTAAGGAAGTTGCAGATTATCTTAAGGATAAAAAAGAAGTTGTTGGAAAGGATGTCGATTTGTTTTCAGAAGAATCTCAGAAAAATAAGAAACAATTAGAAAATGCAGTCTCTATATTTAAGGAATTAATATTAAGAAGAAAAAAAAAGCTTTTGGATTTATCTTTTGTTTCTGCTGAGACAGGAATAAGTAAAAGAGATTTTGATAATATGCTAAACTTTGAAAAAGAAGTTTTTGAAAAAATTATGAAAGCTTTGAATGAGGGGGATAAGGAAATGGAGAAAATGTTAAGTGGAGCTAGTGAAAAAAAAGAAGAACAAGAGAAAAATAAACTTGTTTTATTTTTAAATGATACAGATGAATTCTTGGATTTAGAGGGCAATTCTCTTGGCCCATTCAAAAAAGGAGATATTGTGAATATTCCTCAGGAGATTGCAAATATTTTAATTGTTGATAATAAAGTAGAAGCTGTTGAAAGTCAGTAATTATTTTTT
>Ga0272441_10006433_pt1 | contig 19686 bp, 17 predicted proteins | sample SSMProp6N_FD_193582 | JGI IMG/M metagenome (GOLD analysis project Ga0272441, IMG submission 193582) | Marine sediment archaeal communities from Little Sippewissett salt marsh, Falmouth, MA, United States - SSM-Prop-6N | ecosystem: Environmental > Aquatic > Marine > Wetlands > Sediment ... | reverse complement strand
TGCACCCGGCCCCCGGATGGGAAGGGCCTCAATATGGCTGCAGAGCATTCCCTTACGCACCGGAAGCGGGCTCGTACGGGCGCAGCCCAAAGATCGAAGCGAAGCCCATTCCCATACGAATCCCGATATCCGCTTATCCACTGTCGAGCCCATGGGGCTGCTCCCGGCCCCCGGATGGGAAGGGCCTCAATATGGCTGCAGAGCATTCCCATACGAATCCCTATATCCGCTTATCCACTGTCGAGCCCATGGGGCTGCTCCCGGCCCCCGGATGGGAAGGGCCTCAATATGGCTGCAGAGCATTCCCATACACACCGGAAGCGGGCTCGTACGGGCGCAGCCTAAAGATCGAAGCGAAGCCCATTCCCATACGAATCCCTATGTCCGCTTCTCCTATCGAGTCCATGGGGCTGCACCCGGCCCCCGGATGGGAAGGGCCTCAATATGGCTGCAGAGCATTCCCTTACGCACCGGAAGCGGGCTCGTACGGGCGCAGCCTAAAGATCGAAGCGAAGCCCATTCCCATACGAATCCCGATATCCGTTTCTCCCTAATTGAGTCCATGGGGCTGCTCCTGGCCCCCGGAATTGAGAGGGGATTGAGAATCCCCGTGCAAACAGGGTATAATCCAGAAAACCATGCCCCAGTAGCTCAATTGGACAGAGCGAAGCTCTCCTAAAGCTTAGGTTGTGGGTTCGACTCCCGCCTGGGGCACTGGTTTTTCCCCACTTGTTGCTACCCATCTCCCTATAAATTGCTTGAATACGCGCGATTGAGAGTGTATGCTACTCATAGTAACAAATTGTAGCTTCTTGAATTCCAACATTGCAGCACAATGATGTCGTCTATGGGGAAAATATTCCTCACATTACTAAAAATAAAACATGGAAGGCAGAAAAAGAAGTGATTTTATTCTCTTTTATCTATTAGTCTGAAGTGAGAGGAAAATCAAATGGCGAGAAATACGGACATTTTCCATACCCCTTCTGACCAAAGCGTGGGTATTTGGCGCTATTTGGATTTTACAAAATTCGCTGCAATGTTGGAGGTTGCTGGAATCTTCTTCTCCCGTGCTGATTTGTTAGGGGATCCATTTGAAGGAAGCTATTCGAAAGCCAACGAAAAGATACGAAGCGAGACATATAAAGACCTATTGCCTGAAGGCTTTGATGTTGATAAGCTCTCCATAACATTTTCGGCCTTTTCCAAATGGGTCCGTCAATGGATCTATATCTCATGTTGGCACATAAATAACCATGAATCCGCCAGTATGTGGAAACTATATACAAAGTCAAACGAGGCTGTTGCCATAAAATCTAAATTCGTAAGTCTAAAAAATTTGCTTCCAGGTAACGTGCATTTTGGCAAAGTACGATACGTTGATTATAAGCGTGAATGGATGCCTGAGGGCAATTTCTTATATCCTTTCGTTCACAAGCGAAAATCGTTTGAACATGAGAATGAATTGCGCGCAATTATCCTTGATGAAATCCCTTCTGAAGGTGATCAAATAAACATGAAGAAAAGGAATGTAATTACAGGCGTTACAATATCAGTCGATCTCAGTGCCCTTATCGATGAAATTTATGTCGCGCCATCCTCCCCTGACTGGTTTCGAGAATTGGTTAAGAATGTCTCGGGCAGGTATGGACTGAATAAGCCAGTGATTCAATCCTCGCTCGATGAAACCCCGTTTTTCTGATTCACCTTCAGCCTAATAATTCGATTTAACAGACTCAATACTAAGTCAGATAACCAGTTTTTTTCGTAGACTTTTAGATAAATATGAGTTTCCACACCTAAATAACAACTTTAGAACTTCGCTACAAAAATCATAAGGCTGAGAAATGTTGTTAATTCCAATCTATTATGATAGATTATTACTGGTTATAAATAATGGAGAAGATATTATGGGTGGACAAAAACCAATTAGACCGCTAAAGGATTACCCGAGTTCAGATTCATTCGACAGGACTGATGTGCTTCCTGTAATAAAAGCCGTACATGTGATTCCATCATCAGCAAAGTCTTGGCTTGTCAGAAAATCTGGCAAGAATGAGGCATCCAGATACTTCCGTAAAAAAACTTCTGCTATGGATTTCGCCAAAGATTTGAGTAACAGCACAGGTTCCAATTTGATCATTCACAACAAAAATGGAAGTATTGATGTTAGAGAAGGAAACCTAATTAATAAGACGTCTAAATAAGGACAGGGGGAATGCAAGAATTCACATATGATGATTCGGTTTTTATAAATATTGCATTTGCCGATGATTACAAGGATCTATTATACGCTGCAGTATTTGTGATCCTTGATTGTGGCTTTATCCCCCGTTGTGCTCTTGAAGACTTCGATTCAGGGCAAATACGTATAGATAAGATACTCTATCTAATTAAAAATTCACGATATGGAATACATGATCTTTCCTATCTAAAGTTAGATCCAGACAGTAATCTTCCAAGATTTAATATGCCTCTCGAACTTGGTATATTTATCGGGGCCAAACATTATGGCTATGGAAAACAAAAGAACAAAGAATATTTAGTATTAGAAAAAGACAAGTATAGATATCAAAGTTTTTGTTCCGATATTTCAGGACAAGATATACGTGCCCATGATCTCAAGGTAGACGGAGTTTTCCGATCTATTAGGAATTGGCTAAGTAGAAAAAGACCGGAATATCGATATCCAACTTGGGGAAAAATTGCTAAACGATATCGAGAATTTACTGCTGAGTTGCCTAGTTATTCTGAAGCTTTGTCTCAAGACTCGAAAGACTTAACATTTAATGACTATTCTGCTATTGTCTCGGATTGGTTAAAGCTGAACTCTTGGGGTGGGAAATCAGGAAACGATTAAATTATTTGATTTACAACCTTACAAATTTCCTGAGAAAAACTTGGAACAATGCACTGTTTTCCTGAATTTCCGATTCCCAATTTTTTATGATGGCTTTCCCTTTTTAACACATTGCGACTTCGTAGATAAAATTCGTTAGGAGCGTCATCCATTAAGTGGGATTTATGAAGGTAATACATCCTCCTGCCAAAGAACAATTCGCAGGGGGTTTTTCTTTTCCCCACCAATTTTGAACCTTTTTCCCTTTTCCGGATCATTCTCAATGTAAGCAGCACAAAAAGGGTTTTCCGGTATACACTCAATACCGGCAGGAACGGGCACGAAACATGGTTGAAATGGTCCTGGAAAACATGGCAGACCAATACACCGAAGACCAGATTCTGATTCGCCGGATCGCAAAAGGCAGTGACGATGCACTGGCCGACCTGTACGCGCGCCACAGCTCCCGCCTCTACTCCTACGCACTGCGCATCCTGGGAAACCAGGCCCTCGCCGAGGATATCCTGCAGGATACGCTGCTCACCGTGTGGGAAAAGGCTCACACCTACCGGGGGAAGGGACGTGTGCTCGCATGGCTGCTGCGCATCGTCCACAACAAATGTATGCGGACCTTCCGGTCCAGGGAGACGGTTCCGCTCGAGGACCTCAACCCCCGTTCCGCTCCCCAGGCCCAGCCGGTGGAAGGCAAGCTTATACACAGCGAACGATGCCGGCTTCTGAAAGCCGGGCTCGAGGAACTCTCGGTCGATCATCGAACCGTGCTCGAGCTGGTCTTCTACCACCAGATGTCGCTGAAAGAGACAGCCCGGATCTGCGGTGTTCCGGAAGGCACGATCAAGAGCCGTTTGAAATACGCGAAAGACTCCCTGCGCGGCACGCTTTCCCGCCAGGGCCTCTCGTTGGAGGATTTGTAGATGAACGAACACGAAAGGATCAGGGAACTCCTCCCGTTCTACATCACAGGCAAACTCTCTCCCGGAGAAACTGCCCGGCTGCAGGAACACATCCTGAACTGCAAGGAATGCCAGCAGGAACTCGCCCTGTGGAAGGGCCTGGACTGGGTGATTACATCCGGATCAACCTCAGCGCACGCGCCGGCTGCTGCCCTGGATAACGCACTGGCGTCCATCCACGAGCGTGAACAGCAGCCTTCCCTCTCCCAGCGGCTGCGGCAGATTCTCCTCGCGCAGGTGCCGCTGGTTAAAAAGGAAATCTGGACGGCGTCATTCCTGATCCTCGTCCTGGGCTTTGTGGTCACCCTGCTGTCGGATAAAACGGCTTTCCTCTACGCGCTCGCACCGATGGTGTCGGCAGGCGGTCTTGCGCTGATCTACGGCAGTGACCACGACCCGGCTCACGAGCTGGTGCTCTCGACCCCGGCTTCCCAGGTCCAGATCCTGCTCGCACGTACAGTTCTTGTGTTCGGATACAACCTGCTCATCCTGGCAGTGCTCTCTGCCGGCCTGGTTGCGTACTACTCACCTGACATCGTCCTGCCGCTTGTGCGGGACTGGCTGGCACCGATGACGTTCCTCTCCACGCTGAGCCTTAGCCTGTCCATCCTGATCGGATCGGAAAAAGCCATATCGCTGGCATACACGCTGTGGCTGTCCAAATACATACTGCTCCATCCGGACTATTTCGGCCTGTTCAGGCGAACCGGAGAGCTTGTCCTTCGTTTCTGGAAATCCCCTGCGTCGCTCTACCTGGTCTCTGGCGTATTGTTTGTCCTTATGCTTGTTTCGCTCAAACGGGTCAAACCTCCCGGAACGCTTCAAGCCTGAATCAAACCATCTGGAGTTAATCATGTCAGCTTTTGTTGGTGTACTCCGTTATGAGTACAAAATGTCAATCCAGCGGAAAGGGCTCCTTATCCTGGCGCTTCTGTTCTCCGCTTTCTACATCTACCTGCTGTTCGACAACGGTTCCTATACGGAAGCGGCCGTTCTCTCGAACAAGGAGCTGCTCCAGGAAGCCGGGCACACGATATTTTTTATCAACCTGTTTTTCCCCGTGTTTGCAGGCATTTCAGCCGCAGACCGGCTTGTCCGTGACTACCGCCTTGGAACCAGGGAAATCCTGCGGGCAACCGGTGTAAGCAACGTCAGCTATGTAACAGGCAAGTACCTGGGAACGGTGCTCTCGCTGTTGTCGATCGAGTTTGTGATCGTTTTCCTGATCACCGCCATTACGGTCCTTGTGATGGGTGCCCCTGCAGTTTTGATCGCCTATACGCTGTATGCACTGGTCACCATCTCTGCTCCCGCCCTGTTTTTCATCACCGCATTCTCAATCGCCTGCCCGAAAATAATGCCCGTGCGCATTTACCAGATCCTGTTCACCGGGTACTGGTACTGGGGTAACTACCTCAGCCCAAATGTTTTACCCACACTGTCGGATACCCTCCTGAATGCCTCCGGGCGGTACGCCCTTCAGGCGTTCTTCGGCGCCACCATCTCTGTTGGAGACAAACCGGTCCCGGTCGGCGACGCCGTCCTGAACATCCTTTTGCTGCTGCTCTGTGCATGCCTTGCTCTCACGACGCTTGTTATCTACATCAGGCAGACCGAGCGGCGCAGTTGAATCCGGAGTGAAACGAGTAAATATGAAAAAGCGGCTTTTCTACAGTTTTCAGACCTTTCAAAAAGACCTTTTCTGGTTGCCGGGTGCGCTTATGAGCCTGTTCCTTATCCTGGCCATACTGGCACCGGAAGATCAGAAATACAACACAGCCAGGGCTTTTCTCGGTTTCCTTCTGCCGCTGCTGGCAGGCGGGCTGGCTTCCTTTACCTTCCTCAGGGACACCGCCCTGGAGCTGCAGTTTACGACCAGCCAGTCTCTCTGGACCATGATACTGGAACGCCTCGGAATCGTGCTGGCAGCCGTGACACTTACAAGTCTTGCCTTCCAGGCTGTCGTCCAGCTGCTGGGGATTTCACTCGATCCATTGGGCCGCCCCCTGCAGCGGCAGCTGGTATGGCTTTTACCCTGCCTGGTATCGTCAGCCCTTGGCTGCGCCGCCTCACTGGCGGCACGAAACAGCAGCGGCGGGGCTGCAGCTGTAAGCCTGCTGTGGATCACACAGCTCCTGCTGCGCGGCTGGTTCGCTCGAGACCCTTTCGCCAGGAACTTCCTGTTGTTTTACGGCGTGATGGATCCGCTGGGTGATCCCCTGTTCCTGAACCAGGCTGTACTATCCATCATCACTGTCTGCTTGCTCGGACTCATCTTCCTGTCGCTCACAAAACGCGAACGGTATATCTGAAGGGACTATCATGATAAAAATAACCAACCTTAAAAAAACATACGGCAGCGGCGGCAAGGCTGTCCATGCCCTGAAAGGAATCGACCTGGCGATCGAAAACGGCCTGTTCGGGCTGCTCGGACCCAACGGTGCCGGCAAGACCACGCTCATGCGGATCATCGCCGGGATCGGCACCATCACTTCCGGCTCGGTGCTGGTGAACGGCATCGACATCAGCTCCGAAAAGGGCAAGCAGGAGATGAAAAAGCAGCTCGGCTACCTGCCCCAGGAGCTGGGCCTGTATCCCGACCTCACCGGCCGGCAGTTCATCGACTACATGGCGGTCCTCAAAGGCCTTGCCGATGCCGGGCAGCGGAAGCAGCGCACCGAAGAGGTGCTCGACACGGTTTCGCTCATGGATGCTGCAGACCGTAAGATCAAGGAGTATTCGGGCGGTATGAAACGCCGTGTAGGCATCGCCCAGGCGCTGGTCAACGACCCGGCCATCCTGATCGTCGATGAGCCCACTGCCGGGCTGGACCCGGAGGAACGCATCCGCTTCCGCAACATGCTCGTCGACCTCGCCGAGGACCGCATTGTGCTGCTGTCGACCCACATCGTCGCCGATATCGGCCAGGCCTGCCGCGATATGGCGGTCCTGGCTGAAGGCCGGATCTGCTTCAACGGCACACCTGCCGAACTGATCCACCAGGCCGACGGCCATGTGTGGAGTGTTACTACTCCGGACGGCAGCAAGCCGGACAGCGGAAGCACGATCGTGTCTGTGCAGCACCTTCCGGAGGGAACGAAATACCGTGTCGTCTGCGAGCAGATTGGCGAATATCCGAATACAACGCCGGAGCCGCCCAGCCTCGAAGACGGCTATCTCTGGCTGATGAAGAAGCTGAACAACCAGGCAGACTGACCCACTGTCAGTTACACATTCCACAGGTGTTGGAAGCCCAATCCCGCCAGGAACCCCTTACCCAGGTCCCGGGATTGGGCTTTTTCCATCAGCGGATGATTAACTCCTCTTCTTATTTCCCTGCATCTATATACGAGTTTGTTTCATCTCACAGGTTGTTTAAACCGCAATATTCCTATAATGTTACTTTAGGGTCCGTTTGACTACCGAGAGAACGGCACTCAACATTCGCAGGATCTGGTAATAACACACATCTCTATATTGCTTTTTTCCTCGCTTCCCATTTGATCCCGCATCAGTTTCATCGAAACATTCATTCTTTCCAGATAAACTTGCCTTTTCGATGGGTTGAAAAATAATCGCACTGATTCCCTTCAAGCTTGGGGAGGAGGTGGGGAAGGAGCAATTTATCAAGCTGTTGACGTCGTTAACTTGATAATGTCCAATAATCGATATTCTTTTACAAAATACGACATTCCACAAAAACCCGAAAGTTGGTGAATGATGATATTCTCAAACAAGCTGAGGTATATTCTTATAGCTGTACTTTCCCTCATATTGCTGGTTTCTTGCAGCGGGGAACAGACTGTAGAACACCAGCGAGTAGAAGTGCCCAGAGGATTGATCATTCCTTATGGTGAACTTGCCCGCCTTGTGGTTCCCCACGACAGCCTGCGGGTTAGCCTGACAGCGTTCCGCCTGCCGGACGAAACATGGCAGGCTCAGGGAGCCCCGGACGCTCAACTGATGGGAATCCTTCCACAAGGAAGACGCCTTGTTATCACACCACCCGGGCCTCAACAGCAGACGACACGATACCTGCTTCATCTGGAAAAAACAAATGGGGATTTGTTCCAGATGGTGGTATTTATCTCTAACCCATTCTTTGGGCATGAAGCAGCCGGCATGGATTCCAGGAGCGGGAGCGAAGGCGAGGGTGAGGATTCAAGCCATGCTATCAAAAAGATGGCAGAGGCGGTTGGGCTTCCTGCGGAACTTGCCGAAGCCGCTATTGAGGGCGGCATGAGCATACAGGAATTTATCGACTTCGTTCAGAACATGCAGCTGGCAAACGGCGATGATCTCCTCACAGACAGCCGAACCCTAGATCGTGTCGCCGGCGGCCATGCGGATGGCGTTCTGGCCGACCAGCTTCGTGACTTCTTCAATATTCCCGATGGAGTCGCCGACAAGGCCGATGCTGGAAACATCGTATGGGTCGCTAAAACGATAAGCGAGTTGGGCGGCGATCCGGGGGATAGAAGCTGGTACGAGGATTTCGGCAGTACTGTTCGAGATCACCTAGGTGTGCCCCACGATGCTACGAAAGACATGGATGTGAACGATATCCTGGGAGGAATGGTTATCCTGCAGCAAACCGGGTCAGACATTAACGACCCGGGTGCATGGGAAACATTGATAGATGGCCAGAGACAGGGAAAGTCCGATCAGGAAATCGCCCGGGCATTGATGGAACGCAACAAGAACGAGACAGAAGGCACACCGGGAATGGGCATATTTGGCGGGCCGTCCGGATCTTCTTCTTCCACCACTGGAATAAACACCAATGGAGGAGACAGCAATTCTTCACAAACCGGATCTTCCTCTTCGGATTCGGATGTTTCCCGGCCAGACAGCGGTAACTACAGCAGTGACGGCAGCAATGACAGCAGCAGCCAAACCGGGCAAGATACTGGTTCAAAGGCGGTAGTTCTTGCTGAAGGGGCTTCGTATGTCGTATACATCAGCGATGAAGGAACGACCTGGGTTGTCGACAAGAACACCGGTGAGGTAACGGCACAAGACTCAAACATGGATATTATTGATCCCCCTCCTCCAATACCTGGAGTCAGCGATGATGACAGCGCTAACGACAGCAATGACGACAGTAATGACAACAGCAATGATAACAGCGATGATGACAGCAATGATGACAGCGATGATGACAGCGATGATGACGACGATGGTGACGATGACAGCAACGACAATGAAAATGACGGCGATGAAGGCAACGACAATGAAAATGACGGCGAAAACGACAGTGATGACGAATGGCCTGTCGCTGATTGGTATCACAGCCCCATACCTGTCTGGGTGATTATTGCAAAAGGGGAGATGCAGCTTGATAGTTTATCAAGACCAGCTGCCGACTATGAAGGCGGCAATGTGCAGTTAATTTTTAGAGAAGCCGGCTTTGGTGTTATTGACCACAACCCGGATTACGAGGGCAGCGGGGGATCATATGATATTTATATTCCCGTAAATCCCGTGGCCGATTACAACCCCGACTATGAAAGCGGAAGTGTATCGCTGGACGATCATATTCCCGGTTCTGATGTGATCGATCCTGCCGATCCCAATGCAGGGATTTCGGGAGGTAGTGATACACATTTGGGCGGAACTGGTGAAGGTATATTCTTATGCGTGGGCGAGCTGAGGATATGTTCTGATTTCAGCGAGTTCCGCTGCTGCCCCGCAACCAATGAATACATTGATACAGCGAACGTTTACGTTTCTGAACATGAAGGCCAGCATATGTTCTATTGGAACTACGGAGGAGATCTCCTGGTCTGCCTGGAAGACCAATTTGTTACGGCGTATCAATCTGTCTGCAATGATGAGCCTTACTAGAAAACTGGTACATCAGATATCAACTCGTTTTTGAATACAGGTGCGCGGCCTGGTAAAACATGCCGTGCACACCAATTATCAATTCTGCAGGTGGATCTAAAACGGTGAGGATTCAATTTCTTCAAATCCCTTCTGTTTTACAAATCCAATTGTAATAGAAGGGATCTGACCCGTTTTCTCAAACAATAAAATTATGCCGAATCATTTCACAATCAGCAATATACTCTTGCCATAAAATATTGGAAAGAACCGTTTGACTATTTACATGGCATATCTTCGGATCCGAGTTTTTTTATTCATAATCCATGATGCTAGAAGCCAACTTTACAAAGTTAATAACCCTGAAATTGAACCTGTTTTCCAAAGGTGTACGATCTCCTGCCAAAAATGCTTCTTTATGTGCTCACCTTCCAATTCCGATACCATTTTTTTTTACGACCATAATCCTCGCTTATATATAAAAAATAGCAAACAAATATTTTTACTTTGGTTTATGATTAAGGCTTCACACTGACCGGCAGATATTGGATTGCTTACTGGTACAGTTCAAAAAAAGAGGATGTTTTTTCAGTATGAAAAAAGGCACATGGTACGGTATTGCGGCATTCACACTCTTCGGCTTCTTCCCGATTTACTGGAAGCAGCTCGACCATGTCCCGTCGGTGCAGGTTCTCGGGCACCGGATCGTTTGGTCATTCATTCTTCTGACAGGCTTTATTCTGCTTACCTCCCGCCGGAACATTTTCAGGGAAATCCTGAAAAAGCCGAAAGTCCTGGCACGACACGCTGCGGCAGCCGTACTGCTCGGAGCAAACTGGGGAATCTTCGTCTGGGCTGTCAGCGCGGGTTTTGTGATCGAAACAAGCCTTGCTTACTTTATCAACCCGCTGCTCAGTGTCGCACTTGGCGTACTCTTCCTGCATGAGCGCCTGCGCCCTGCCCAGTGGGCGGCCATTGGTTTTGCCGCAGCCGGTGTCCTGTACCTCACCTTTCTATACGGCGAGCCGCCCTGGATCGCACTCGTCCTCGCCTCCTCCTTTGCAATCTACGGCTTGATGAAAAAAACTTCGCCGCTCGGTTCAGTCGACGGGCTGGCGGTCGAAACCGCAGTCCTGTTCCTGCCTGCTGCCGGATACCTGCTCCTTTCGGATTTAAACGGCCAGGGAGCCTTCCTGCATACAGGTTTACTCGGTGATGTGTTCATGATCGGTGCAGGCCCTGTAACCGTCATCCCGCTGCTGCTTTTCTCCGCAGCGGCACAGCAAATACCGCTCTCGCTTGTCGGTATCCTGCAGTACATTACTCCATCCATGTTCTTTTTACTGGGTGTGTTCGTATATAACGAGCCGTTTTCCCCCGCCCGCCTGGTAGGCTTTATCCTGGTGTGGATCGGCCTGATTCTGATCGCAGCCGACGGTGTGGTCACATCTCGGAAACACGCAGCTGCTCAAACAACTTCATAAGTTCTCTGCAGAATCAATTCGCTTCTCTGCGAGTTCACTATACTCTGGTGAAATTTCATACCCCACATACGCGCGCCCAAGCTTCTTCGCGGCGGCACAGGTCGTACCCGAACCAGCGAAGGGGTCGAGCACTACATCCCCCTGGTAGGAATACAGCTGGATGACACGCTCGGCCAGTGCCATTGGGAACGGCGCCGGGTGGCCAACCTTGCGTGCCGATTCGGCCTGGATTTCCCATACCGACAGGGTCGATTCGAGGAAGACTTCCTTTGAAATATCCGATTCACCTTTATCAAGCCGGGAGAAGGACTGCTTGGCCAGCACCAGGATGTATTCATGCACATCTCGGAGCCTCGGTGCGCTCGCACTCAGCCAGCTGCCCCATGCGCAGCTTCCGCTTGCTCCTTTTGCCTTCTGCCAGATGATTTCCCCCATCGGCAAGTACCCGATCTCAATGAAGATCTGCCAGAACAACGTATGCAGCGGCAGGTACGGCTTGCGGCCCACATTGGCGATGTTGACCAGGTAGCGGCCGCCCGGGCGCAGCACCCGGTACACCTCCGCACCGACCTCCCGGATCAGGTCCAGGTAGGCCTCAAGATTCATATCATCGTCATAGTCTTTGCCGACGTTGTACGGCGGAGAGGTAAATGCCAGCGCCACAGCGTTATCCGGGACAGCTTCCATCGAGCGAGCATCTTCGTTGTAGACCTGATTTGCCCATGGCCCAACAGGAGGAATCTCGATCGCCGCCAGCTCTTTTTTTGTCAGCGGCTCAGCGACAGCCCCTTTCATCATCGTGCGACCATAGAACGCGCTGGAATCATGCCCCTCGCGTTTGCCTGTTCCGAATGACGATGTCTGCGTTTTAGCCAAAGGGAACTCCCTGATACAGGTTTTGCTCGATGTAGGTTACGGATCCACAGCTGATCCCGGATTTCTGCTAACCGAAAAGATATTCAGCCTGACCGGCAGTCTTTGTGTGAAGGTGGAACAGGCTGCCGGCGGCAGCATGCTTCGGGTCGTCTTGCGGCAGGCCTGTCCATGCTGAGGTGATGAACAAGTCCTTCATATCCGGCCCGCCGAACGTGCAGCTTGTCGGGCGCTGTGCCGGGACAGGAATCTCCTTTAATACTCCGCCATTCGGGGAGTAGCGTGTAATCTTCCAGCCGTCCCAGCGGGCACTCCAAACGCAGCCTTCGCTGTCAACCGCCAGGCCGTCGGGTACACCGGGCTCATCACTGGTGTCGATAAAAGTGCGGCGGTTGGATATGCAGGCGCTTGCCCTGTCATAGTCATAGACATCGATCCGTTTTAAAAAAGAATCAGTGTAATACATACGCGTGCAGTCAGGGCTCCAGCCGATACCATTGGAAATCCGGACCCAGCTTTCCTTTACTTCACAGGCCAGATCCGGAGCCAGCCGGTATAGATGATTCACCGGTTCTTCTGAGAGTGTGCCGGCCCAGAAGCCGCCATCCGGCCCGACAGCACCGTCGTTGAACCGCACAGCCGGGTCCTTCTCCTGCGGGATCAGAACAGGATCCATTGCGCCGGATTCAGGATCGAGATACACAAATCCCTCAGCCGTTGCCGCAATGAACCGGTTCTCCGCCGTCAAGCCAAGACAACCAACTGCTATATCGAGAGGTATCTTTTCCGGATCCGCTTGATGCACGCGCCATACCCAGAGAAAGAGCTCATCTATATCGAGCCAGTAGAGTGTGCTGGTGCGGCTGTCCCATACTGGACCTTCGCCAAGTTTACACCTGCAATTGAGGATCTCCTCAACCTCTTCCATTTGAACCGTTTCCTTCTGCATCCAGCAAGTCTGCCAGCATGCGTGCTCCCCGCACAACAATCGTACCGCAGCGTGTTGCCGCCTCGGGCCCAGCCGGCCCTTCCCGCAACACAGTGCAGTTCGACGTTTCAAATTCTTCTTTGAACATGTCCCAATACTTCTGGGAAAGCTCCACAGCACGGCTTTCATCCTCATCCATGCTGCTGCGGCCATACAGCGCCGCTATCACCATCATACCAGCTGTAAGCACCCCGCACTCACTCTGCTTCGTGCCTGCAACACCGCCCTGGTAGATCCCTGTAACCCGGTAAAAGGTGTCATTCAAATCGCTTTCCGGTATATATTTCACACCCAATGCCCGTGCGATTGCTTCCGAGCAGTGATACCCCTTTTCGAATATTTTTAAAGCTGCTTCCCCCGTCTCAATCCCTTGCAATACCTCTTTCCAGTTCTGGTCCATTGAAATACTCCATTGATGATTTTCTGAACTGTATCATAATCCCGCCGGCAGGGAAGTCAACCAGCTATGGGATTTCCAAAATTATGGTATGCTAATGCTCAAATCCTGTATGGACCAGCCAGGGATTTTCAAATATTAATATCGGTTCCATCCCGAGATACACCTGAATGCAGATCGAGAAAACCCGGTCAGAAATGGATAGGTAAATGCCTGAGTCGAAAACCGCCATCGTTACCGACAGCACCTGTGACCTCCCCGAAGTCTACGTCAGCCAGTACAACATCACCGTGGTACCCACGTATGTTGTCTGGGGTGATGAGGTCATGCGCGACCGGATCGACATCCAGCCGGTAGAATTTTATGAACGCCTGGCAAGCGACCCTGTCTATCCTTCATCCTCCTGCCCGACCCCGGATGATTTCGTACAGACCTTCACCAGGTTGAAATCAGAAGGAGCCGAAGATATCCTCGTATTGACTGTCAGTGGTGCGATGAGCGCCACCTATGATACGGCCATCCAGGCCTCCTCGATGGTTGATATTCCTGTCCACGTTGTCGATTCAAGAGGGCCGACAATGACCCTCGGCTGGCAGGTGCTGGCTGCAGCCCGTGCTCTAGAAGCAGGTAAACCCGTCAAGGCAGTCCTCGACCGGATTGACCAGGTCCGCAAGAAGCTTGTCCAACTGGTATTTATGGACTCGATCGAATACCTGTACAAGGGCGGGCGGATCGGAATGGCCACAAACCTGCTTTCCTCTGCGCTGAAAATCAAGCCGGTTATCCAGATCAATCATGAGACAGGACTGGTGGAGTCGCTGCTCAAGGTCCGCACCCGGACCAAAGCTGTTGAAGCTTTCTACCAGGAGTTCCTCAAGCGGATTGGGGACGGCCCTGTCAAGCGTGTTGCCGTGCTGCATGGTAATGTAAGCGACGAAGCACAGGAACTGATCGAACGTGTGAAGAAGGACCTGAACCCCACAGAAATCATCAGCAATATTACAGGTCCTGTGCTTGGCATCAACACAGGCCCCAGAGCCCTCGCACTCTGCGGTTATTCGGAAGAATAGCCATTCCACACACAAGGGCTTATCCAAGGTCATGCATGGGGATGCTAAAGCATTTCAGAAGAGATTGTTGATTGCTGGGAAGAAAGGAATTCATGCCCCCCTCCTCTGCCAGATAGACCGGCGCTGGTTTTCAACCCAATTATTTACTTCTTCTACGGGCAAATCCAGAATCAGCTGCCAGAATCTGAGTCGACGAGGAGACAACCCTGCACCCTGTTTCTCTATCGGCCATGCTGCCAGAGTTTGTTTTCCAACAGTCCTATGCAGCCAATGAAGCATATCAATGGAGCCAGTGTTTAGTATCCGCCGGATGATAAAGTCCCGATGCGAATCCCGGGAAATGGCCCTGTAGTCCACATCCCAGAATGCTGATTTAATGGCTGAAGATGTGTGGTCTTCGTTCATCATATCCCGATTATTCTGCGAAACTATTCCGGCCTTCTCTTCCCCCCTGGCTGAATTTTGAACCCCTTTCCTCGCCATTTCATCACACAAATATATTAATTCATTCCTGGGTTAAACGGGCTCGTCAAACCAACCGTTGCCAGGCCTTCCAGTCTTCACAGCAGATCCTGTAGATTAGATGTTGATCGACCAATTCCACCCGGAATAACCCGCTTTGAAAGACAGCAGCAAAACTGCCCGGAAGATTTTCCGGGCAGTTTTTATGCGGCTGCTGTAGCTGCTCTTTGAGCCATCTCTTCAGCGCTGCTCACTCCTGCAGCGGCTTCTCGAAAACCGTTTCTTTCTTGATCGTCCTATATCCCATACTCTCGTACAGGCCGAGTGCACCGCTGGGATTTTCCACATCGACACCCAGCGCAGCTTCTTCCATGCCCTTTTCCTTGAGCACCTTCAGGCTGCGGGCGATTAGCGCCTTTGCAAGCCCGCGGCGGCGGTATTCCCGGCGTACACCGATATCCTCCGTGTAACCGCGCTTGCGGTTGTGGTCCTCATTCTCGCGTTCGTCAATGAAATTGAGCACCATTCCCACAACTTCCTCGCCATCCCAGGCTACCTGGAAGATGGACGGGTTGAAGGTCGGTTCCTCCTGCCATTCTTCGAACCATTCTTCTTTCCAATCCGTCGCTCCCCAGTGGTCCTGGAAGATTGTTTCCTCCGCCTTGAATACTTTCCAGTACTCGTCTCTGCCTTCCGGCGGCCGGACGATGAGGCCGTCCGGGATCTGCAGATCCGGAATGTTCTCCAGGTTGGGGCACACCATTGAAAAGAAATAGCGAGACGGTTCATACCCCAACTCTGTGAGCAGGTCTATTAAGAATGTTTCCTTTTCTCCCGCCCATGCGCGATATACCTTGTGCTGTTCTGCAGGGAACTGTGAACTGATTTCACGCAGCCGCTCCTCATTCCACTGAATCATCAAAGGATAGATACCCTTGCCGCGCCACTCCGGAACAAGCAGTGAGGAGTTGTACAGGATCACCCTGCCGTCACTTTCCTCTTCCCACCACACCCGGGTATGGCCGATCATTTCACCGTCCATTTCAACAATGAGTTTATCCGTGGCCGGGTCACAGTTCACGAGATGGCGGAAGCGGCGTTCGTAATCTTCCACTGTCCACACACGTTCCAGACCGTCAGCCTTCCTGCATGCGTCGCGCGCGGCCACCATACCCGGGAAATCTGATTCACCCTGGTACCCGCGAAATTGCAAGCCAGGAATATTCGGTACCTGGAACCTATCCATAAGATCTACAACGTTGTTAGCAAGCATTCTTCTTCTCCTGTAAAAAAATAATCCACCAAACAAAAAAGGCCGTGAAGCTGGTTCCACGGCCCTCTGTATGGCAGGAGGTCTTTCTGGAAAAGAAAAAGGCCGTGGGGTTCGCAGTCGCCCACGGCCTGTCTGGTGACGTATTATGTCAACCTAATCGTGGCGCACTGCGAAAAGGAAAATTACTGCTTCCGCCGAAATCGATGCTGAGCATCTGAACATGTCGTCTTTCTTTGTCCATAGTGCGCCTCCTTTCAGATTGATGAAACCATTATAGCGGGTATTTTCCGGGTGTCAACTATAGACCCCGGACTCCCCGGACTCCGCCCTAAATACTGCCAGGAGAAGGGTCCAACCATTGAAGAACAAGCTCCAACTGCCGGGATTCCTGTATTGTTATAAATCGCGTACAAAACAAAGCAGAGCAGTTGCCACCAATCAACTATATAATTCATCCAGACAACTGAATCATTAAACTGGAGGATAAAATCAAGATTGAGCTGCATCTGGAAAACACGATATCGCATTTGATGGACGTGTCCTGGAAGGGTTTCCTCAAGGCCAGATCGCAAGCCGGTATCATGTCGAAAATATCGACAAAGCAGGCATCGTATCAGGCAGGAAAGGTCGGCAGAGTCTCCAGATCTTTATGAAAGGCGGCGGAGGGATAGTTACCGGAGTTTTACCCACGGATGCAGCCCAGCAGGCAGAAATGCTTGTCACAGACATTAAGAAAGTGAGGACTGATCTCTAAAGCTTTTCATATTAATTAAATTCTGCATGGAAGGAACTTTCCCGCGTTTCGCAGGAGCAGCCGGCACCAGCATGCGAATCGCGATGCTGGCAGAGACAACAAATCAAGGATAAATCTGTGAATCAATCGAAAAACAAAGATGAGGTTATCAAGTATTACAACAACTTTGACGAACAATCACGGTTATCAAATAATTGGGGACAAATTGAGTTCCTGAGAACCCAAACGATCATCGCCCGTTATTTAGACAAAGCGCCATTGGTAATACTTGACGTTGGTGGTGCTGCAGGCCGGTATTCGTGCTGGCTGGCTGAAGAAGGCCATGAAGTCCACTTGATAGACCCTGTACCTTTACACATCGAGCAGGCACAGGCGGCGTCGGATGCTCAACCCCTGGCGCCGCTAGCCAGCTGTACTCTTGGGGATGCGCGCCAGCTGGAATTCGATAATGAAACAGCCGATATTGTTCTGCTTCTCGGCCCTCTTTATCATCTGATCGATTCACAAGATCGGCATCGCTCATTGTCGGAAGCCTATCGAGTATTAAAAAAGGGCGGGCATGTGTTTTCTGTTGGGATATCCCGATTTTCTTCAACAATTGATGGCCTTGCCTCAGGATACTTTCTTGATCCGGAATTCCGGAAGATTATGCAGGGTGATTTGGAAACCGGTCAGCATCGAAATCCAACCAGGCATCCTGCATATTTCATGGATACATTTTTTCATCACCCGGAAGAATTAAAAGCAGAAGTTACCAACTCGGGGTTTGAGGTAGAAGGCTTGTTTGCGGTTGAAGGGATAAGCTACATGATGAAAGATTTTAATAAAAATTGGCTTATTGAAGACAATCGTGAGTTCCTGCTTGAGATTATTGGCAAAATAGAGCAAGAAGAAAGTCTGATTGGCGCCAGCCCACATATCATTTGTGTAGGAGTAAAAACGCAGCGTATCAATGGGTGATATCCGAATAACCGTACGTATGAGGCTGAAAATATCTCTCATATCAGGCCTTACGATTTCAGATCCTGTTTCTCTATGCATAATCCGCGAAACCCACCCTGTTGAAAAGCATCCGTTGATTCACATACCCTACATGCCAGCTGGTGGCTGAAGGACCTGATTCTTGTCATAAACAAAGCTTACTTCCGGAAATCTTAAATCTTCATCCACCGTGATTCGCGCGATCCCATCCAGCAGTGCCAGGTCTTCCTCCTCCAGTTCCTCCTCTTCCTTGGCGATCAAACCGAAGCTGTCCCAAGGAAGAAGCTCGATTTTCCGGAGCGCCAGGAAATCGCGGATCAGGCTGCCGCGAATGAACCACATGCCCGTGTACTCATACAAGCCAAAAATATCCGGATCCTGCTCATCAGCACGGCAAAGCTGCCATGCCTCCGGCGCTTTTATAAACGCATCCCCAGGAACATCGTACGGCGAGAAATTGATACTGAAGTTCTCCTGCTGTTCCGCGTCCAGCTGCGGGTCCACAAGCACCCAGCGGTTTTCTTCCGGCAGCCATACTTCGACTCCCCAGTGTTCAATGTAAAGCCCGGGTTTGAAATAGGTACTGAAGCCGCAGCGAAGCCGAGCGGGGACACCCTGTTTTCGGAGGAGTGCCGTGAGTAAAAGCCCATAACTTCTGGCGTTTGAGACTACCTTTTTATCGGAAGGACGTTGGAAATGGAGCGGGCGTGGATCCAATTCGATAACACGCGACAGAATCTCGTGTGCACTGCGCAGGTCCACATCCTGCAGCCGCGTTTCGTCAAAATCATCATCCAGTTCTTCCATCCAGAAAACATTCGACAACAAACCTTGCACCAGTTTGCACAGTTCTGGCAGTTCCCCTGGAAGCTGATCGAGCATTGCCGGTTCGATTTTCAATTCTGTCAACAGGCCAGGTACAGCCCACTCAGATTTAGTTTTATCCATTATTCTGGAATCCTCCTGCCAGCCTGTGTAGTGTATTCCATTGTACCCTTCCTGCGGCAACAAGCCAGCTTGCTCCAGTTATCAGCACAGCAGGAAACGCGTCGCCCCTGGAAAGCATTCCTGGGAACGGATACTGCTGATACCTTGATCTCAAGCTGAAAGAAGAACCGTTCGGGCGGATTTCGTAAAGCTGAAACTGGCAACCTGGTAGCGGATCCGGAGTATTTAACCATTTCAAGTTTATTGCAGCCCCCCTACATTCATCGCCACAGACGACACGAGAATCAGGACAACGGTTTTTCTCTCTTTTCCTGGATGGGAGGAACAATCCAGATACCCACTAAAGTGTCAACATAATTTGCCCCGGCTTATCCGGGTTTATCCGGGGCTATCCGGGCTTATCCGGGGCTATCCGGGCTTATCCGGGACTAGCCGGGGCTGTCCGGGTTTATCCGGGTTTATCCGGGGCTATCCGGGGCTGTCCGGGTTTATCCGGGTTTATCCGGGGCTATCCGGGCCTGACCCGTAACAATTATGTCTTCTCACAGAAATTTGCCATACCATCCAGCAGCAGACAGGAACTCCAGTCTTGCCAGGATTTTGCCGGCAACCTTAATGACTTGGACTCAACCGCCGGTCAGGGTACACTGGATACAAACAAAACAGGCGCCTGCCTGACTTACATTTTTTCGATTCCATAATCCAGCAGACGTCCAGAAGCATGGAGAAAACATGCCAGATTTCCCTTTCAGTGTACTGCTCTCCCCGGAAACCGGGATCCCCGAACAGTATGACAACCATATTCAACGCAGACTTA
>Ga0272441_10006432_pt1 | contig 19693 bp, 20 predicted proteins | sample SSMProp6N_FD_193582 | JGI IMG/M metagenome (GOLD analysis project Ga0272441, IMG submission 193582) | Marine sediment archaeal communities from Little Sippewissett salt marsh, Falmouth, MA, United States - SSM-Prop-6N | ecosystem: Environmental > Aquatic > Marine > Wetlands > Sediment ... | reverse complement strand
TTTACGTAATGTTTATCATAGCTGTGCGCGTATTTGTAGTTTTCCCCGTGGCCCAACTTCTTGGCCCCTGCGTAAGAGGCGTCTTTAAGGTGGTTCGGCACCTCTTGTGTCCTATTTTTTTCTATGTCCTTAGTCGCGTTCTCGATACCCATATAGGCGGCGTTGCTTTTTGGGGCGCACGCGATATATACCGTTGCCTGCGCTAAAGGGATACGCGCCTCGGGCAGGCCGACAAACTCTGATATCTGTAATGCGGCATTGGCTATAACCAGCGCCTGCGGATCCGCGTTGCCCACGTCCTCTGCCGCGCATATTACGATGCGCCTGGCGATAAACCGCGGATCCTCGCCCGCGTACAACATCTTCGCCAGCCAATACAGAGCCGCGTCAGGATCAGAGCCCCTCATGCTCTTTATGAAGGCCGATGCCGTATCATAGTGGCCGTCCTCATCCCTGTCGTAAAGCACGGCCTTTTTCTGTATAGATTCCTCGGCGGCTTTTAAGTTAAAGTGTATTACCCCATCTTTGCCCGGTTTAGTGGTCATAATACCTACTTCAAGCGCGTTTAAGGCCTTTCTGGCGTCTCCCTCGGAAAGCCTGGCCAGGTGCCTTAGGGCCTCTTTTTCGCAATTCAGTTCCATTTTACCTAACCCATTATCTTTATTGGAGATAGCGCGATTTAATATATCCATTATATCCCTTTCCTCAAGGGCTTTAAACTCAAATACGAGCGAGCGCGACAAAAGGGGCGATATTATAGAAAAGAACGGGTTGTGGGTAGTCGTCCCTATTAAAATCGGATTGCCTTCTTCCACATCCGGCATAAGGATATCCTGCTGGGCTTTATTAAAACGGTGGATTTCGTCTATAAACAATATGGTTTTTCTGCCGTCTATTTTGAATTTTTTATGCGCCGCCTCAAGAAGTTTCCTTACCTCCGCGACATTACTGGCTACGGCGTTTATGCGGAAAAAGTGAAGCTGCCTCATTTCGGTAATTATATAAGCGAGGGCTGTCTTGCCGCAGCCCGGAGGCCCGTAAAATATAAGAGAACTCAACCTGCCCGCCTCGATGGAACGCCTCAACAGCTTGCCTTCGCCGAGAATATGCCTTTGGCCTATGAATTCAGACAGGTCCCGCGGCCGCATATTGGCGGCCAGGGGAAGCAGCTTCCGGTCTTTATTGTTCTGTGTCTTTTCGAATAGATCCATTCCCATTCCCAAATTACAACCCCGAAAAGTACAACCCCGGGAAAAGTACAACCCCGGAGGTTGTAATTTTTTTATGCGGGGTTAAATTATTACAAAGCCAGCTTTTTGGCCAAATTCAGTTCTTTCTGATACGCAATTCCTTCTTTGACAAATTCTGCATAAGGCCCCGGTTTTATGTCCAAAAGATCCTTGTAATCACAAATTTTTCTACCATCGCCCCTGGCTATATATTCTCTATAGGAAGATGCGGACCAGTCCTGTGGCCTTTTCGCTAAATTGGCCGTAACCGGGTTTAAATGGATATACCTAGTCAAATGTAAAAGTTGTTCATCGGTACGCACCGTTACATTTTTGAATCTTGCCTGCCACAATGGTCCTTTTCTTTCATGAAATTCGTTAAAATAGCGGGTATAGCTATTAAGGCCCTTCGCCATGAATATCGATATACCATCGTCCTTTAACTGTTTTAAGATGAGATGAATATGTGTAGGCATTATACAATAGGCGATTATTTGAACAAGTCTAAATCCCTTTTGCAAAGGACGCAAGGACTCAGAAAAACTTTTCTTGAGAACTTTCTTTGTCTTTATAAACCGTGAAAAGGGTATTGGCATATCGCTTATTTGGTAATAGCTAATTATGCTCTTCATTCTTTCAAACTCTAAGGTGTTGTTGAAGATACTAAAACCAGCGATGCTTTTATTATAGATGTGATAAATGCCTTCGTTAACCAGCTTTTCTTTTCTAATCATATCAACCTGCCGCGTACAACCTCCGGAAAATTACAACCTCCGGGGTTGTACTTTTTTTATTTCCCCGCGCGCGGGAAAAAAATCCCCGCGATGCCGCGGAAAACGCCCAATCTACGAACCCGTTAAATTCAGGTGGGTACCCTCCCGCGTATATTATGCATCCTCAAATGACCCTAGGAATCGAGGCCCGCACGCCATACGTGAAGTTAGGTTCCCGGTAAAAATATGTTGGTTCGATTGGACCGTATTTCCTGCGAACAATGCAGGGATTTTATTACAAAGGAATTATATCATATAAATAACCCTATTACAAGAAAATAAAGGGCGCTATCAGGGGAATTCAGGGAAATGTTTAGCGAAGGGTAATGCCGAGTTTTTCCACAAGAGATTTGCGGATCGCGGAATGTATTTCATCCGCCTCGCGGGCGGTAAGGGTCCTTTTCCTGTCCCTGTATTCTATGCGGAAGGAAAGACCGTAACTGCCGGACGGTATCTGCCTGCCGGTATATTTATCAAAAAGCTCGAGGCCCTCCACAAGGTCGCCTCCGGCCCGTCGCACAATAGAGGTAATCTCATTAAACGAGATATCGCTCGAGGCGACCAGCGATATGTCCCTTTTCACGGAGGGGTATTTCGGTATATCCCTGAATCTCTTATCGAAATTGACAAACGGCACAATTGCGTCAAAATTCAATTCGGCGATAAACACGTTTTGTTCGATATCAAAGGCGGCTGCCGCGGCACTCGACAGACAGCCCGCCGTTCCCACGCGTTTTCCGTCATAATATATCTCGGACGAAGCGTCATTTGCGAAAAACGGGACCGGGCGTTCCTTCACGAGAAGGCCCTCGAGCCCAAGCTTCCAGGCAAGCTCCTCGAGTATCCCCTTCAAGTCGAAAAATGTAACATCGTTCTTCTGCCTCTGCCAGTCACGCGAAAAAAGACCGGTGATGGCGACGCATATATTGGTATCTTCGCCGCGTCCCTTCCCCGCGTGTCTCTCATAGACATTGCCTATTTCGAATATCTTCAAATCCTTTACGCCGCGGTTTAAATTATGGTTTAACACGCTCAAAATGCCGGGTATAATGGATGGGCGCATCACCTCCTGCTCCGCGCTCAAGGGGTTTTTAATCGATATTGTCTGAGCAGATTCGTCGAAAACCCCGCGCAAAACCCCTCTGCTGATCAGGCCGTATGTAATGACCTCGTTGAGGCCCAGGGATATAAGGACCTCCGCCGCTTTTTCCTTGGCCTTCCAGGCCATAGGCCTTCGTTCGGGGCTTGGCACCAGTTTAGGCACTGTCATCTTTATGTTTTCGTAACCATATATACGGGCGGCCTCTTCTATCAGGTCATGCTCGTATCTTATGTCCTGCCTAAAGGTGGGCACGGCCACTTTTAAAACGCCCTTTTTCAAGGACGAGACCTTCATGCCGAGAGATGAAAACATCTTTTTTAAGGCCGCCGCGTTTAGTTTAAGATTCAAAACGCGGTTAAGCCGCTCTATATTTAATAATATTTCGCCCGGCGCTTTCGGGATTTTACCGGCCTTCGTAATCGGAGATATTTCTCCGCCGCACAAATCCTTTATTAAAAGCGCGGCCCTTGCGGAGGCGGCAGGCACCATATCAGGGTCAACTCCTCTCTCAAATCTATAACTCGACTCCGATATAAGGGACAGTTTAAAGGAGGTCCTCCTTACGGATACGGGATTAAAATAGGCGCTCTCAAGCAGGATGTTCTTCGTGTCTTCGGTAACCTCTGTATTGGCCGCGCCCATCACGCCACCTATGGCGATGGGCCTTTCGGCATCCACTATAACAATCATTTCCTTGCCAAGTCTTCTCTCGAGGTTGTCTATGGAGACAACCTTTTCCCCGTCGAGGGCGCGCCTTATTATTACGGCATCACCGTTTATTTTGTCGTAATCAAACGCGTGCATGGGCTGACCCGTCTCAAAGAGCACGAAATTCGTGATATCTACCACGTTATTCACGGGCCTCAGGCCCATCGTCTTTATTTTTTCCTTAAGCCACTGGGGCGATTCCGCCACTTTTACGCCGCTGATAAGCCTGGCGGTATAGAGCGGACAGAGATCCGCCGCCTTTATATCCACCTTAATCGCCGGCGCGGCCGCGTTCTCGCGCCTGTCCGCCTTAAGAGGAGGCATCTCTACGGCCTCACCCGTCAGGGCCGACAATTCGCGGGCCATTCCTATATAACTAAGGCAGTCGCTTCTATTAGGAGTTATCTCTATCTCCATAATAGAATCCCCGCCGGACTTTTCGATGGCCTTCACCTCGCTGCCGCTTTTAGTAAACAGCTCCGAGACGCTTTCCGGGGACTTGTCTATTTTTATATATTCCTTTAACCAGTTATAACTGATTTTCATTGCGGACTTCTTTGGTTTTCTCGATCCCGTAGAGTGTATTATTCTAACTTTATAATGATTTAACCCCGCATAAAAAAAGTACAACCTCCGGGGTTGTACTTTTTAAAATTGGCGGAGGAAGCGAAGGTCGTTTTCGTAAAAAATCCTGATATCGCTTATGCCCCACTTAAGCATGGCGATGCGCTCCACACCCATGCCAAAGGCGAAGCCGGACCACTTATCCGGCGGATATCCTACCGCCTCGAAGACCTTCGGATTCACCATACCCGCGCCGAGTATCTCAAGCCACCCTTTTTTCCCGCACACCCTGCATCCCTTGCCGCCGCAAATTATGCAGGAGACATCCACCTCCGCGCTGGGCTCCGTAAAAGGAAAATAATGGGGCCGGAATCGCGTCTTTGTCCTGGCGCCGAAGATCGCCTTGCAGAGAGCGTCCAGTATGCCCTTTAAGTCGGAAAACTTTATATCCTCATCCACCATAAGACCTTCGACCTGATGAAACATAAAAGAATGCGACGCGTCCGTGGCGTCGGGCCTATACACCTTGCCCGGCATTAGGACCTGAAGAGGTGGTTTTTCCTTCTCCATAATCCTTATCTGTACGGTGGAGGTCTGGCTTCTCAATAATATCCTATTGGCGTGTTTATCCTTCGGATGCCGCTCCTCGGGCAGGTCGAGAAAAAACGTATGGAATGTCTCTCTGGAGGGATGGTCATTGGGTATATTTAGCGCGGTGAAATTATAATATTCCGTCTCTACCTCCGGCCCTTCCGCGATTCTGAAGCCGAAGCCCAGGCATATATCGCATATCTCCTCTATCATCTGGCTGATAGGATGCCGCGAGCCGACCTCATATCTTGAGCCGGGCAAAGACCTATCAAGCATCCTGCCGCGCGACGCGCCTCCGGCGGCGGGCGCCTTTTGATGGCCCGGGCGGCCCGGCGAGGCCGTCTTTACCTTATCTTCGATTATCCTCTTTAAATCATTTATCCTTTTGCCTGCCTCTGCCCTCTCCGAGGCGGGAACATCCTTGATCGACTTGATGATATCCGTAAGGACGCCTTTTCTTCCTATGTACTTTACGCGCAGCGCCTCCAATTCCCCGGCGGAAAGCTCAGCGTCAAAGGCCTGTTTTACATCCTTCTCGATCTGGTCTAATTTTTCTTTCATCAGTGCTTTTTCTTCAGCTTTTCGATTTTATCGTTCGGGCCTATTACGACAAGGACGTCTTTGTCCCTTATTATCTCCGATGCCTTCGGAGTAACCTCTATCTTTTCCTCAACCTCGGGCTCGCCCTTGGCGGAAATGGCCTTCACCTTCCTTTTAAGGGCTATGACATTTATGCCGTGCTTGGCCCTTATATCAAGTTCTCTAAGCGATTTACCCACAAATTCGGCGGGCGAGACGATTTCCACGATGCTCGAGTCGCCGGAAAGGTCTATATGGTCGAGCACCTGCGGAGTAACGAGCGCGTTGGCCACCCTCTGCCCCATATCCCTCTCCGGCATAACGATGCGCGTCGCCCCTATCTTCTCCAGGACCTTTTTGTGGTCCTCGGTAACCGCCTTTGCCACGATCTCCTTCACGCCCATCTCTTTAAGCATCAGTGTAATCAGGATGCTCGCCTCCAGGTCGCCTATAGCCACCACCGCCACATCCACGTTTTTGATGCCGAGCGCCTTCAGCGTCTTATCGTCCTTGGCGTCCACGCAGACCGCCTGGCTTATTACCTCCGACATCTCCTGCACCACCTGCTCCCTGCGGTCCACTCCCACTACTTCCTTGCCTTTCTCGCTGAGGGTCCTCGCAACGCTGGATCCGAACCTGCCCAGTCCTATCACGGCGAATTGTCTCATCTTGTAACCTCCTTCGTATAACTTTACACTTTGAACGTCGTTCAAAGTGTAAAGTTAAGGGTTTGCGGCTACCCTACCATAACTTTTTCCTCGGGATAGGCATAATCGAGCTTCTCTTCTTTCAGCGCAATCGCAAGCGCCAGCGTAAGAGGCCCTATCCTGCCGACGAACATAGTTATTATTATGATTATCTTGCCGATAGTCGAAAGATGGGGCGTTATGCCGGTGGTCAGTCCCACCGTACCGAATGCCGAGGTAACCTCGAAAAACGACCTGATCATTATATTCTCGGAGCCGAGATTCCCTTTTTCAACGGCCGCGAAAAGAACCGCGGCCAGAAATATCCAGGCCAGGGCCAGGATAAATATCAAAAGCGCCCTGCGCACAATAGACCGGGGTACGGTCTTGCCAAACATAAAAACCTTGTCGCGGTTCTTGCCCATAGTCACGGCCGTGGCCGCTACAATCGCGAATGTGCATGTCTTGATGCCGCCGCCGGTGGACCCCGGAGATGCACCTATAAACATAAGCAGGGCCAGCACCATCAAGGTCGGCGGCGCGAATCTCGAGATAGGCAGGGTATTGAAACCGGCTGTCCTGGCCGTCACCGACTGAAATACCGAGCCCATCACCTTATCCCTGACGGGCATCCCGGCCAGCGCGTTGCCGTTCTCAAGACCCAAAATAGCAAGGGCCCCGCCGATTATCAAAACCGCCGATACGATAAGCACTATTTTCGACTGCAGGCCAAACCTGGGCCTTTTGTATTCCCTGATCGAAAATACGCCCTTCAACAAATCCAATATCACGATAAACCCCGCGCCCCCCAGAAAAATGAGGAATATCATTATAAGATTTATATAAATGTCCGAACCGAAACCCGTAAAGCTGTCGGAAAAAAGGGAGAATCCGGCGTTACAGAATGCCGAAACCGCGTGAAAGACGGATCTCGTTATCTTTTCATGAAGCGGCCAGCTTTGAGTGCAGTCCCATCTTAAAAATAAAAGCGCGGCGCCGGCCAATTCCGCGATTATCGTAAGGCCTACTATATATTTTATGAGTCCTTTTGTGCCGTAAACCCGGTCGTGGTCAAGCGCGCTGTGTATTACGAGGTTATCCTTCAACGTGAGCTTCCTGCCTAAAAGCACGGCGAAGAACGTGGACAACGTCATTATGCCGAGGCCCCCCGCCTGGAAAAGGATAAATATGACCGCCTGACCGAACGGGCTCCAATCCCCGGGTGTGTCGCGGACTATAAGGCCGGTAACGCATGTCGCGCTCGTGGCGGTAAAGATCCTGTCTATCAGGCCTACCCCGCCGTCGACGGCGGAGGCCGCGGGCAAACTCAAAAGCAGGGTCCCGACGGCAATGGCCGTAAGAAAACTCAATGCCACTACCTGCGGCGGCTTTAGCCTCATTTTTTCCTCTCCGTACCTTTTTTGGACGCCTCGACCAATTTACCGAATCCCGGCTTGTCGTTGAGCGCGATATCGGCGAGGACCTTTCTGTTCAGCGCTATCTTCGCCTTCGCCAGTCCGTTAATAAACCGGCTGTAAGAAATGCCGTTTTCCCTGCAGGCGGCGTTGATCCTGGTTATCCAAAGCGCCCTGAAGCTCCTCTTTTTCGCCTTTCTATCCCTGTAGGCGTATGTCAGGCCCTTGGCGACGGACTCCTTGGCGGTCCTGTATAACCTGCCCCGCGCGCCATACTGGCCTCTTGCCTTTTTTAATACCTTCTTCCTTCTTCTCCTGGAAACCACCGCGTGTTTTACTCGTGCCATTTCTCCTCCGTTTTATGATAAAGCGTTTGAAGCGCCGACGGCTTCACGCCGCGTCCGCGCCCGCTTTCCGGCTACCCATAAGGCAGCTGTCTTTTAATATTTCTCAAAAAACTCTTTGATACAAGGGTGCTGCGCCTCAAGCGCCTTTTTCTGTTTCTCGCCTTTTTAGTCAATATGTGGCTCTTGCCGGCCTGCATCCTTTTCGCCTTGCCTCTTTTGGTGATCTTAAACCGCTTGGCTACGGCTTTTCTTGTTTTTAGTTTAGGCATTCCTGTCTCCTATTCCCGGCCCATCATGGCCTATTCGTATTATTTCGGCGCCATCACCATAACCATGAACCTGCCCTCAAGCAAGGGGGGCCTTTCAGTCACGGCGATTTCGCTCAAGTCCTTCATGACCCTTTCCATCAGCCTCCTGCCTATATCCACGTGCGCCATCTGCCTGCCGCGGAACATCAGCGTTATCTTTGTCCTGTCACCTCTGTCCAGAAACCGCTTCAGGTGCCGGAGCTTGGTCTGATAGTCATGTTCCTCTATATTGGGTTTTAGTTTTATTTCCTTAATATGGACGATCCTCTGCTTTTTCCGCGCAAGCCGCTCCTTCTTCTCCTGCTCATACTTGTACTTGGAGAAATCCATTATCCTACAGACGGGCGGATTGGCTTTTGGGGCGACCTCCACCAGGTCAAGCCCCTGCTCCTTCGCCATCTTCAGCCCTTCGGCGCAGGAGATGACCCCGAGCTGCTGGCCGTCATCGCTTATGACCCTTATTTCCCTCGCGCGGATCCTTTCGTTAATCCTGATTCTCGGCTGAATAAAAATCACCCCCTTCTTTGTGTATCGTTCGTTCGCATATCGTATTGCGTCGTGCGTATTGAGTAAAAATCCCTATTTTTATCTTTCTCTTCTTTTTTTGCGCGCTTAAGGAACGCCTCCGCTTTCATCCCGCCGATATTGCCCCCTTTTTTGGACCTCACGGAAACCGAGCCCGATTTTTCCTCTTTTTCCCCGACAACCAGCATATAGGGGGTCTTCTCCATCTCCGCGGTCCTGATTTTTTTCTGCATCTTTTCCTCGCGCAGATCAAGCTTGACCCTGAAGCCCTCTTCCAAGAGCCGCCTTTTGACCGCCTCGGCATACGCGTTCTGGGCGCTTGAGATGGGGATAACGGCCATCTGGACCGGAGAAAGCCATAACGGAAACTCGCCGGCGTAATGCTCTATAAGGGTGCCTATGAAGCGCTCTATACTGCCGAGTATCACCCTGTGCAGCATTACGGGTCTGTATTCCCTGCCGTCCTTTCCTATATATTTAAGGCCGAACCTCTCCGGCAGGGCGAAATCGCACTGTATGGTGGCGCACTGCCACGGACGCTTCAAGGCGTCTTTTATCTTTATGTCGATCTTGGGCCCGTAAAAAGCGCCTTCTCCCTCGTTTACGCCGAATTTCAGGCCCTTGCGTCTCAATGAATTCGTCAGCGCCTGCTCCGCCTCTTCCCAACCCTTTATATCGCCGATGAACTTAGCCGGACGGGTACTTAATTCCACCTCGAAGTCGCCGAATCCAAACACCTCCATTATGTCTTTCACGAAATCTATGACGCCCATTATCTCCTCTTCCGCCTGCTCCTTAAGGCAGAAGATGTGCGCGTCGTCCTGGGTAAAGCCCCTCACCCTTAAAAGGCCGTGAAGGACGCCTGATTTTTCGTGCCTGTAGACGTCGCCGAGCTCAAAATACCGTATCGGAAGGTCCCTGTAGCTGCGGACATCCGCTTTATACGCTATCATATGGCCGGGGCAATTCATCGGTTTTATCGCGAACTCGGCGCCTTCTATTTTGAATATGTACATATTGTCTTTGTAATAATCATAGTGGCCCGACTGCACCCATATGTCGCTTTTAAGGATATGCGGGGTCCTTATCAGTTCATAACCGCGCCGGAGGTGCTCTTTCTTTATAAAGTCCTCTATCACGCTTCTCAGCATCGCGCCTTTGGGGTAATACAAAACCAGGCCGGCGCCGATATCGTCCCTCATAGTAAAAAGCTTGAGCTGCCTGCCGAGTTTTCGGTGGTCGCGCTTTTTAGATTCCTCGACCAGTTTCAAATAGGCGTCCAGCTCTTTTTTGGTCCCGAACGCCGTGCCGTAAATCCTCCTCAGCATAGGGTTGTTCTCATTGCCGCGCCAGTATGCGCCGGCTATGGAGAGGAGCTTGAACGCCTTCACCTCGCCGGTGGAGTCCATATGGGGCCCCTTGCAGAGGTCTATAAAACTCCCGTGGCGGTATACGGATACCTTGTCGTCTTTAATGCCTTTTATGAGCTCCACTTTATATCGTTCGCCCATTTTCTCAAAAAGCTCAAGCGCCTCTTTCTTGTCCATCATTTCCCGCGTGAACTTCTCGTTTTTCGCGACTATCTCGCGCATCTTTTTCTCTATGCGCGCGAGGTCTTCGGGCACAAACGGCTCCTCGCGGTCAAAGTCGTAGTAAAAGCCGTCCTCGATCGCCGGGCCTATGCCGAGCTTAACACCCGGGAAAATCTGCCGGACCGCGTCTGCCATTATATGCGCCGCGCTATGTCTTAGTCTTTCAAGATCCATATGTCATTCCTCTTCATTCGTAGGCTACTTGGTGGGCGAGGAGGGAGTCGAACCCTCACGGCCCTAAGGGCCAATGGATTTTAAGTCCATCGTGTATGCCATTCCACCACTCGCCCGATACCCCGTAAAAATGGTGGGCGGTACTGGACTCGAACCAGTGACCTTTTGCATGTCAAGCAAACGCGCTAACCAACTGCGCCAACCGCCCGTAAAAATATCCCTTCCGTTCGCCCCGCCTCGTAGTCGGGTATAGAGCTTTCAGCTTTCAGCACAAGGCGGTAATAAGGCCTGTAACCCCATCACTCGCTAACCAACTAACCACTAACTTGACACTTTGAACGTCGTCTAAAGTGTCAAGTTATTTTTTGGTCATCAGATAAAACGCTAAATGGAGGCGGCGAGCGGAATCGAACCGCTGTATAAGAGTTTTGCAGACTCCTGCCTTACCGCTTGGCTACGCCGCCGCGATAAAAATTCCTTCCGAAAAATGACCCGTCGAGAAAAAGGGCACTTAAGATTTTATTATACCTCATCTTAAGTGCCCCTTTATCCAGCATTAATTCTTTGTCATTAGTTTAGTGTGCCTATAAAAACGAATGGCTCTTAATTAGCCAGGCCTGACCAGCTTTCTATCTCTGCGCCTACGCCGGACGGCAGGACACCATCCGCGCCGGCCGTTATCCACTTGACTTGCCCGCCCACAAACAGGACGTTTACGCCGTCATCTTGATGGTTACTGTCGGTAGAATCACCGTCACTGACATCGTCATCAGAGACAATAGCGGTATCAGAAGTGCTCACCTCTGTCAGGCCGCCGTCATACGCGTAACTGCAATTTGCGGCAGTAATAGGATCTGCCGGTGTAACAGTGCCATCGCTCGGGCACTTGAACACGCCGAGGGCGTCTACATAGGTGTCATACAACGCATCAAGACCGGCGGCTCCTTCGGTCGTCGGAAATTTCTCATCATTATCCGAGGCATAAAGATGCAGGCCTATGCCCAACTGCCTTAAATTGCTCGCGCATCCGGTGCGCCTTGCCTTCTCCCGCGCCTTCTGGACGGCCGGCGTCAGAAACGCCGCTAATATCCCTATAATGGCTATGACGACAAGAAGCTCGATAAGCGTAAAACCCATTCCCTTTGTCTTTCTAAAAAAAGACATGCCTTCCTCCTTTGTTATATTATATCCAAAATATCGTAATCCAAGTTTACCATAGGCATATAGGTTTGTCAAGGGCCGAGGCGGGCTTCTATTAAATCTATAAAAAGCCGGGCTATTTTTTGTTTTGATGCCTTTTTAATACGCGTTATACCGCCTCTTCTCTCGATGATAGAGACGTCTTTTTCGCCCCGGCCAAACGGATTACTCCCTTTCGACGCCTTGTTGACGGCTATAAAATCGAGGTTCTTCGAACGAAGCTTTTTGCCCGCGTTTTTTAACGGATTTTCGGTCTCAAGGGAATAGCCGACGAGGATACGGCCGCCTTTTCTCCTCCCAAGCCCGGCGAGTATATCGGGATTTCTCTTTAATTCAAGCTGCCGGTTCCGCGAGCGGTGTTTCTTTAGTTTTTTTTTGGAAAATACCGCCGGGCGAAAATCCGATACGGCGGCGGCCATTATGAGGCAATCGGCCGATTTGAAAAACCTAAAGACCTCCCTTTTCATGTCGAGGGCTGTCACAACCGGTATAAACCGCACGCCTTCGGGCGGGTTAAGGGGCGACGGCCCGCTTACAAGTATGACCCTGTGGCCTTTTCTTTTGGCCGCCTTCGCGAGCTCATAGCCCATACTGCCCGTGGAATAATTGGAAATGTATCGGACGGGATCTATGGGCTCTATCGTCGGCCCGGCGGTTATAAGAAAGCGTTTTCCTTTTAATGGACACATGAGTCAGGGTTCAAGGTTCAGGGTTCAGTAAGGCATTAACAAAGCATTGATCTGATGACGTAGCGCAAAAAAGGGGACAGGCTACTTTTTCCGCTAGAGCGCAAAAAAGGGGACAGGCTACTTTTTCCGCTAGAACAAGGCTAGAAAAAGTAGCCTGTCCCCTTTTTTATCTTAACAGCTTGCGGGCGGCGAGGACAATGTCCTTTACCTCCGAGATGTGTCCCACACCCTTATATCCGCACGCCAGGCGGCCTCTCGCGGGGCCGATAAAGCTGCAGCCGAAACTTTTTAACTTCGCGATGTTCTCCCGAGTGGCCTTGTGGTTATACATCCTGTCGTTCATCGCCGGGGCGATAAGCACCTTCGCCCTGCTGGCCAAAACGAGCGCGCTTAAGACACAATCCGCCCGCCCGCAGGCCAATTTCGAAATCATATCGGCAGTAGCCGGAGCGATAACTATAAGATCCGCCCACTCGCCGAGCGAGGTATGAAGGATTTCCCACTCATCCGGCGGCTCAAACATATCCGTGACCACCCTGCCCCCGGAGAGCGCCTGCAGAGTAAGCGGGGTTATGAAACGCGCGGCGTCCGGGGACATCACTACCCTGACCTCGTGCCCGGATCTCCTAAAGGCGTTTATTATATCGCAGCTTTTATAAGCCGCTATGCTCGCGGTGACGCCGAGGATTATCTTTTTACCGGCCATTTTATTTCTTGCCCGCTTTTTCCCTATACTCTATCTTGCCTTCTCTTATCTCCTCCAGCGCGACGGTGGATATCTTTAACCTCGGGTTCACATCCACAAGCCGGCGGCCGCCGTTATTCAATTCTCCGGCCCGCTGAGACGCGAGTATGACAAGCTTATACCTGCTCTCTATCTTTTCCAGCAGATCTTCCATCGGTATATATGACATATCTCTTTCTTCGACCATTACCGGTTCCTGTTCCTTTCGGCGGCGACTATCCTCGCCAGTTTTTCCGCCGCCCTTGCGAGATTATCGTTGATGACGCAATAATCGTATCGGGGCGCGTAGGCAAGTTCCCGGCGCGCGACCTTGATCCTTTTCGATATCTCGGAGCTGTTGTCGGTTTTTCTCTGTTTTAATCTTTTTTTCAAATCGGCGACGGAGGGCGGCAGTATAAAGATAAAGACGCCGCCGGGGCGGGCCTTCTTTACCTTCATCGCCCCCTTAACGTCTATGGCAAGCAGGACATCCCTGCCCCGCTCGAGAAACCCCCGAACCCTTTTTTTAGGCGTGCCATAATAATACCCGAAATTCCTGGCCCACTCAAGAAAGCCGCCCGCGGTCTTTTCTTTATCAAAACGGGCCTTGCTTACGAATATATAATCCCTGCCGTTTGTCTCGCCTTTTCGCGGCGGCCTCGTCGTATATGAGACGGAACGCGCCATACCGGGCGTCCTTTTAAGCAGTCGACGGCACAGAGTCGTCTTGCCGCATCCGCTCGGCGCCGAGATTATAAAAAGTTTTCCCTTCCTCCCGCTCATCTTCGACTCTGGCTCGCGACCCCGCGTATTTCCCCCCAGGTACATAACCCCACCTCGTAAGTGGGTATAGAGCTGCGCAAAACTAAAGTGTCATAGTGTCAAAGATAGAACCCGCTAACCGGCTAACCAACAACCCCTTATTCTATGTTCCTCGCCTGTTCCCGTATCTTTTCTATTTCGCCTTTGACTTTTATGATATGGGTGGAGATGCTGAAATCGCCCGACTTCGCCCCGATGGTGTTCGCCTCTCTCATAAGCTCCTGGGCCATAAAATCCAGTATCTTGCCCTTTTCCCCGCCGGAGGCAATCGCGCCCTCAAAGCCGACGATGTGGCTTTTGAGGCGCGTTATCTCCTCGGTGATGTCGCAATTCTTCGCATATATAGCCACTTCCTGCGCCAGGCGGGCCTTGTCTATCGCGACACCGCCGGAGAGTTCCTTTATCCTTCTGGAAAATTCCCTCTTATAATGCTTGAGACTAGCGCTTGACCTCTTGCTTATGGCGGATATATGTTTGGCTATCTTTTTTATTCTGAAGAGCATATCCTTCGCGAGACGGCGGCCCTCGCCGACCCTCGAGGCGTCGAGAGACCTAAGCGCCCGATCCAGCGCTTTTTTCAGGCCTAGCCACATCTTGTCCACGTCTTTAGGGGTATCGTCGCAATTAAGGATGCCCGGAAGGGATATTATATCGCTTACCCTGATCTCCCCCTTCAGCCCCTCCGCCTTTTGAAAACCCCTTATCTCGCTCAATAAAAAAGAGGCCAGTTTCCTGTCCACGGTAACCCGTTTTTCCTTTTTCGCGGCATGGGTGTAGGTAATAGAAAGGTTGAGCCTGCCCCGTTTGACCTTTTTGCGCGTATATTCGCGCACCCTGTCCTCAAAAACGGCAAGCCCCTCGGGGAGCCTTGAGTTGAGGTCGAAAAATTTGTTGTTGAGACCCTTTATCTCTACCTTAAGCGTCCCAAACCTGCCGGCGGATTCCCCGCGGCCGTAACCGGTCATACTTTTTATCATTATACCCAGATTTTCTTTTTAAAAGACGTTATTTTTATTTCTTTGGCGGGATAAATATCCATTAGTATCTCGTCGGGATCGAACCAGAGCTTGATCTCCCTCTCCGCCTCCTCATAACTGGCGGATGTGTGTATGACGTTCTCGTAAACGCCCTTTGTGGTGATCCTGCCGTATGCCCCCCGTATCGAGACGGGATCCGCCTCTTCCGGATTTGTGGAGCCGCATATGCCCCTTACCTTCGCGATGGCCCCCTCCCCGTAATACACCATGGCCATAACCTTGCGCTTATGGTACTCGCCCATTATATATTTAATAAGCTCGGGGTAAAAGGATTCGTCCTTCAGGTGGCAATAATGCCGCTCGGCGAGTTCCCGTGAGACCTTTACGATTTTCGCCGCCACAATATCAAGTTTGGTCTCGGAAAGCCGCGTCAGGACATTTCCCGTAAGGGATTTTTTGAGGCCGTCCGGTTTTATCAGTACCAGCGTCTGTTCCGCCCGGCGCCTGTTCGTTTTTTGGTCCATTTTTACCTTTTGTCCGCGATGCGGTTGAAGTTTAATTATACCAACACGGGGGTTTTTCGTCAACAAATTTATCCGCCTTCGCCCAACCCCTTGATAAGGCCGTATATGCGCTCCAGGTCTTCAAGCGAATAATAGTCAATCTGTATAGCGCCTCTTTTTTTGCCGTGTTTTATATTGACCCGTGTCCCAAGCGCCCTTTGAAGCTCCTCCTCAAAAAACATAACCTTATGATCCCTCATCCTGCCGGGCGACTCGGCCCTTGAGACGGCGGATTTTTTTCTCGATACTATATGCTCCGTCTCCCTGACGGAAAGGCCGCGCCGCACAACGCTATTGGCAAGTTTTAAAATGGTGTGTTCGCCGGCAAGCGCGAGAAGGGCCCGCGCGTGGCCCATCGTAAGCTCGGCGCCGACAACAAGTTCCTGCACCCTTTTCGGAAGGCCCAACAGGCGTATGGTGTTGGATATAGTCGCCCTCTCCTTGCCCACGGCCTTGGCCACATCCTCGTGCGTGAACCCAAACTCGTCGATCAGGCGCTGAAAGGCCTTCGCCTCCTCCATCGGATTCAGCTCTTCTCTCTGTATATTCTCGATAAGGGAAAGCTGGAGAGCGTCTATATCGCTCACATCCCTGACGATAACCGGTATCTCGCGCATGCCCAGCGCCTTAGCGGCCCTGAGCCGCCTTTCCCCCGCGATAACCTCATACCCGTCTTCCTTCGCCCGCACTAAAATCGGCTGCAGCACGCCCTTTTCTTTTATCGATGAAATCAGTTCGTCGAGTTTTTTTCTGTCAAAATTTTCCCTCGGCTGCAAGGGATTACGGTTTATCCGTTCCGACCTTACGTAAGAAACTGTCTCTTCCCTATCGCCTTCGCCCTGCGGGATAAGCGCGCTCAATCCTTTGCCTAACACCTTCTTTGACATACTTGTTCTCCTTTTTTGTCCTGCGTCCGACTCTGATTCCGTCGTGCGCAAAAAACCCACTCACCGGCCAACCATTAACTTGACACTTTAGACGTCGTCTAAAGTGTCAAGTTAATTAGAAATGTTTTGTTCGCTAATATCGCTAACTTCTCTTTTTTCAGTTAGTTGCGGCAATTCTTTTCCCAAAATCTCGGCCGCCAGTTTTTGATACATCTGCGCGCCTATCGAGGCCATATCGTAAAGCGCTATGGGCTTGCCGAAACTGGGCGCCTCTGTAAGTTTTATATTCCTTGGGATAACCGTTTCGTACACCTTGTCTTTAAAATAATTCCGCGCCTCTTCGATGACCTCGCTCGTCAATTTTGTCCTGTAGTCGGCCATCGTTAAAAGCACCCCTTCTATTTGCAGGGATGGATTTAGGTTTTTACGGACAAGGTCCAGGGTCTTCGTAAGCTGGCCCAGGCCTTCAAGCGCGTAATACTCGCATTGGATAGGTATCAATACGGAATGCGATGCTGTCAGCGCGTTCACCGTAAGCAGACCCAGCGAAGGCGGCGAATCTATAATGATAAAATCGAACCCGTCCTTTATCGGCTCCAGGGCATTTCTAAGTTTGAACTCCCTGCCGATAGCGCCGACCAATTCGACTTCCGCGCCGGTCAAATTTAAATTGGATGGGATGATAGATAGCTTGTCTATTTCTGTTGGCATTATGAGAGAATCTATTTGAACCTTGCCTAAAAGGGCGTTATAGATGGTCTGCTCGACTGTGTTCTTATCTATTCCAACTCCGCTTGTAGCATTACCTTGCGGATCAAGGTCCATTAATAAGGTCTTCTGGCCCGCAATAGCGAAAAAGGCGGACAGGTTGACAGCGGTTGTTGTCTTCCCTACTCCGCCTTTTTGATTACAAACGGTTATTATTTTCGTCATATCCTAATTCGTCAACTAGTTAGTCGTCAGTCATCGGTCTTCAGTCGTCAGCTCAAGGCCTTGCTAACACCTGTACCCTGTCCCCTGAATATGTTCCACGGGGAACATTTCTTTTAACTTAAAACAAATATACCTGAATCGTTAAATTCTGTCAAGGGCGAGATGTAAAGATATTACTTTTTAAGCGTAACCTTCACTTTTGCCATTTTATTGCCATTCATGCCAAACAGGCCTTTATGCTCCTCGGACAAGATCTTTATATGGACCTTATCTTTGGCCACTCTCAGTTTCTTTAAGGCAAGCGCTATGGCCTCTTTTGTTGTTTTTCCTTCTGCCTCTATAGTTTTCGTCGTCATATATATGTCCCTTTTTTGTAATTTAAGCACGCATTATAGCACGCTGCTCGAACATTGTCAAGATTGTATTGGTAAGCCAATACAACACAAGCCCGGAAGGAAAATTATACATAATGAACAAAAATAATACGGGCATTATTATCATCATCTGCTGTTGCTGCTTCGCCTGAGCGCTGTCCCCCGATGCCTTGCGCGTAGAGATCTGCTGTTGGATAACCATAGCCCCTGACATTAGAATAGGAAGTATATTAACACTGCCGCCTATTAGCGGCAGGCCAAAAGGCAGTGAAACCGCGTCAGGCATGGACAGATCTTTTATCCACAAAAATCCCGCTCCCCTCAAATCCAAAGAGCGCATTAACGCCTGGTATAAAGCGATAAAAATAGGCATCTGCAGAAGCATGGGCAGACACCCACCCATCGGGTTAACATTATACTTTTTATATAGCTCCATCATTTCTTTGTTCAATTTTTGAGGATTGTCTTTATGCTCGTTTCTTAGCCGCTCCATATGGGGTTGAAGTTCCTGGATCTTCTTCATGGATTTATAGCTTTTTCGCGATAATGGGAACAGAACGAGATTCACGCAGATAGATAAAAGTATAATGGCCACTCCCCAATTTTTGAAGACGCGATAAAATAATCTCGAGGCCGCCAAAAGCATTTTGCTTATGCCGCCAAAAAACCCATAGCTTACGGATGAACCCAGCGTGTACGGCCGCATCAAGTCCGTATTGGACGGCCCGGCGTATAATAAAAAATTGTGAGATACCGAAGACCCGGGATTAATATTAAATTTATCTATCTCCAATTGTGACAGTAGGTTGTCATTATCAATTTGCTTTAAAAGCGCCCCTTTTGTCGGCGCGGATGTCTTAGTTATAAGAGAAAAATATTTATTCTGCAGCCCGGTATAATTTACTGTGCCTTCCACAAAATGCCCTGCCCCCTTTTTGCCGTTGGAGCGCATCGCCTTACCGGATACCTCCGAGACGATCTGCGTATAACGCCTGTCAAGCTTTGAGGCGATTTCAATATTGGAAGCGGCTATGATGGAATACCGGCGCTGAAACGCCCGCGCGGATTTGTTGGTAATATAAAGTTCCAGGTCTATGTGATATGAGGAAGGATAAAAAATATATTTCTTGCTTACCGCGAGGCCGTCATCAAAGACCGCGTTAAATACGACCTCGGAGGCCCGTTCCTTTACGCTATAACGCGCCCGCGGCAGGCCGCCGCCGATGCCGCTGATATTAAATATCCCCTCCTCCGGATCCTCGGTGTGCGTGAGTTTAAACGCCTCGCCCGTGCCCGGCTGGGCGTATTCTTTTAGAACTATGCTTTTTATGCAACCCCCGTCGTTGCTTAAGGTTACGATATACTTATCCGTCTCTACTACCGGTTCTCTTAGAGGTATCTTCGGGGTCTTTTTTATTTCTTCCTCCGCGGGTTTGGGTTTTTCCCGCGCGCCCTCTAACTCTAAATATAAATCATCGGTGATCGGCGTATCCGCCCTTTCGGAACGGGTCTCCTGAACCGACGCGGTCTCGGCGTCCGGATAATAGTTAGACATATACGCCTGATAACTAAATATCACCAGCGCCGATAGGATCAATGCTATAATTGTCTTCTTTTCCATTTCCCTCACCTGTTCATCAGCCATCAGCTCAAGACCTTGTCAGCTTTCAGCCTGCAGCTATCAGCTGTCAGCACAAGGCGGTGATAAGGCCTGTAACCCGCTAACCGGCTAACCGGCTAACTTGACAGTTTGAAAGTATTTTGGGGACGGTTCTCGCCGCAAAGCTAGACCTGTCCACCTTCGGAAGCGGCTGACTGACAACCCCCGGGGATGCACGCTGTTACAAATCGGGCAACCCCGGGGGTTGTGTGCACAACCCTGAACCCTGTACCCTGTACCCTGAACCCTGTACCCTGAACCCTGTCCCCTG
>Ga0272441_10006431_pt1 | contig 19697 bp, 18 predicted proteins | sample SSMProp6N_FD_193582 | JGI IMG/M metagenome (GOLD analysis project Ga0272441, IMG submission 193582) | Marine sediment archaeal communities from Little Sippewissett salt marsh, Falmouth, MA, United States - SSM-Prop-6N | ecosystem: Environmental > Aquatic > Marine > Wetlands > Sediment ... | reverse complement strand
AGTTGTAAATATCAAATGAAAAGTACACCATATTTCAATCGAAAAGTGCACCACTTTATCTAAAAAAATAAATCAACTTAAGTCCTATTTCCCTCCTTTCCCAGTTGACGATTATTTTTGTTTTGCCAGCCATTCCCTGGTCTCCTTCAAGCGGTAAGAACTGCCATTCATATTCAGGATATAGGATTTATGAGTCAGCCGGTCGATCATGGCGGCTGTCATCACCGAATCTGAAAAAATTTCATCCCATCTCTCGAAGGAGAGATTAGTGGTAATGATGGTAGATTTTCTACCCGCCCGCAGAGAGAGATGGGTAAAGAGCAGTTCTGATCCCTCCTTGTCAAAGGAGATATATCCCAGCTCATCGGCTATCACCAGATCATACTTTTCAAAGATAGACTCCAGTCTAATTAAAGTCCTTTCTGAGCGGGATTCTTTTAATCGATTCACCAGTAAGGGCACGGTAGCAAACATGACTTTGTATCCGGCCATACAGGCTTTGATGAAGGGATACAAGGTGCTCTTTACCCCGGTATCAGAAATGCTACATAACTTAAATGCTTCAAAAGCAGATAATACTTATTACCAGAAGGTAGATTACTACCTAAAACCGGATCTTTTGATCCTGGATGAACTGGGGTTAAAAGGCTGCTCGGATACAGTGCTGATGACTTCTTTGAAATCATCTCCAAAAGATATGAAAAAGGCTCGGTGATCATTACTACCAATAAAACCTTTGAACAATGGGGAGATATCTTTACTGATAATATCCTGGCTTCTGCCATACTGGATCGTGTGGTGCATTATTCTATTATAGTCAAGATTAATGGACCCAGCTTCCGGGTTATAAATCTAAAAGCAAGGAGGATGTGAAGTTTAATTTTTTGTTTTTAAACTATGGAAAAAAGTCCGGCGATTGTTCTGGAATTTTGCTTGACTTTGAGGTTATGACTTTGTTTGGGATTGACGATATAGGCCTTCATATGGTGTTGGGCACAGAATTCCCTCAGGTGATCTGAATAGATCCCGATGGCCTCAAAGATGAGACCTAGATTTTCAAAGGACTTAAAGTGTTTTTTCAGATAACGGTAGAAGGGTTTTAAACCTTCCTGGTTTTCAAATTCCAGGCTGGATTGACCATCATAGACAGACAGGGCTTTCTTTGACACATCGATTCCGATATAATACATGGTAGAAACCTCCTGATTATTTTAGGAGAGTTTGTGTGGGTCGCCCTTCTGTAACTTCTACTTGTGGCAACCCAAGCTGAAAGGTTTCCCCTTTCGCTTCTGATACTGTCCAAGATTGTAAGAAGGGCGGTCCAACTATATTTCGAGCTCATCAGAATCTGATAGCTCCTGTATATTAGTTGACCTATCCTACTGCAAACTCTTCCAGTATCATGATAACATAATCTAGTAATTTAGTAGATATTGGTATAGCACAAGTTATATAGGGGAAAAAGAAAATTATTGATTGTTTATATTTTTATCATAAACCAAATTTGTCTCACTTCGTTATTTATATAGAACTTAAATAGCAAAAAAAATATAAAAAAGAAGGAATTTCAAAATTTATAGGGTAATTCCAATATAAGTATTTAAATATAATAAAATTTATCAAGGTTGAAAAAAGCAAACTATTCCAAAGGGTAGGGAGCAAAGTTATGGGTCTAAGGCATTTTAGCTCGCTTCTATGTCTTTTTTATTGCTATGATTACCAAACTGCCAACTTCTAGCAAAGAGTTGGTAGTTTTTTTAGTAATAAAGTCAATTTTGAAGTCAAATTAATAAAATGCTAAAGTTAAATAAGATTAAATATCGGGAACAATCGATAATATAAAAAATATATGATGTTTTTTACAAAAATAATGAGGGATGAAAATGAAAAAAATGAAGATATTTTTATTTTTTATACTTCTTTTACTTTTAATTTATAGTGTCAATGTTTTTGTTCCGGGTGAAACGAATTTTAACCTATATACCTACAATTCTGCTGCCGGGCAATTACTACGTATTGATCCGCATACCGGACAGGCAGTGGTCTTTCATCAATTTGGTCAAGATACTTCTTTTGCTGATTTATCCTGTTTTTCAAATTCTGGTTCCCTGATAGCTATTGGTCATTTCGCACCTGAGAATCAACTTTACCGAATAAATCTTTTAAGGGGAGAGATTAACCTGATTGGCGATACCGGTTTAAATTTCATAGAAGGTGTGGAATATATCCCTTCAACCGGACAATTATTCGCGGGTGGACGCGAGCTTCCCCATCATACCAATGATTCGTACCTGTTTATCGAAATAGATCCATCTGATGGAAGCATTATCAGGCAGCAAAAAAACCAACATTGGAGACATTGATAGTCTGGCATATAATCCGGTTAATGGTAAACTCTGGGTTGTCGATAGTCAACCTAGTCGATATATCCGTCTCTGGACAATTGACCTTGAAACCGGACCGGGTATTTTGAGAAAAAATTATCCAAGAAAAGAACTGATGGGATATAGTGGGCTTATCGGAATCAGTTTTGGACCTGATGGTCAGGTATTTGGATTATTGCATACAGGAATCAAGACACCCGTCAAAGAATATCGTCTGGCTAAAATCGATATGAATGATTTTTCCTTTGAGCTGTTACCTGCTGAAAATTTAGGGAGGACAGATGCATTGCTTTTATCCAATATTTCTGGTGATTATGGAAAGGGAATTACAGAGAATCCTAAAATTGAATTGACTGTAACCAATGCGGGTAGGAGATTGATCAGTAATCTACCTATCTTTGTTAATCAGAAAGAAGTAGGCGGAGAAATTGATTTAGATGGTGACGGAATCAATCAGCAATGGGAAGATAAAGCCATGGAAAGGATTAATCCATATATTGAATTAGATGAGGAAGAGCCCTGGCTGGATAATAAAGAGAATGATTTTATAGCTAATTTTGTAAGGATTTCTCCTTTTACCCCTATCTACAATTATCAAAGCTACTATGCCGATCAATTACCAAAATACATTATTTTTCGTTATATAGTAAACTGGAGTGAAGATTATGGCCGTTTTGGTTTTACTGAGCACAAAGGAGAGCATGAGCGTATTTATATGGCCTGGAGAGTCAGTGACAATTATAGATTAGATTTAGATTGGGTGTTTAATTCAGCTCACCGGGATCCTGATATGCATCATGGTGTTTGGAACCCATATTACCAAATTTGTAATAAAGTTGATGTTGCTAAAATTCCAGAAGGATATGATTATAGTATGCTTATGTGTGAAAAATTAATGTTCGATGGTCAAGATGGTAGGCTGACATTTTGTGCAGCTGAAGGGAAACATGCCCTTTATCCTAACTGTACTATCTGTGAAGATGTATTATTAGTATCAACGACTGCTACGGGAGAAGATTGTTGCGGAGGTGGTTGGTACTTATTTGATTGCTATAATGTCGGTGAGCCGGATGAATGGTAATATCAGGATAATGAAATTTATGACCTTACAGTTGATGAAGGCAAATTAGGCGGAAGGTTTTTTGAAGGAAATACAGATAGATTTTATAATAAATTAAAAAGTAAATAGAAACACAATAAAAACAGGGAATAAGGATTATGCAGGGACTGATGCAAAAATTAATATAAAACTGTATGGACAAGATGAGGGAAGTTCAAACTGGTTTACGATTTATTCAACAAATCTTCCTTCTCGTTCCGCTGAACATGTTGGTACATTCGAAAAGGGAGATTTAGATAATATTTTTATAAGTTGTCAGGATTTAGGAACTGTTAGCAAAATTCAGGTTAAACATAACAATAGTGGCATTGGCCCGGGATTGTATATTAGTGAGGTTTGGGTAGAAGATTTAGATTACAAAATAAGTTGGCATTGCCAACCAAATACCTGGCTGGAAAAAGTTTTTTCACCTTCCTTACTTCATGGGGAGGTATGGGATGATAAAACGAATAAAACTTTTGATTTAAAATGATTAAAATTAAAAAAGAGGGAGAATGCTATCTGGTACCTCCGATGTGTATCTTAGTAGAATTCTCTATTCCAGTAGTCCCGAATTTTTTATTTCTTAGAAAGGCAACTCCCTTACTAATCATGTCGGAGCAGTGCGTTTTTTAGCATTATGGTATTTTAGTTAGTTGATTAAACCAGGAACAGGTCTGTCGATATAAATTATTAGATTGGCTTGTTCCTGTAAAAAGTGACAGTTTTAGTCTAACAAATAATATCGATTAATTGTAATTAAAAAAAATCATAGCGGAGGTTTCTTTATTATGAGCCATAAAATAAAAAAAATATCAAAGCAAATGACAATCGTATTTTTATCATTATTAATCGTTGGAATTATTTTTATCACCGGATATGCACAAGGTTCAGAAAAAACATTAGATAGTACTGAAATAGATGCAATGACAGAAGCTTTTGAAAGAGGCGAACTTACAGCGCGAGAAGCTTATCGTCTGGCTCAAACTGAAGCGGTTGATTGGGCAGCGGATGCAGTTTTAGTCGACATCTCCAATTTCCGTGGTACTTCATTAACAAACGGACGCTCTGCAAGGTGGAAGTTGGAATTCAATTCGAATAGCATGAATAAAGAGCTGGAAGTCCATATAAGCAGGGGAAAAATATTGCAAATCATGGAAGAGAAATTCAAGAAACGGGAAGCGATTACAGGAACATGGATAGATACTCCCAAGGCTTTGGATATCTCTTTTGAATATTTTACTAATAAACCAGTAGACAACTATTGGTTTGGATTAAGCAGCAAGGAAGGCATTGCTACCTGGTATGTGAAGTGTGATTACGATGATGGTGTCCCGACCTGGGTACATATCAATGTCTTGACAGGTGAAGTGATTAAAACCCGGGAGGGTTATTAAATTAGCTAGTCAAGAGGATGTTTCTAAACGGGATTAGGTCTTGAAATATAAGTTATGTTTTGCTAAATTGCATATATGACCAGACCAATACGAATCGTATTTCCTGGAGCCCTGCATCATATTACCTCTCGTGGAAATGGCAATTTTTTCAACTATTTTGAATACAGGTTGGATCAGAGAATAAAACAAAAGTGAAAGCTTTCGGAGATATTCAGAAACCAGCTTTATGCTACCCGGCCAGCCTTATATAAAACATTACAGGGACAAGGTAAAAAAAAGAATTGAAGGAAATACCAGGCAAGTCACACCCATGGCTATACACTCAAAAAAAAGGCCATATTCCTTGGGTGCATTATGCAACGGTTAGTAAGATGATTAAAAAATATGAAAATGAAACAATATACTGATACTACAAGACCTTACCCCCTAATGTGACCCAAAGACACCGCTTGCAATAAAAAACTCCTTTCAGTTTAAAAGCTGAAAGGAGTTTTTTTAAATAGTAACTATTAATTAAAAATTAATAGCTTCTTCGATTGTTACCAAAATCATTTCTTGGTTTGAAAGGGCGTGCTTCGTCGATCTTTAATGGGCGACCATTAAAATCAGAATCATTCAAAGCTGTTTTAGCTGCTTCAGCTTCTTCAGAAGAAGACATTTCCACAAATCCAAAACCTTTGCCTTCAATAACCTTAACACTTGAAACAGTGCCCTGAGCATTGAAAAGTTCTTCCAATTGTGACTCAGTTACTGAATAATTTAAGTTTCCTACATAAAGTTTACTACCTTGCATTTCTTTTCCTCCTTTTATTTTTTATTAGCAACATTTTAATTAGAGGTAAAATAAAGCAAGATATGGATGCGATCTCTTTTAAATATCACTTAAGATTAACCTTTAGGTAAGGTAAATCTCCTTAGGTTATATATTATTTTTTAAATAACCCGGCCACTTATTTTTTAAGCAACGAATCTATTATATACTAAAAATATAAATTGTCAAATATTTCTTTGTACCTGTCTCACCAACTAATTAAAAGAACATATTAATCTAAATAGGGGCCAAGGCAAACATTACAGATTATCAATGAAGAATTTTATCACAAATTATGATATATTATATATAAAACTATAGCTATATATTTAAAAAGATTATATTTTTAATTTTGTATGATTCCTGCCAAGAAATTAGCAGAAAAGAACATTACAAAAAAATACCTTGTTTAAATGAGATGCTAAAAAACATACCCCGTCTTTTCTCGCTTTTTTCCTTCGGTTAGGAATTATATCAGAAAATTTAGCGATATAATTATCTATAAATGCAGAAGTTATTCTTTTATCAATATTTATTTATAAATTTATCCGTAAAACTGAAGATTGAGAGAAAAAACTATTTACACACTGGTTATTCCTGACGTTTTATTTAATATAATAATAAACCAGAAATAAAGTGGATAAAACGAGATATTTTTATGTTATTGAACGTATGACATATGAGGAGTTATTGACTGAGACAATCAATGGCATTTGACAAAGGAGAGTTATGGTAAAAAACTTTAGCTTATTCAATTTAAGTACAGATGAGATAAAAGAATTATGGTCCAAGACTTATAACAGGAATGGTAAGCCCGATTGGTCTCACATATTTCCATACTACCGCGAAGAAATAGTATTCAAGGATTCGATCCAGAAAATAGTGGGGATTGATGAATTCAAGAAACTTTGCGGCAGGCTAACAGCTAGATGTCAACAACTCAAAATGAATATCACATCAATTGTTAAAGAAGACAATATCATTTTTATGGAATGGGCAATGACTATGATGTTTAAAAAATATCCCAGTTCCACAATTTACGGAACTACAAAACTTAGCCTTCATCAGGATGGAAGAATCATTGAGCAAAGGGATTATTATGATTTATGGGGAGATATTTTCGATAATATACCCTGGTTTGTAAAACCATACAGAAAATTTATGAAAAAGAAATTTGGTTAGTGAGGTTTTGTCTTGTTTAAATATTTAAAACAGTATCAATGGGCTGATATTAAACAAATGTTAGAGAATAACCATACGGAACAACATCATTGCGATGTAAGCCTGCAGGGGAAATGGTGCGTGATTACCGGAGCTACCTCCGGGGTAGGATGGGAAGCTGCAAAGGCATTGGCCGCCCATGAAGCCTCAATTATCTTGATTAACCGTAATCGTGAAAAATCGGAAAAAGCCTGTGAGGAGATTCACTCTAGTTATCATGTTAAATGCGAATATCTTCTCGCTGATTTTGCACATTTGGATGAAGTGCATCAGGTAGCAGATTATTTAAACCGTTCGGAGCAGCCGATAGATATTCTGATTACAAATGCCGGCATATATTGCACCACAAAGACATATACCAGGGACCATTTGGAAACAGTGTTTTGTGTCAATCATCTTGCATCCTTTATATTGACCTATAAACTTTTGAAAAAACTTAAAAAAAATCCTACATCACGAATAATTCAGGTGAATTCCCAGGGACACCGCTTTAATGGTTTAAATATAAATGATCTGAATTGGGAAAAAAGATTTTACACCGGTTTACGGGGGTATGGAGCTTCCAAAACTGCTCAGTTGATGACGGTATGGGAGTTTGCCGATTTACTGAATGGCTCAGGAGTTACCATCAATGCCATGCATCCCGGAGCTGTAAAGAGTGGTATTGGAGAAAACAACGGTTCCCTTTATCGCTGGTATAAACACCATTTTGTCACGAGATTTTTAGCGGATCCTTCCATTTCAGGGCAGGCAATTCATTATCTTGCCGCCGCACCGGAATTGTCCGGTGTTAGCGGGAAGTATTTTAACCTGACGCATCTTGAAAAACCCTCACCGCATGCTTTGGATAGGGAAATAGGGAAAGAAATATGGGAAATGAGTAAAAAATTAGCGGGTTTATCTTAAGTCATTTTTAAAAAGAACTGATTTTAAAATATAATTTGGAATTATTTAGTAAAACAGTTTTAAGGAGAGACCATTGAAATATGATGTCATTATCGTAGGAGGAGGAATGTCGGGACTGACCGCTGCCGCATTTTTAGCAGATGCAGGGTGTTCTGTTCTTATTTGCGAAAAAGAAAATGAGGTTGGGGGTTTGATTCAATCTTTTAACAAAAACGGTTTTACCTTTGATAGTGGCATTCGAGCTATTGAGGATTCAGGAATTGTCATTCCCATGTTAAAAAGCCTTGGTATTGACCTGAAATTTGTGAAGAGCCAGGTATCGTTGGGAATTGAAAACAGAGTTATACACATCATATCAGAAGAAAACCTAAAGGATTACTTTGAATTATTAGAAAGTTTTTATCCGGAAAATAAAGATGACATCGAAAAAATAATTCATTATATCAAAATGGTCATGAGATATATGGAAGTCTTATATGGCATCGATAATCCCATTTTTAAGGATTTAAAACATGACCGGCTTTACCTGATCAAGGTGCTCCTGCCATGGATTGGAAAATTTCTCTTGACCATAGGTAAAATTAATCGAATGAATATGCCGGTGCAAAAAAAATTAAAGATGTTTACCGAAAACCAGTCGCTGATAGATATCATCAGCCAGCATTTTTTTAAGGAAACCCCTGCTTTTTTTGCCATGAGTTATTTCAGTCTTTACCTCGATTACAATTATCCCCTTGGTGGGACGGGGATGATTCCCCGTAAAATGGAAGAATTTTGTTTTAGTAAACACGTAGAAATCGCGAAGAACACCAAAATTATAAACATCAATTCTGATAATCACTCACTTACAGATGAACTGGGAAAGGTCTATTTTTATAAAAAGTTGATTTGGGCGGCTGACCAAAAAACCATGTATCGGTGTATAGATACTGAAAAAATTTCAAACCGGAAAACAAAACAGAGAATAATGGAATACAAGAAAGAGATAAAAGAAAAAATCGGTGGTGACAGTGTTTTTACGCTGTATCTTTCGATTGACCTGTCTTCGTCCTATTTTTCGGATATATCAAGAGGACATTTTTTTTATACACCTTTGAAGAAAGGATTGGGAAAAAAAATATATTCAGAACTTGAACAATTAATATCCATGCAGTCCGGAAATCCTACTGAAAAGACCCTGGAGCGGATAAAAAATTGGATATCGGATTACTTCAGATACACGACATATGAAATATCAATTCCAGTTTTGAGAGATAAAAACCTTGCACCGGAAGGAAAAACCGGATTGATTATCAGTGTATTATTCGATTATGCCTTGTGCAAAATGCTCGAAGAACAGGGACTTTATAATAAAATCAAAATTCATATGGAAAACTGTATGATCGATATGCTTTCAAAATCAATCTATCCCCGGCTTCGTTCAGCCATATTGAATCGCTTTTCTTACTCGCCATTATCGATTGCCAGAAGAGTCGGAAGTTCTGAAGGAGCGATTACCGGATGGGCTTTTACAAACAGGGGTATGCCGGCAGTGAATAAAATGCAAAATATTTCGAAATCCGTTTTAACACTGCTTTGCGATATCTTTCAAGCCGGACAATGGACCTATAGTCCCTCCGGTCTGCCAATTGCCATCTTAACCGGAAAACTGGCTGCAAATGGGGTTATTTCACAATTGAGAAAGAAAATGTGACATGGGATGGAAATTTGACGCTTTCAAAAAATGAGCTAAAAATAAATAGGGGGTATATCATGAAAAAATTATTACTCCTTCTAATTTTTTTGTTATATTCGATGAATATTTTTGCAGAACCATTTAATGTAACGATTGAGATTAATGAAGTATTGCCTAACAAGGGCATAATAATTATAGCTATTTTTAATTCCAAAAAAGGATACAAAGAGAATATACCTTACAAAGAACTAAAAATTGAATCTACTTCTGATAGACTATTTGTCAACGAAACACTACCAGGCGGGGAATATGTTATATCTATGTTTCAGGATAAAAATGGAAATGGAAAACTAGATACGCGCATTTTCAAGATTCCTAAAGAACCCATAGGATTGACGAATTATTTCAGAAAAGGTATTCCCGGACCTTACAGAAAATTAAAAGTTAAAATTACTGAAGATAATACAGTTATTAAGATCAAGATGATACATTTTGGTGGAGAAAAATAGCAAGCCATAATTAAAAGGAATACCCTGCTGAGTCCTGATTACACAATCTGTAATTTGTTTTAATTTTTCATTGACAAATGATCTATTTCATTGTATATAAGAATATGTAATATCTGATATTAATCATCCTCAACTATTACCACCCAAAAATAATGCAAGATGCTCTATGTCTATTTGTTACATAAATTACTAAAAATCGTGTCAATGAAGGAGAAATAAATGGAAGGATGGATTCTTGGAAAAATAAAGGAAGAAGAAATAAAAGAAGCTTCTTATGAAATATTACGTTTTTTGGAAGTCGCCAAAAAAAGGGAAATCAGTATGCGTGTTTTAAAACCGGGTCAATTTGATTTAATGGTTACCCGGGAAGACAAAAAAAGCATTATCCTAAACAATGAATCAGTCCAGTTGCCCCAATTTTTATTGCCTCGTGAGGGAGCGGCTACCCCTTATTTTTCTTTGGCAATTATCCGCCAATTGGAACGGTTGGGAATACCCACTTTTAATTCGTCTTCAAGCATTGAAGTTGTGAAAGATAAATTGTATACACAACAAATATTGGCTACTAGTAATTTGCCCGTCCCCAAAACCATGCTAGCACGCTCCCCGTTAAACATTAACCTCATTGATAAGATGATTGGTTTTCCGGTAGTGGTAAAAACAATATCAGGCGCCCAGGGCAGTGGTGTATTTTTATGTGAAAACAAAGGACATCTGGAGGATTTAATGCAGCTTATCGACACAGCAAAAACCACTACAAATTTTATCATACAGGAATTTATTCATAACAGCCGGGGCAGAGACCTGAGGGTGTTTGTTGTCGGAGGAAGGATTGTTGCCTGTATGGAAAGAGTATCAAAAGATGGAAGCTTTAAAGCTAATTTCTCCCGTGGTGGAGAAGTAAAAGAGTATCCAGTGAATGAAGAAATTGAATGGCTGGCAACGGAAAGTTCTAGAATCTTGGGATTGGACATTACCGGAGTTGACCTGTTGTTCGACGGTGAACATTTCAAAGTGTGCGAGGCCAATTCATCACCCGGGTTCAAGGGACTGGAAAAATGTTGCCCCATTAGCGTTCCGGATATTATATTTGATTTTATTCAAGTGCGACTTGGATTATTTTCATAAATATTATATTTATTTAACACTTGTTTTCCAAGACAATCTTTATTCAAAAAATCAAATTGTTATTAAAGGATTATGACTAAAAAAAATGAAAAATTGACCTGAAAATAAGTTGCTAATCTTTGAAATTAATTGAAAATAATCAATTGATTGCTTAAAAGAAAATTTATGATAAAATATTTTTTTAGGTCTATTTTATAACTGATTATTTTTTTTGGAAATTTAGAAAAATATCTAAAAAAAATATTGATAAACATTAAATATTTTAGTATATTATCAAGGGAATTTTACATTCTTTATCTATAAAAATTTGCACAAACATATTTAAAAATTATCCAAAATTTAAAAAAAAGGGAGGTGCGATATAGGTAGGTATATCGCAGTATAGAATGAACTATCTAGGGAATCATTTATTAGTAGAGATGTACGATTGCAATAGGCAAACGATTAACGATGTAGCCAAAATAGAAAAGCTACTTCTTGAAGCTGTAAAAATATCGAAAGCAACTGCTTTAACTCAATCCTTTCACAAATTTTCTCCTCACGGTGTAAGTGGTGTTATAGTCATTTCAGAATCACATTTTTCCATCCACACATGGCCGGAATATGGCTATTGTGCCTTAGATATTTTTACTTGCGGAACTGACATCGAAAGTGAAAAAGCATTAGATTTTCTTAAAGAAAAATTCGAATCAGTCTCAATATCTGTTACTGAGGTAAAAAGAGGAATTTTAAATTATCCTGTTAAACTTATTCATAAGCCGGAGGTATCCAAAGATGAGTACCATCAAAAAAGAATTTCTTGATAAAAATGCCTGGGGCATACTGAGCAGCATCGATCTTTTCAACTGTAATGAACAAAAGATAAGAGATAATGAAGCAATTAAAAGATATGTGGACGAACTTTGCGAGTTAATTGAAATGAGACAATTTGGGGAAACACAGATTGTGCATTTTGGCGAGGATGAAAGGGTTGCTGGTTTTTCTATGATACAGTTAATTGAAACTTCTTTGATTTCCGGTCATTTTGCAAATAAAACCAACAATGCTTATATAGATATATTTAGCTGTAAATTTTATGAACCTTCAGTTGCGAAAGAATTTACACAAAAATATTTTGAAGCGAAAAAAGTTAAAATGCAATATATTTTGAGGAGCAATAGATTTGAACAATCATAAAATTTGGATAGAGGAAAAATATGAATTAAAGAACGGAAGAGCGCTAAAAATTAAAATAACAGAAGTCGTTGAAAAAATTACCTCAAAATTTCAGGAAATAGAAGTGGTAAATAGTGAAGCGTTTGGAAAAATTCTCCTTATAGATAGTGTAATTATGTTAACCGAAGCAGATGAGTTTTGTTATCATGAAATGATTACCCATGTTCCTTTGTGTGTTCATCCGGATGCTGAAAAAGTGCTGGTCATTGGAGGAGGAGATGGAGGAACGGTAAGAGAAGTATTGAAACATGATAATATCAAATTAATAGACGTATGTGAAATTGATGAAAAAGTGATTGAAGTATCAAAAAAACATTTTCCGAATCTAGCAAACAGTTTTAGTGATAGAAGAGTAAAAATCTATTGTGAAGATGGTAATCAATTTATAAAAAAACACCAAAATGAATACGATCTTATCATTGTCGATTCTTCGGACCCAATCGGTCCCGCAGAGGTTTTATTTAAAAAAGAATTTTACCAATCGATGTATTATGCATTAAATGAGAGAGGGATTATTGTCAGCCAAGCAGAGTCATTTTTTTATCATAAAGAAATCATTAAAAATCTTTTTTCTTTTATCAGGGAAATGTTTCCTATTTCTGATTATTATTATACTTTAGTTCCAACCTATCCCAGTGGCATAATCGGTTTTACTTTTTGTTCCAAAAAATATCACCCCATAAAAAATTTCAATCAGCAAAAATCTTTCAAGTTAAAAAATTTGAAGTATTACGATGAAGACATTCACAAGGCTTCTTTTGTTTTACCTGTCTTTGCACAAAAATACATGGAATAAAAAAGTAAGAGAGAGCCTTTGAGAACCTTACCTCTTTCTTACTCTAAAAGTAAAACTTTCCTCAAACGAGAAGGAATATTCAATAAAAACGTAGAATTCTAACAATACCAGGAAATTCGATATGAATAGTTGATATCCACATAAAAGAACAATTAAAGATTAAAATTAAATATCGTAACCTGTATGAAGGTAACAGGAGAGATCCTTTCTTTTTAGTATTAGAGAAAAGGAGCCGAAGAGGCAAGATACTTAAAGTATCTAAACTTTCAGGCAAAAGAACTGTTATCGGACAGCACTCTGGAGAGCTTTATGCTAAAAAACACCGACGGGGCAATTCCTACACTTTAGGAAGACCCATACAGAGTTTACTGGAAAATTGTTTCCTAATTATATAGGAAGAATCTTGCAGGTAGAAGGACAGAGTAAGAAAATAATTAAATTGTTTACTTGCTCTGTCCTTTTTTGCCTTTATAAAAAAATTATAAAAAACATAAAAAATAATAGTTTTGACCTTTAACATTAATATGATAATAATACATGAAAAATAAACAACCTGGATTTAGCATGAAAGGCAATACCTGTATTGAAATGGGTAGAGTACCCGATAAAAGGAAGAAAGGAGGCAGAGAATGTCAGTCGTAAAAGTAATCGAAATTCTGTCAGAATCGAATGAAAGTTGAGAAACAGCTGCACAAGACGCAGTCGCAGAGGCAGCAAAAACAGTGAATAACATTAAAAAAGTTTACGTCAGAAACTTACAGGCTGTTGTTGAAGGTAATAAGATCGTCAAGTATCACCTTAATGCCAAGATTTCATTCATTGTGGAGTAGGCGTAATAAGAATATTTTCCTGAGCAAGGGGTATACGTATTCCTGAGTAGATTACATTCTGAAAAACGGACAATACAAAGAAACGCCTCCTATTATAATTATGCTATTATAGGAAGCGTTTTTTACTTTAACAGAATCCATATAATGAAAAAATCCCTAATAATAAAACAATCTCCAGAAAACAAGGATGTCTTTCTTTGCCTAACATGAAGTAATTTTCTATCTATAAATTGCTTAAATTCTGCATTTATTCTTAAGAAATTAAATGAGCATTTATTTTAAAGTCAATTGTAGAATCTTATCATCATCTTCAAGGGGTGTTCCCCGACCGTCATAGTTACTAGTCAGGAGATAGAGGGCATTATCGGGGCCCACCACAACATCTCTCAGGCGGCCGTAAATGCCGCTATACCAGTCATCTGCAAAGAGCCGGTCGATACCTGTAATTTCATAGATATTACCGGATTTTTCAATATCGATTCTTAAAAGTGTTTGGCTACGTAATGAAGCAACAAATAAGCGGTTATCCCAAAAAGCTATTCCCGCAGGTGGGGTAGCCTTGGTCCACATGATAATCGGGTCAAGATATGGTTCGATGTTGGCATCTCCCAGTACCAGGGGCCATCCATAATTACCGCCTTTAATAATCACATTAATGATATCCCGGCCAAATAAACCGAATTCTCCGGATGGACCGTGTTCGGAAGAGAAAAGGTCACCAGTTTTCGGGTGCCAGGTCAATCCTTGGGGATTGCGGTGCCCCAGGGAATAAACCAGAGAATCCGGGAAAGGATTATCCCGGGGAATGGTTCCATCGGGTGTAAGACGTAATATTTTGCCGCCTAAATTTTCTACATCCTGGGCTGTTTCTGCCTGCCAGGTATCCCCGGTGCAGATATAAAGCATACCGTCAGGTCCGAAGGCAATCCGTCCGCCGTTGTGTACCCGGGAACCCGGTATTTTGTCAATCATCATTCGATCAAATTCCAGAGTAGAGCCGGTATCAAAATAGCGAGCTACCCGATTGTATATTCCTCCTTTATCCACATAGGTATACATAACATAGAGATACTTCTCTTCCTTAAAATTGGGATGTTTGGTCAATCCCATCAAACCGCCTTCACCGATAGGAGTAACTTCCTCAATTACTTTATATGGTTTTTCTACTAGTTGACCTTTTTCAATTAATCGGATTCGTCCGGTTCGTTCGGTGACCAAAGCTTTATCTTCAGAAATAAAAACCATTGACCAGGGAATTCGTAAATTTTTTATCCATACTTTAACATTGTATTCAGAAGGTTCGGGAACAAAAGAATCTTCAATGTTTTGAGGTGGATTACCCACGATTGGGTTACCAATGCTCTGAATGTTAGAACTGATGGTTGCCACCGAACTAAATAATAAAAGCATAAAAAAAGTAAAAACGAAAAAAGAGATTTGTTTTTTATAAAATATATTCATTACATGTCCTCTAAAGAGTCCCAGATGATTCTTATCGAAATAAATAATGATAGGTTATTGTATTTGAATAATCTGGAGACTCTTTTTTCAAATTATTTTTTATTACAAGCCAAATATTTTATTCGCTATAATGATTTTCTGGAGATTTTACTTTTTCAATGTTCCATAGAATTAAAAATAATTCATTTGATTTTGTTTGCTTGATAGATTGCCGGGACTACTATTATGATGATAAGAAGAGTTAATAGTGGGAATTAAATATTATTCATTTTCTATTTTTACCGCAAAACGAAAAGGGATATTTACCATAAAACTTATACTGACTTTTACTTCGACAAAATTCTTTAAATTCCTTTTGTAAATTTTCTAAAATAAATTTAGCATTGATAAAGCAGTAAAATAGGAAGACTTTGTTTGATATTCTTTTCGACATTAGTCAAATAGAATAAAAAGTATCAAATCTTGTTATTTTAAAAAAGCTGTGCTAAATTAGTTGGAAGATAGGACTGTTTTTTAGAGCAAAATATTACTTCACCTCTTTCATTAAAAAGTAGATTTTTATTTTTTGGTAGGCAGGGGAAATAGCAACTATTGCAAATGCTATTATTTCATTCGAAAATATTTTAGATACTTACCTTTAAAGAGAATGAAAGAAAAAGGATAAATGTGATATTGAGAGACCTATCAACAGAATTCCTTCTCAGGTGTCGTATTTATTTTTGTTTAAGATGTATAGGGTTTGTGTTGTGGAATTGTTAAAAAGATCCAAGCAAAATTGGAGGAAATAATCATGAAAAGTGTAATAGAAATAATTCCTTTTGTTTTTCTTGTTTTGGTATCTTCGGCTTATTGCTGAATGAATTTTTATTCGATTGAGGGTAAGAGGGACTATTTTAATATTTGCTTTTTCCAACATAGTTCGGCTGGCAGTATTATATAGTTTAGACAGGAGCAGGAAAAAAATAATTTAAAAAAATAAATGATTTTTTTGGAAAAATATTTAATTTAGTTTCTATTGAATTATCAAGACATCATATTGATGTGGGTAAAAATTAATTAAGGAGATAAATTATGGCTTTTAAAACATTATTTTTGGCACATGCGCCGGATGCAGATTACGAAAAACATCAGAATATGATTAATACAGGAAAGTATAAGCTTTGGACGTTTATAGTAAAAAATCAAGAGGAGGCATTAAAAGTAGCTAAAAGCATCTATAAAAATGAGAAGATAGATGCCATCATCCTTTGTCCGGGCTTTACACATAGTGATGTGTCGGAGTTATTCCAGGCGCTCGAGGGAAAAGTATCTGTCAATGTTGCCAGGGGAGATGGTCCCAGTAGAACAATTGCGCAATCGGTCATAAAAAAAGAATATTTTAACCAATAAGAATAGAAGTAGTCAGGTCATGCAATATAATAAATTACAAACAAACCATTTTTTTACTTAAATAAATATTCTAATCTATACGCTATGGTATAGTATAGGTTATATTTTTGTTATCACCCAATTACCAAAAGAAATTTACAAACATTCTTAAAAAATCATACCATCTTTGTAATCATATACACTATGGCTATGCACTAAAAGAGCTTACCGAATATTTCGGCATTCACTATGCTAACGCTAAAAGCGTTATAAAGAATGGAAGAAAAGGAATAAATGTGATATTACATGACTTGAACACCTTTCTTAATCCCATTGCTAATTCGAATTTCATAGACCTTACCAGAGATTAAAAAATAATATTTCTGTAAAAAAAGGTTTTTTTAATAAAAATGCCGTATTTTGTTAATAATGTGAAATTTGAATTGTGATTAATTGAATACCCGGTTGATACTATCCCTAATTATACTTGGAGGTAAAGCAATGAATATGTATTTTTACCAGAAAAGTCTCTCAAAATTACCGCTTCCCACTCTTGAACAAACATGCCGGAAACTCATGGATTGGAGTAAAATATTTCTATCGGAGGATGAAATCGAACTGACCCGGGATGCGATTAATCATTTTCAATCCGCTGCTGGTGTTGGGCCAATCCTTCAAAATCACTTAAGAGATTTATCCCAGAACCCTGAATTATGCAATTGGTTAGAACCTTTTTGGTCTGAATCGTATCTTTGTAATCCTTCACCTTTGCCGACAGGCGGTAATATACCATATATTCTTGATAAAAATCCTCAGGTGAAGCATTTATCGCTGCCGGAATTCCTTACAAGTCTCATCATTGCACTTTTTGAGTTTAATGAACTCATATTAACTGAGTCTTTGGATATTGATTACCAAAAGAAACAACCCCTATGCATGTCCCAGTATAAAACTCTTTTTAGTACTACAAGAATTCCCGGAAAAATAAAGGATTTTCATCTCACTGAAACTAATACCTCTCATGTCATTATCATTCACCAGGGCCATTACTATCGCCTTAATGTTCTTGATGACAATAGGAATATTTTAAGTTATAATGCTTTGCACCAAAATATTATGGCAATTTTAAAGTCCCCAAAAACGATGAATAAATTGGCTTTGGGCACTTTAACGACTCTCCCAAGAAGAAAGTGGGCAAATCTACGAAGTCATCTCATCACTATTGATCCCCGGAACGAAAATAATCTTCATCAGATCGGAAGTGCCTTAGGGGTTTTTATTATTGATCAAAACCAGTATAAAGATGTTTCACAGTTATTTAAACATCTTTTTTGTGAAGGTTCTTATAATCGTTGGTATGATAAATCTCTTCAGTTTATCCTCAATGAAGCGGGCGATTTTGGTATAAATTATGAACATTCTGTGGTAGATGGCACTACCGTAGGTCATCTTGTGACCTATCTTTATCAGAATCTGCGCACCTTTGAAACATTATCCAAACTTATTGAAAAAACACCTGTAGATGAAGTCAGCTTTACCTATGATGATTTACTTGAGTCAGCAATAAAGGAAGCTGTGAAGCTGAGTCAGGAAACCTGTGAAAAATTCGTCTTCGAAGTCTTACCTTTTACAGACTTTGGCAAGGAGCATATTAAGGCTCTCAGGTTCAGTCCTGACAGTTTTGTCCAGATTGGTATTCAATTAGCTCAGTATAAAACTTTTCAAAACGTCTTTAATGCATATGAATCCGTTATGACAAAACAATTTTTTGGAGGAAGAACAGAAACCATGAGGCCGCTCACCAGGGAATCTTTGGCTTTTGTGAAAAAACCGACTCTGGAACGTTTAAAAGCTGCCTCCTTAAAACATGTTGAACGAATCAATGAGTGTAGAAATGGCCAGGGAATTGATCGACATTTATTTGCTCTAAAAAAAACCCACGAAAAGCTTTTTCCTTTGAAGCCACTTCCTAAAATATTTTCTTCTCCGGGATATACGGCAATTACCACCGATTATTTTTCCACCAGTACCAGCAACTCTTTCGGAATGCGATATGCAGGTTATGGGCCTCTTGTTAAAGATGGCTTTGCTGTGCGTTACGGTTTTTATAAAGATCGATTGCATTTCATTCTTTCAAGTCAAAAACATCGGGCTGATTTCTTGATTCTCTTGAAGGATTCACTGGAAAAATCACTAAAAGAAATGGCAGCTCTGGCAGGTGAATAAAATAGTTAATAAGGTAAAGGGATTGTTATTTGAAGGCCAAAACCCTTTGTTTCCTTTACTTTGAATCAAGTGCTTATTTGACTTCCCGGACAAAATCAGTTATTATATTAATATAATGGTATTAATTAAATATTATTAAAACGACTAAACATTATTACATTCTATTTAATTTGCCTTCAAAAGATATGCTTACTATCAACACATTTACTTACTTTATTTACTTAACTTATTTGCTTACTTCAACTTAACTAACTGCTTCAAAGATTAGTTTTGTAGTGAAATAGCAAATAAGAAAACAATTCACAAATTGAAACAAATAATAAAAACCCCAATAATTATTTTAGTAAAAAGGAGGTAATTAAATTCTTATAATCAAAAACAATATTTTTTATCCATTATTTTATTAGAATATTCCATGAGATATTAATGTATTTTGTTTCTTAAATTTTAGTGTAAAAAAAGAAAAAGGAGATCCATTAATTCTATGAAAAATAAATTATTGCCAATGATAACTATATTGTTCATCAGTGTATTATTATTTAGTTTCATATTAACGAGTGTAGCAAAGGATAAAATTGTCTTTGCAGATCCGGGTTGGGATAGTGCCAGATTTCATAACGGCATCGCCCAAACAATAATAGAAAAAGGCTATGGTTATCCTACAGAGGTGA